>NNBT01003487.1_pt1 | contig 19547 bp, 19 predicted proteins | sample 1173831 | NCBI WGS metagenome assembly NNBT01 (sample SAMN07173936, study PRJNA388173) | plant metagenome | isolation source: symbiotic tissue sample KVJ10 | place: Norway: Troms, Kvaloya island | reverse complement strand
ATGAAGTCGCAGATCTGGCTGCTCGATCCCAAGCCCAATCTCGAAGCGATCGTCAAGGCGGTCGAGGACGGCTTCGCGCTTTCGGAAGCGACCAACACGCCGGTCATGCTGGAAGTGCGCATCCGCTCCTGCCATGTGCATGGCCGCTTCATCGCCAAGGACAATCAGCGACCGGCCATGACGGTGGCGGAGGCCCTGGAGCAGCCGCGCCGCGACACGCAAAGGATCGTGCTGCCGCCCGCTTCCTTCCTGCATGAGCAGGAGAAGATCAAGAAGCGCTGGCCGGCGGCGATCGACTTCATCAAGGCGCACAAGCTCAACGAAATGGTCGGGCCGAAACGCGGCAAGGTCGGCATCGTGCTGCAGGGCGGCATGTATAATGGCGTCATCCGCGCGCTGCAGCGCCTCGGCCTCGCCGATCTCTATGGCACGTCGATGGTGCCGCTTTACATCCTCAATGTCACCTATCCGCTGGTCGATGACGAGTTCCTGGAATTCTGCGAAGACAAGGACGCGGTGCTGGTGGTCGAGGAAGGCCAGCCCGATCATCTCGAGCAGGCCTTCGGCCATATGCTGCATAAGGCGGCCGCCACGACACGGCTGCATGGCAAAGGGTATCTGCCGATGGCCGGCGAATATTCCGGCCAGGTGATGCTCGATGGCCTGTCGGGCTTCCTGCGCGATCACGCGCCGGCCCTTCTGAGCGCCAAGATCCGCCTGCCCAATGCGCCAACTGCGCCGCCCGATGTGTCGCATCTGTCGCAAGTGGTGCCGATGCGGCCGCCGGGCTTCTGCACCGGCTGTCCGGAACGGCCGATCTTCTCGGCGATGAAGCTGGTCGAGCAGGAGCTGGGCCAGCATCACGTCGCCGCCGACATCGGCTGCCATCTCTTCTCGATCATGCCGCCCTTCAATATCGGGGCGACCACCATGGGCTATGGCCTCGGGCCCGCCTCGGCCTCGGCCTTCAACGTGCCGGCGAAGAAACGCTCGATCTCGATCATGGGCGATGGCGGTTTCTGGCATAACGGCCTCGCCTCCGGCATCGGCAATGCCGTCTTCAACAAGAATGACGGCGTCATCCTGGTGGTCGACAATTATTATTCGGCGGCGACCGGCGGGCAGGACATTCTCTCGTCCCGCGCCCATAACCGCACGCGCTCGACCAAACATCCGATCACCGATGCGGTGAAAGGCGTCGGCGTCAACTGGGTGCGCCATATCGATCGCACCTATGACGTCCAGAAGATGCGCGACACGCTGCGAGAGGCGCTGACGACGGAGGAGAAGGGCCCCAAGGTCATCGTCGCCTCGTCGGAATGCATGCTCAACAAGCAGCGCCGCGAGAAACCGCTGATCGCCAAGGCCATTCACGACGGCAAACGGGTGGTGAAGCCGCGCTTCGGTGTCGATGAGGAGGTCTGCACCGGTGATCATGCATGCATCCGTTTGTCGGGTTGCCCGTCGCTCAGCGTGAAGCAGCTGGACGATCCGTTGCGCGACGATCCGGTGGCGGCGATCGACCAGTCTTGCGTCGGCTGCGGCAATTGCGGCGAGGTAGCTGATGCCGCTGTGCTGTGCCCCTCCTTCTACCGCGCCGATGTGATCAGCAATCCAAACCGCCTCGACCAGTTCCTCGCCAGGCTGCGGGAAAAAGTGATCGGCTTTCTGCAGAAGCGGCGCGACGCCAGGTCGCTGCGCTTCAACAAGGTGAGCGCCGTCCGATGAACATGCAGTCGGCGCGCCAGAACCAGATCATCAAGCTCGCAATATTGGCAGTGGGTGGCCAAGGCGGCGGCGTGGTATCGGACTGGATCGTGCATCTGGCCGAGACGAACGGCTGGTATGCGCAGGCGACTTCGGTGCCGGGCGTCGCGCAGCGCACAGGCGCCACGATCTATTACATCGAAATGGTGCCCGATCGCGGCAGGACGCCGATCCTGGCGCTGATGCCGTCGCCCGGTGATGTCGACATCGTCATCGCCGCCGAGCTCATGGAAGCCGGGCGCGCGATGATGCGCGGCCTCGTCACGCCGGAACGCACCACGCTCATCGCCTCCTCGCATCGCGCCTTCGCGGTGTCGGAGAAAATGGTGCCCGGCAATGGCATCGCCGATGGCGCCACCGTCATCGAGACGGCGCGCAAGACGGCGCGCCGCTTCGTCGCCGCTGATCTCGAGGCGATCGCCCAGCGCAATGGCAGCGTCATCTCGGCGAGCCTGTTCGGCGCGCTCGCCGCAGCGTCCGTGCTGCCGTTTCCGCGCGAGAGCTTCGAAGCAACGATCCAAAGCGGCGGCAAGGGTATCAAGGCCAGCCTTCGCGCATTTCATGACGCCTTCGATGCCGCGCTCGCGCCGGTCGCCGCCTCCGCACAGCCTGAGCGCGTCCCCGTCGAGATCGAGGGGCCGCCGGCTTTGCTCGACCGCTATCGCACACTTGCCGCGCGCATCGACGACGAAATGCCGACGGACAGCCGCGACATGGCGAAACGCGGCCTCGCCAAGGTCGTCGAGTTCCAGGATATCGACTATGGCGAGGAATATCTCGGCCGGCTGGTGAAGATCGCGGCCCTCGACCATGATCTGGGCGGCGACGGCAGGGGCCGTGCGCTGACTCGTGAGGCGGCGAAATACCTCGCCAACGCCATGGCCTATGATGACGTCATAAGGGTGGCACGGATCAAGACGGAAAGCCGCCGCTTCGAGCGGGTGCGCGATGAAGTGCATGTCCGCGACGAGCAGATCCTGAAGCTCACCGAATTCATGCATCCGCGCATGGAAGAGGTCTGCGGCATGCTGCCGGCGAAACTCGGCCGGGCGATCGAAAACCGTCCCCGTCTGTTCAAGGCGCTCGACCGCCTGGTCAATCGCGGCCGCCATGTGCGCACCGACGGCATCTTCTGGTACACGGTGCTTTATGCACTGTCGGGCTTCCGGCGTTTCCGCCGCAGCCTGCTACGTCACGAAGTCGAGCAGGCGCATCTCACGCGGTGGCTCGGTGAAGCGGAACGGGTGGCGCGGCGGAACTACGCGCTCGGTGTCGAAGTGCTGCGCTGCCGACGCCTCATCAAAGGCTACAGCGACACCCATACGCGCGGCCTGTCGCGTTATGACAAGGTGCTCTCGGCGCTGCCAATGCTCGAGGGCCGCGAAGACGGCGCCGACTGGCTGCGCCGCCTGCGCGAGGCGGCGTTGAAAGACGAAAACGGCACGGCGCTCGACGGGGCATTGAAGACGGTGGCGAGCCTCTGAATCAGGCCGGATACAGGCGATTACAGGGAAATACAGGGAAATTTCGGAAAAAAACGAGCCGCCTCCAACGATTTCAAAGGCTTAACCGGCCTGAAGCTGATCATGCAGGGAAATTCGGGGCGGGCTTCGTCGGCGGCTTCCGGCAATGGCTCCAGATTGAGATTTCCCAATTCCATGGCGCTGCGCGCAATTGCAAGGGCGCTACGCGCGCACCTCGTCCTGGATCCATTTGCGGAAAGCCTGGATGCGCCGGTCGTTACGCTTGCGGCTGAGATGCGCCAGGTACCAGCCGCCGGGCTGGATGACCTTCATCTTCATCGGCTCGACCAGCTTGCCGGCGAGAATGTCGCTCCGGACCAATAGCTCAGGCGCGACCATGAAGCCCAGACCGTCAATGGCGGCTTCGATGGCGAGCAGATAGCTGTCGAACTTTTCGACCGTTTCCGGCCTTGGGCGCCGGTCGTTCGCGAACCAGGTGTCGAGATCATCGGGCGCGCTCGATACTTCCAGCGCCGCAAGCTTCGACAGGTCCCGGGCCTTGGCGATCCGGCGGGCGAGCTTCGGGTTGGCGACGAGAACGAGAGGCGTATCGAACAGATGCACATAGTCGACGCCCGTCCGCTTCGGCGCCTTCGCATAGATGATCGCCATATCGGCGGCCTTGGGCACGAAGTCCCAATCCATCAGGCTCGAATCGATGGCGAGCCGGATGTCGGGATGCGCTTCACGGAAGCGGTGCAGGCGCGGAATGAGCCAGCGCACCGCGAGCGTGACATAGATTTGCAGGGTCAGGCCGCCTTCACTCTGGTCCCGCCTGAGAAGTGCGGTACCATTTTCGATCTGGTCGAAGGCCTCGCGCATGAAAGGGATCAGGATCTCGCCCGCGGCGCTGAGCTTCACGCCGCCGGGCTGGCGCAGGAACAGTTTCGTGTCGAGGGCGGCTTCGAGTGCCGAGATCTGATGGCTGACCGCCGATTCGGTCACATTCAGTTCACGCGCCGCGCGGCGAAAGCTGCCATGCCGTGCGACCGCCTCGAAGGTCCGCAGGCCGATCAGAGAGGGGAGGGCGCGCCGTTGAGACATGTGTTTCGTTCAGGTGGGCAGGAACATGAGTTTAACTCATGTTGGTGTGAAATACCATCGTTTGACCTCGCCGTGGATTCCGTCAGCCTGGGACGTGCAGTAAAGGCGAGGAACGATGATGTCGAACAAGGCAATCGCAATGGCCGCTAAGGGTCTCGGGCGGAGGGACTTCCTCAAACTGGCCCTGGGGACGGGCATGAGCCTCGCTTCGGCGCAACTGCTCTGGTCGAGCCGCGCCAAAGCCGAGCCCAAGAAAGGCGGCCGCCTGCGCGCCGGCCTCGCCCATGGCTCGACGACCGACATCCTCGATCCCGCGACCTATGAAAACGGCTTCACCCAGACGGTCGGCAACAGCATCTATAACCGCCTTACCGAGGTCGGGCCGAAAGGTGACCTCGTCGGCGAGCTGGCGGAATCGTGGGAGCCGAGCGCCGACGCCAAGACTTGGCGCTTCAAGCTGCGGTCGGGCATCCAGTTCCATAATGGCAAGGACTTCTCGAGCGCCGATGTCGTTGCCTCGATCAACCATCATCGCGGCGACGGCAGCACCTCGGGCGCCAAAGGCATCGTCTCAGAGATCGCCGAGCTGAAGGCGGACGGTCCCGATGCCGTCACCTTCACGCTCACGGGCGGCAATGCCGATTTCCCCTTTATCCTCTCCGATTTCCACCTCCCGATCTGCCCGGCGACGGCAGACGGCAAGATCGATTGGGCCTCGGGCGCCGGTACTGGCGCCTATGCGCTCCAGGGCTTCGAGCCCGGCCAGCGCGCCGCGCTCAAGCGCAATGCCAATTACTGGAAGGAGGGCCGCGGCCATTTCGACGAGGTCGAGCTGCTGTCGATCGTCGATGTGAATGCGCGCACCAATGCGCTGGTCTCAGGCGATATCGACGTGATGGACCGCTGCGACCTGAAGACCGTGGCGCTTCTCAAGCGCAATCCCGCCCTCCGCATCGAGCAGGCCTCCGGCACGCAGCATTATACCTTCGCCATGCAGACGGATGTGGCGCCCTTCGACAATCGCGATGTGCGCCTGGCGCTCAAGCTCGCAATCGACCGGCAGGAATTGGTCGACAAGATCCTCATGGGCTACGGCTATCTCGGCAACGATCATCCGATCGGCAAGTTCAACCGCTATTTCGCCAGCGATCTCGAGCAGCGCCACTATGATCCCGATCAGGCGCGCTCACTGCTCAAGAAAGCGGGGCATGAAAATCTGAAGGTCTCGCTGAGCGTTGCCGATGCCGCTTTCGCCGGTGCCGTCGATGCCGGGACGCTGTTCGCCGACAAGGCGGCCAAGGCCGGGATCACGCTCGATATCGTGCGCGAGCCCGATGACGGCTACTGGACCAATGTCTGGCTGAAAAAATCCTTCGCCGCGGTCTATTGGGGCGGCCGGCCGACCGAGGACTGGATGTTCTCGACCGCTTATGCCGCCGGCGTGCCGTGGAACGACACGCATTGGACCAACGAGCGGTTCAATACGCTCCTGCGGCAGGCGCGGGTCGAGCTCGACGATGCCAAACGCCGGGCGATGTATGGCGAGATGCAGCAGCTGACACGCGACGATGGCGGCGCCGTCATCCCGATGTTCGCGAATTTCGTCTTCGCCATGTCCGACAAGGTGGCGCATGCGCCCGAAATCTCGGCCGAATGGGACCTCGATGGCCTGAAATTTCCGGAGCGGTGGTGGTTCCAGTAAATTTGCCGGGCCTGATCGGGTGGGCGGCCGATCTTTATCGCGCCACCGGCAATGCGCGGGCCAGCGAGGCAGCGAAGCTGATACGCGCGGCGGTCCCTGAAAGGCCGGCTGACCCGCCGCAGGCGCTGCCGGTCCTCAGCCATTTGCCGTCCGTCGCGATGCCGCACGATCTTGCAGGTCTGCCCTGGACCGATGGCGGCTTCTCCCTGCCGGATTCGATCCGGGGGCTCAATGCCTATGCGGAGCTGGTCGGGCCGGTAGGACCGGTCGTCAGCGCCAAATGCCGCTTCGGCTTCTATCTGCAGGCGCCGGATTGCCTCTACCCGCCGCATTCGCATGCGGCCGAGGAGCTTTATCTGCTGCTGGGTGGGTCGGCCGAATGGCAGCTCGATGAAAGTGAGCCCTTTCTTCCGCCGACTCCCGGTCTCGTACATCATATGCCCTGGCAGAAGCACGCCATGCGCACCGGAACATCTCCCTTGCTGGCGCTCTGGGTATGGCTCGGCGACATCAGCTACGGCACCTATTCCATTTGAGCGGGCTGAAATACTTCATATCTATAGCATTGTCCGGGAATTAGTTTAGTTCTATAGTAATTCCAGGTGCCGCTCTCGAGACACCGGACCTGGCAAGGCACCGGCCTGTCCCGGAGGAACGCAACATGCTGAAGAGATTTGCCGCGTCGTTGTCGCTTGCCTTTTGCCTCGTAACACCCGCGCTCGCCGGAGCGCTGCCGGGAATGCGCGGCCATGATCATACCGGCGTCACGGTTCCCGATATCAAGCAGGCCCTGGATTTCTTCACCAATGTGCTGGGATGCCAGCATGCGATGACCTTCGGGCCCTTCGCCGACGACAAGGGCACTTTCATGCAGGATCTGCTCGACGTCCATCCGCGCGCCAAGATCGAGCAGATCTCGCTGGTGCGCTGCGGCTATGGCTCGAATATCGAGCTGTTCCAATATTCAGCGCCCGACCAGAAGGACGCGAAACCGAAGAACAGCGATATCGGCGGCTTTCACATCGCCTTCTATGTCGACGACATCAAGGCGGCGGCCGATTATCTCAAGGCCAACAATGTGCGCACCATGATGGGGCCGTTGCCGGTCGATCAGGGACCGGCGGCCGGCCAGTCGATCCTCTATTTCATGGCGCCCTGGGGGCTGCAATTCGAGCTCATCAGCTATCCCAAGGGGATGGCCTATGAAAAGGACGGCGGCCCTGTGTTATGGTCGACCAAGGATCCGGCGAAATAGCGAGACGAATGATGCGGATCAAGGTGATCGGCGGCGGCCCCGGCGGCCTCTATTTCGCCCTTCTCACCAAGAAGGCGAAGCCCCAATGGGACATTGAGGTCATCGAGCAGAACCGGGATGACGACACGTTCGGTTTCGGTGTCGTCTTCTCCGACGACACGCTCGATGAATTCCTGTCGCATGACCCGCCGTCCTATGACCGCATCCGCGAGAAATTCGCCTATTGGGACGATGTCGCCATTCACTATAAGGGCCACGAGGCCCGCTGCGGCGGCAATGGCTTCTGCGGCCTGTCGCGCATGACCCTGCTGCAGCTGCTGCATGCGCGCTGCCGCGAGGAAGGCGTCGGCCTGACCTTCAGCCGGCGCATCGATCCGGAAGAGATCGAGCAGCTCTGCTCCTCTGCCGATATCGTGGTGGCGGCGGACGGCATCAACTCGCTCATCCGCGAGCATTACAAGGAGCATTTCAAGCCGGCCGTGTCGGTCAAGGCCAACCGCTTCTGCTGGATGGGCTCGACCCGGCCGATGGGCGAGTTCAACTATTTCTTCAAGCAGACGCCGCATGGCATCATCTGCGCCCATACTTATCAATATGAAGAGGGTAAATCGACCTGGGTCTTCGAGATGGACGAGGCCTGCTGGCAAGGCCATGGCTTCAAGGAGACGGACGAAGAAGATTCGCGGACGAAGCTCGAGGCGCTCTACAAAAACGAGCTCGACGGCCATCCGCTGTTGCTCAACCGCTCGTTCTGGCGGCGTTTCCCGCGCATTTTCTGCGAAAATTGGAGCCACAAGAACATCGTGCTGCTGGGCGATGCAAAAGCCTCGGCGCATTTCTCCATCGGGTCCGGCACCAAGCTCGCGATGGAATGCGCCATCGGTCTTTCCGATGCGGTGGTGAAGCATGGGGCGAGCGACGTGAAGGCCGCTTTCGCCGCCTATGACGCGGCGCGGCGGGTGCCCTGCCAGGTCGTGCAGCACAATGCCGATGTGTCGCTCGCCTGGTTCGAACATATGAAACGCTCCTTCGACATGGAGCCGATGCAGTTCGCCATGGTGGTCATGTGCCGGGCCAAGACCATCACCTATGACAATCTGCTCGTCCGCGATGCGGGCTTCGTCGCCAAGGCCGACAGCGAATGGTATGCGCGTTATTTCCGCGAGACGGGCTACGACTATCGCACGTCACGGCCGACGCCGATGTTCACCAAATTCCGCCTGCGCGGCATGGAAGTGGCGAACCGCGTGGTGATGTCGCCGATGGCGCAATATTCGGCCGACCGCGACGGCAATCTCACCGACTGGCATTTGGTGCATTATGGCTCGCATGCCCTGGGCGGCATGGGGCTGATCTTCGCCGAGATGACTTGTCCGTCGCCCGAGGCGCGGATCTCGCTCGGCTGCCCCGGTTTGTGGAACGACGCGCAGGAAGCGCAGTGGAAACGTATCGTGGATTTCGTCCATGGTTCGTCGGATGCGAAGATCTGCATGCAGCTCGGCCATTCCGGCCGCAAGGGCTCGACCCAGCTCGGCTGGGAAGCGGCCGATCATCCCATTACGCATCAGGACGACAACTGGCCGCTGGTCTCGGCGTCGCCGCTTCCCTATTTCGACGGGATCAGCGCGTTGCCGGCCGAGCTCGACCGCGCCGGCATGGACAGCATCAAGGCCGAGTTCGTCGCGGCGACGGAACGTGCGGCGCGGGCCGGCTTCGACATGCTGGAGCTCCATTGCGCCCATGGCTATCTCTTCGCCTCCTTCATCTCGCCCCTCACCAATGAACGCGATGATGATTATGGGGGGAGCATCGCGAACCGGCTGCGTTATCCCCTGGAGGTCTTCACGGCGATGCGCGCCGCGTGGCCGCAGGACCGGCCGATGTCGGTGCGCATTTCAGCCTCCGACTGGAAAGAGGGCGGCATCAGCGAGGCCGATCTCTTCACCATCGCGGAAATGTTCCGCGACGCGGGCTGCGACCTGATCGACGTCTCCTCCGGCCAGACGGTGCCCGACCAGAAACCGACCTATGGCCGCATGTATCAGGTGCCTTTCGCCGAAGCGATCCGCAATGTGCCAAAGATCGCAACCATGGCGGTGGGCGCCATCACCGAAGCGGCGCAAGTCAATACGATCCTGCATACGAGGCGTGCCGATCTCGTCGCGCTGGCGCGGTCGCATCTGTGGAATCCTTATTTCGCCCATCAGGCGCAGGCCTGGTACGGGGCCAGGGACCAGAACTGGCCAAAACAATATCTGCCCGGACGCAACCAGGCTTTCCGCGAGATGGAGCGGCTCAGGCAGAAGCAGATGGAATTACAGATCAAAGCGCGGCCGAAACGTCACGCAGTGAAAGAGGAGGGCGCGTGACATGAGCGACGTAAAACGGGAGCCTTTGCATCGCATCCTGCAGCCTGAGGGATGGCCGCGGCCCAAGGGCTACGCCAATGGCATATTGGCGCAAGGCCGGCTCGTCTTCACCGGCGGGCTCGTCGGCTGGAACGAAGAGGGCGTCTTTCCGGATGGCTTCGTGCCGCAAACGCGGCAGACGCTGCAGAATATCGTGGCGGTGCTGAAGGAGGCAGGTGCGGGCCCGGAGCATCTCGTGCGCCTGACCTGGTATGTCACCTCGATCGAAGACTATCTCGCCGATCCCAAGGGATTGGGCGGGGCCTATCGCGAGATCATCGGAAAGAATTTTCCCGCCATGGCGACGGTCCAGGTCACACGTCTCGTCGAACCCAAGGCGCTGGTCGAGATCGAAGCGACGGCGGTGATTCCGTAGAGGCTCAGGAAGTATCTAGAGGGGGCTCTGGATCTTTGGGCGGGTGACGCAGTAACCGGCACGATCGACTTCAGCCGACACGATTTTCGGGACCGCCTTGCGCTTCGCGAACAGCCGCCACCGCGCCGCCGATGCCCTTTCGGGCAGGCCTGCGCCTTGCGGCACCGTCAGCAGAAGTGTCTTCCGCTCGACATGGTGATACACATCATACATAGCGTGTCCCTTTCCCGGGAAAGCAAGCGCGTATCGCGGCGAAGTGGTGTCACTTCGCCGAAAAGGATTCGCGCAAAATCGATATCCTGGAGTGAATCATCATCGCCGAAGTCTTCAACTTTGGCGGAATTTGCTCCAAGCTCTACTGTCCCGATGACCGGGTGAAGGATTTGACAGGGGCGCGCGGCATGCCGGACTTTTCGGCAATCTTGCGGTCCTGTTCCTCGATCAAGGAGGCGACGGCTTTGTCACCGTCCAGCTCTCCGACAAGTTCGGCCGGAATGCGGCGACGCGAGGATTTCATACCGTCTTGATAGACGATATCGTACAGGACGAAGCTTTCAGCTGCGCGTGTCTTCTTTTTACCCATCAGCCAAGCTCACTTTCGTTGATTCGTGCCCGTGCTGACGGGAGGGGCTCTAAGTCGTTGAGCCCGGTGTCTTTTCGGCAGCCGGCGCGGCGCCGGCCGGTTGTGGCGAGCGGAAGAGGTCGCGCGGCTTTACCGGGCGCTCCTTGGGCTTGGGCGGAGGAAGCAATCCCTCACGCTGGGCCTTCTTGCGGGCGAGTTTCCTCATCCGCCGGATCGCTTCGCCCTTTTCGCGGGCCTTCCGTTCGGAGGGCTTTTCATAGGCTGAGCGCCGCTTGATTTCCCGGAAGACGCCTTCGCGCTGCATCTTCTTCTTCAGGATTCTGAGCGCCTGGTCGACATTGTTGTCGCGTACGAATACCTGCATGACACCTCACGCTCAAAACCAGTTGAAATCCAATGCCAAGCAGAACAGCCGGTACATCCGCGGTCTGTCCTGCCGGCGGCGATGGTTACGCGTTTTCCAGATTGTCGGCCGAGATCTTGCCAGTACGGCGATCGGTGGCCGCTTCAAACTGGACCTTCTGGCCTTCGCGGAGCGTGCCCAGATTGGCGCGCTCGACGGCGCTGATATGGACGAAAACGTCCTTGCTGCCGTCATCCGGCTGAATGAAGCCGAAGCCCTTTTGAGTGTTGAAGAATTTAACTGTTCCTACCGGCATGATTATAACCTTTCACAAGCCAGGCGCCGCGGAAGCGCATCATCGCGCCCGCTCAAACGATCGATGTTCAGGAGAGAGGTCGTCAGTTGGCGCTTGGGCTTGCCCCGCGCGAGACCGATAATCAATGCGGCCGAAACTCGAAGTGCCGTATATGGGCGCAATCCCTCGATTATGCAAGCCAAAATCCGTCTCCGGCCCGAGATGCGGGAAAATGGCACCGGTTTTTCGCAGATTATCCGTCCGTCTGCACCGGAAAGCGGGTGCCGCATTTTCGGCATGTCATGGCATGGGCCGAGGGACCCTCGGGGCTTTCGAACAGCTTGCCGGAAAGACCCATGCGGACGAAGCAGTTCGGGCATTCATATTCCCTGGCGATGACCGGCACATAACGTCTTGCCCGTTCCATCGCGGATTGCGCGGCGTCGCAGCCCTTTTCCAGAAACATGAGCTGTTCGCGCGCTTTCACGAGGTCGACATGGTACTGCTGAAGTCGCGAAAAAAACTCCTTCTCCAGCTCGCCGGCGCGTTCGCGAAGCATCTCCCGGACGCTGTCCGTATCGAGGTCCGTCTTCACCGTCATGGCACGGCCTCCATGAGCGCGGCGTCACTTCGCCTTTCGGGAGACATGATCTTCCTCCGCCGCGACTTGGCTTGCCATTCGCAGCCTGCGCAACCGATCGGTCTTCATCCGGCGTTGCTTCTGCTCGGCCTCGATGATTTTCATGGCCGCAACATGCGTCGATTGCGCCTTGAACTCCCGGGTCGTGCGGTTGACCATGCTCTCCGCTCCTTCAAGATGGCGGGAGCTCATCTGCTCTCAGTCGTCGGAATGCCTTGAGGAGGATATGGTCTGACGATGATCCAGTATCGCATAATATTGCGACTGACGACACAGCTATTTGGTGCGCGGAAGCCCTGGATTCCCGGTCACGCGTCGATCGGCGCGCCGCCTTCACGGCTGCGCCTGGCGATGAAATCGTCAAGCTGATCGCGCACGGCACCGTCGAGATCCGGCGACTGGAAGTCAGCCAGCCTCTGCTTCCAGATTTTGTTGGCGCGCTCGGTCGCGCTCTTCGCGCCGGTCTCGGTCCAGCGGCCGAAATTCGACCAGTCGGACACCAAGGGCTCGTAGAAGGCGGTCTGGTAGCGCTCCATCGTGTGCTGCGTCGCGAAGAAATGCCCGCCCGGGCCGACGTCGCGAATGGCATCGAATGCCAGATCCGCCTCGTCACAGGGGACCTCTCTGAACATCTCGGCAAAGGACTGGAGAAGCTCGAGATCGGTGATGAGCTTTTCGAAGGACGCGGTCAGGCCGCCTTCCAGCCAGCCGGCGCCATGCAGCAGGATGTTGCAGCCGCTCATGACCGCGCCCCAGGCGCTCATCTGGGTTTCGTAATCAGCCTGCACGTCAGGCGCGTTCGACGCGGTTCCCGCAGACGAGCGCCAGGGAATGCCGATCCGCCGCGCCAGCTGGCCCGCGCCGAAGGACGTTTTCACATGCTCGGGCGTGCCGAAGGCCGGCGAGCCCGATCGCATGTCGACATTGGAGGCGAAGCTTCCATACATCACCGGCGCGCCGGGGCGGACCACCTGGTAAAGAGTGATGGCGGCGAGCGCTTCGGCATGCTGCAAGGACAGTGCCCCGGCAATGGTGATCGGCGCCATGGCGCCGGCCAGGCAGAAGGGCGTCGCGATGAGCATCTGACCCGCTTCGGCAAAGTCGATGATGCCCTGCGTCATGGGGACATCGAGCTGCAGCGGCGAATTCGTATTGATGACCGTGTAGCAGTAGGGCGCCCGGACGAAATCGTCTTGCGAAAGCCTACGGGCGATGCGGACCATCGCGAAACTGTCGCGCACCTGTCCGGCGCCGCGGCAGAAGACCCACGGCACCTTGTCGCTCAAGGTCAGCGCCGCCCGCATCGTCGCATAATGGCGGAGATGAACCGGCGCGTCCTGTGGCTCCATGACGGCAGCGAGCATGTGCAGGATGTCGAAGCCTTGCGTCAGGCGTATGAAGTCCTCGAGATCGGCAAGTGTTCCCGGCCGCTTGCCGCGCTCGATATCGGCGGCATGCGGGGCGCCGGCGACCGAAAGAAACGCCACATTGCGCCCGCCCAGGGAAACGTTTCTGGCCGGCGTTCCGCCGATGAGCTCGATCGTACTGGGTGCCGTCGCCAAGGCCTGCTCGACGAGCCCCTTGTCGAAACGGACGATTTGCTCGTCTTCATCGACACTGGCGCCGGCCGCTTTGAGCCTGGCCCGGCCATCCTGGTGCAGCACGCGCATGCCGATTTCCTGGAGGATGCGCAGAGCGTTCTGATGGATCGCTTCGATCTGATCATCGGTGAAGACACGGATCGGCTCGAAGGGATTGACCAGCCTAGTATAGTCGGTCACTCGGGCCTGAGCGCCCGGCCGCGGTTTCCGTCTGCGCCTGTGATCCTGCACGCCTGTGTCCATGACGACCTCCTGGTGCTCTGTACACATATGTACAGAATAGCACGGATCGATGCAAGTACGTCGTCCCTGGTGGTTTGCAACTGAGCTACGCTCGCAGGGATGATCCGAGTAGACATATATGTCCAGGATCGTTAGCTTTCGGATGAAGAGGGAGCGACTTCATGCAGACACATGCGCGGGTGGTGGTGGTCGGCGGCGGCTGCGTCGGGGCCGGGATCCTTTACGGTCTGGCGAAACGCGGCTGGTCGGATATCGCGCTGCTCGAGCGCACCCAGCTGACCGCCGGGTCGACCTGGCATGCGGCGGGCCTGGTTCCCTCCTATACGAGAAATCTCAATATCGGCCGCATGATCGCCCGGACGATCGAAATCTATGAAGGGCTAGAAGCGGAAACCGGCCAAAGCGTCGGCTGGCACAAATGCGGCCAGTTGCGCCTGGCGACCAGCCGCGACCGTCTCGATGAATTCAAGAGTTATATGAGCGTCGCTGAAGCGCAGGGCACACGGGCCGAGCTTCTGACGCCGGCCGAGGCGCGCAAGCTGTGGCCGCTCATCGCCGACAGTGACATGCTGGCCGCGCTCTATAATCCCGATGACGGCCATATCGCGCCGGCGGATGTGACGCAGGCGATGGCGAAGGGCGCGCGCGACCGTGGCGCCAAGATTTATCTCGAGACCGAAGTCCGTGGCTTTACGAGGCTGCCGAGCGGCGAATGGCGGATCTCGACCAACAAAGGCGAGATCACCTGCGAACATGTCGTCTGCGCCACCGGCAACTATGCACGCCAGACCGGCGCGCTGCTGGGGCTCGACATCCCGGCGATCCCGATCATCCATCAATATTGGATCACCGAGACGGTGCCCGAGCTGGTCGAGCGTAAGAAGCAGGGCCTGCCCGAAATGCCGATCCTGCGCGATGAAAATGTCGAAGGTTATATAAGGCAGGAAGGCGACGGGCTGATGTTCGGCCCTTATGAGCGGACCGAGAAGCTCAAGCTCTTCGCCGAGAACGGGGTGCCCGAATGGTTCGGCGCCGATCTCCTGGACGAGGATTTCGATGCCGTCGAGGTGAATTGGGAGCACGCCATCAAATTGCTGCCGGCGCTCGGGCGTGCCGGCATCAAGGCGAATGTCCGCGGGCCCTTCCAGATGACCGCGGATGAGCTGCCCTTGATGGGGCCGGCCTGGGGGCTCAAGAATGTCTGGCTGGCGGAAGGCGTGCCGGGCGGCATTCTCTGGGGCGGCGCCATCGGCTATTATCTCTCCGAGCGTATCGTCGAAGGCGGCAACAGCCTCGACACGTCCGATCTCGATCCGCGCCGCTTCGGCGACTATGCCAACAAGAGCTGGACGCGCGAGAAAGTCCGTGAGGCCTGGGGCACACATGCCATTCAGCATTATCCCGGCGAAAGCCTGCCGGCGGCGCGCCCGCAGAAAACCGCACCTTCCTATGATCGCCTGAGCGAGCTCGGCGCCCAATGGGGCGTGCTCAATGGCTGGGAATTTCCGAACTGGTATGTCCCCAAAGGTGTCGAAGCCGACGGCGCCTATAGCTGGCGCTGGACCGGCTATGACAAATTCATAGGCGAAGAGGTGCGCGCGGTGCGCACCGCCGTCGGCCTCGTCGAAATGACGCCGATGACGAAATTCGAGGTCGGCGGTCCCGGCGCCGAAAAATGGCTGGACGGCATTCTCGCCAATCACCTGCCGAAGCCGGGGCGGGTCAATCTCAGCCATCACCTCACCAAAAACGGCGGCGTCCAGGCCGAATATATCGTGGCGCGCCTCGCCGGCGATCAGTTCTATCTGATTTCGACGCCGCGCGCCGAGCGCTGGAATTTCGACGAGCTGTCGCGCCTCCTGCCCGAGAATGGCAGCGTCCGCCTGAGCAATGTCACCAATGACCGCGGCTGCTTCACCATCGTCGGGCCGAAGGCACGTGACCTGCTGCAGCCTTTGACCGAGATCGATCTCTCCAACGAGGCGTTTCCGTGGTTCACGCTGCGCTCAGGCACGGTGGGACTCGCCAGCGATGTGCGCCTGCTCAGGGTCAATTATGAAGGCGAGCTCGGCTGGGAGCTCTATCATCCGTTATGCTACCAGCGCCATCTGCTCGATCTCATCCTGTCGGCGGGACAAGCACTTGGCTTGCGGCCCGTCGGACTCTATGCGCTTGAATCGCTCAGGCTTGAGAAGTCATTCCGGGCAATGTTCCGCGACCTCAATCCGGAGCTTTCGGCCTGGGAGAGCGGCATCGATCGCTTCGTCGCGCTGGACAAGGGCGACTTCATCGGCCGCGACGCCCTCATCGGTCAGAAAAAGAACGGCATCGCGCGGCGGCTGGTGACGCTGGCGATCGAAACGCAAGGCGCCAGTTCGCTCGCGCATGAAGGTGTCTATCAGGCCGGCCGGCTGGTCGGGCGCATCACCTCGGGCGGCTTCGCCCATACGTTCGGACATGATATCGCCCTGGCGCTGCTGCCGCTCGATCTCGGTGTCGTCGGGACGGCGCTCGACGTGCCGATATTGGGCGAGCTGCGCAAGGTCCGCGTGATCGCCGAGTCCCCTTACGATCCACAGTCCTTGCGCAGCCGGAGCTAGATTCCTTCACGCCGCCTGTTTGGCCGGATCGCGGGAGAAAATCTCCTTCACCTTGGCGGCGATCGCCTTGCCGAGATCCTTGTTGTTCTCTGCCGTGAAGTGGATGCCGTCGCAGCCATCGGTCGAGACCACGTCGCCGGCATTGAGGAAGTCCACTTTCATGAAGTCGGCCATGTCGCGATATTGCCGGGCCAGCTCGCGCGACTTGGCGGCGCCGCCTTCGAACATGCCTTGGAAATAAGGATGCGGCATCTCGGTCAGAGGCGGCGGCGCCACGACCAGGGCCTTGGGGGCCGGATAGGGTGTTCCGATACCGCCGCCGCCGGTCAGGATCTGGCCGACCAGCTTCGACATGCCCATGGCAATCTCATAGGGCGTGCGGCGGAAATAGGACTTCGTGTCATTGGTGCCGAGCAGCACGATGACGAGATCGAGCGGCAGATGGCTTGCGATGGCCGACGGCAGATAGGCGCTGCCATTGAGGCGCGGGTCATTGGGATCATCGAGGCTTGTGGTGCGGGCGCTCAAGCCCTCCTCGATGATGCGATAGCCGTCGCCCAGATGTGACGCCATGGCGCCGGTCCAGCGCTCGGCATAGGCATAACGCAGTGTCGGCGAGCCTTCCCTGACCGGGATCCAGCCCCAGGTCAGGGAATCCCCGAAACACAGGATCGATTTCTGCTCCATATTACTCTCCTCGAACTGCTAGTGATGGGTTTCAGGATCAGGACTTGGCGCTGCGCACCCCATAGAAGATCGCCGCCAGAAGGATGATGAGGCCCTGGATGATCAGCTTGCCCGGCTCATCGACACCCAAGGTCGTCATCAGGATGAAAAGCAGGGCGAAGGACAGGACGCCGAAGAACGGGCCCCAGACGCCGCCTTCGCCACGCCCGAAGACGACACCGCCGAGGATCGTCGCCGCGACCGCCAGGATCGGCAGATCGAGGYCGACGCGCACGCTGCCGACCGCGATGGAGGCGGTCTGCACCAGAGCGGCGATTGCCGCCATCAGGCCGGCGAGGATATGGGCGACGATCACCGTGCGTTCCACCGGCACGCCGGAAAAATGCGCGGCGGTGAGATTCTCGCCGACCGAGGCGACGGAGCGGCCGAAGACGGTGCGCGCCAGGAACAGCGCCATCAGGATCGTGAGGGCGATCCACAGCAGCACCGGCGTCGGCACGCCGAGAAGCTTGGTGTTGTAGAGGGCGCCGAACATCGCCGGCACGTCGCCGGGCGGCTTGCCGCTCGAAAGATATTGCACGAAGCCGACCAGCACAATGCTGACCGCCAAAGTGACGATCACCGCCGAGACGCGCCTTTTGGCGATCATGAAGCCGTTGAAGGTGCCGATGATCAGGCCGGTGGCGATCGCCATAGCGATGAAGGTCAGCATCGAGGCGCCGGGGAAGAGCCCGGAGGAAATGTAATAGTTGATGAGCAGGATGACGCCGCCGCCCGACAGGTCGATGCTGCGCACCCGCATGACCAGGAGCTGGCCGAGCACGAGAATGCCGAGCGGCACGATCTGGCGGATGAAGATGCCGAGGATGTTCGGGTTCATCATATGCGGGCGCAGCACCCACAAAGTGAGGAGCAGCGCCGCGAAGACGAGATAGGAGGGCGGGATGCGGCGCAGCCGCTGCCAGGTCCGGTCGGCGAGGATCAGCGCCATCTCACAGCCCCATCTTCTTGCGCGACTGCAAGCCGACGACGAGCAGGAGGATCGCCCCCTTGATGGTCGTCTGGATGAAGGGCGACATGTTGGTGAGATTCATGCCATTGGCGAGGAGCGCCATGACCAGCGCGCCGATCACCGTGCCATGGAGGCTGCCGACGCCGCCCGACAATTGCGTGCCGCCGATCGCCACCGCGGTGATCGCATCGAGCTCGAAGAGGAAGCCGACATTGGGGTCGCCCGACACGATACGTCCGGCGAGAAACACGCCGGCGAGAGCGGCGAAGCAGGAACAGGTGACGTAAGCGAGAAGGATGTTGCGGCGTTCGGCGACGCCGAAGTTGAACGCGACCTTTTCCATGCCCGACGCGATACCGCCGCCGATGGCGAAGAGATGCAGACCGAAACGCGAGCCATGGAGAAGCTTCCAGGAGAGCAGCAGCACGGCGATGCCCCAGAAGACGGGGAGCGGAATGCCGAGCAGCGAACCCGACACCGAGGCGATCACGATATCGGGCACGGTTCCGCCCGATACTGGGCGCAGGATGCGGGTGACACCGAGCACGATATATTGCATCGACAACGTCGCGATGATCGGATGGACATTGAGCCTGGTCACGACGATGCCGTTGATGGCGCCGATGAGCGCCGCCAGCAGGAACACCGCGGGGATCAGCACATAGGCAGGTCCGCCCAGCGCCAGTATGGCGGTCGACAGGCTGATCACCGAGCCGACCGACAGATCGAGGCCGCCGATCACGATGACGAACATCTGCCCGATCGCGGTGATGATCAGCGGCATCGCCTGGGTGATCAGGTTGAAGAGATTGCCGGTGCTGGTGAATTGCTGCGTCGTCAGGCTCAAGCCCAGAGCGATGGCAAGGGCGACGATCAGCGGCAGGCTCCACAGGCCCTGGCGCGAGCTTTGGCCCAGAAGCCACTTCAGGTAATTGGGCTTCGCCGGGGGCGCGGGGTGATCAGGCGACGAGGGCGGCATCGAGAATCCTGTGCTCCGTAGCCTCCCTGGCCGGCATCTCGCCCACCAGCGTATTGGCATGCATGACATAGATGCGGTCGCAGAGCCCGATCAGCTCGACGGTCTCGCGCGACAGCACGATCGCGGCACCTCCCTTGGCGGTGAAGCGGCGCAGCAATTTATAGATCTCGGATTTGGCGCCGATATCGACGCCGCGTGTCGGCTCCTCGATGAGCAGCACGTCCATGTCGGCGGCGAGATATCGGCCGAGCAGCACCTTTTGCTGGTTGCCGCCCGACAAAGAGGCGACCGGAACCTCGCTGCCGGCCGTTTTCACCTGGAGGCTCGCCAGGAGCTCGGCSATCTCSCGCTGCTAAGGTTTGGCGAGCGCCAAAGCGGAGCGCCCGGCATGCAGCGCCATGGGGCTGTTGTGGCTGACCGGCAGGCCGAGAAACAGGCCTTCCACCTTCCCGTCCTCGGTAATGAAGCCTAGGCGGCCCGCCCGCCTCC
>NNBT01002206.1_pt1 | contig 19593 bp, 12 predicted proteins | sample 1173831 | NCBI WGS metagenome assembly NNBT01 (sample SAMN07173936, study PRJNA388173) | plant metagenome | isolation source: symbiotic tissue sample KVJ10 | place: Norway: Troms, Kvaloya island | reverse complement strand
AGGTTCGCTCATGGTTGGTTGGTTTGAGCTAACTAATTTAGAGTATTGTTTTTAGAAAGAGAAATAAATAAGAAGTTGGGCGCAAACGGTCTGTCATAGTGAACACTGTGAAGGATCTTTTTTAAGTGTGGTTAGTGATTCTTCGTTAACAGGTGCTGTGCTACCATAGACAGAATTCAAAAAAAGGTCGTCATTGCGAGGAGGAACAACGAAGCAATCTATCATGCTAGTGATCCTTGCTGTAAAGATTGCTTCGTCGGCTGAAAAGCCTGCTCAGCAATGACGATCCCTTGGGAGATTTATTTCCATTAAATTCTACTGTCATTTATATTGATTTTTATAAATAAATTATCCCTTAGTATGACGGCTTGGGGATAGATCTTTATTTTTATGCCACGGATGCTCAGAAACACGGAGAGATTTGATTAAGCTGGGTTGTTTCCCTGAAGAAAGGCCTGGATCACAACGGCAAAAGGCTTATGTTCAATAAACCTGACCGACAGCGTTATCCCGATTTAAGATTAATTTGTTTTACCGGTTTTTTTATCGGGATTAAGCAAAGGGCAGGACTAAATGGACCGAAGCACTACGAACACTGCTTTCCAAAAAAAAGGAGATTTTGGGTAATTAGCCTTTAGTTATGCTGGTTGGTGTGAAACCAACCAATGAGAAATTCGTGTAAAAACCTGTGAAGTCTTGCTGCGTTCCAGGCCTTTGAGACTTCGCAGGTTGGGCCAAAAAAAATCCTGCTTTGCGTTAACAAAGCAGGATTGATATTTATTTAAACTAGTCTTCAAACTTCCAGCGTACAAAAGCCTCCATGGCTTCGTATTCTGCAAGACCAAGTTCATCGTAAGCCTTTGCCGTATCGCGGTTGCGGTCTTCAGCACGTTGCCAGAATTCTCTTGCATCATCACCTGGGAAAACTGCCCTGTCTTTTTGACTCTGGTGTTTAAAGATCGCATTTCTCTTACGTTCCAGTTCTTGAGGAGAAATTGGAACAGCCATTTCGATCTCATAAGTTTCGAACTCGTGCCATGCACCACGGTACATCCATAACCAGCAATCCTGTGCCCAGGCTTCGGTTTTACGCAGGCGTTTTAAGGCCGCCAAAATAATATTGAAACAAACAATGTGTGTTCCATGCGGATCTTCAAAATCGCCTGCGGCATACACCTGCTGCGGTTTAACCTTTTGTAATAATTCGATAGTGAGTTCGATATCGGCATCCGTTACCGGGTTTTTCTGCACTTTGCCACTTTCGTAAAACGGAAGTGCCTGGAAATGGATATGGTCATCTTCTAAGCCGCAATAACGCGCTCCTGCTATGGCTTCACCTTTTCTGATCAGTCCTTTAACCGTTTGGATTTCTGGCGTATCAACCTGGTTTGGTTTTTTCTGCTCAATAAAGGTTCTCATTTTGTTATAAAGATCCTTTAAATGAGTATTATCCATGCCCATTTTCTCGGTAAAATCTACGTTGAACTCAACAAAACGCAATGCATCATCGTCCCAAACTGCCGTATTGCCCGAAGTTTGGTAAGCCACATGTACATCATGTTTCTGGTCAACCAGGCGCAAGAATGTACCTCCCATTGAAATTACATCATCATCAGGGTGTGGAGAGAAGATAATTACACGTTTTTTTGCTGGTTCAGCTCTTTCCGGACGTTGAGAATCGTCGGCATTTGGTTTACCACCCGGCCAACCTGTAATGGTGTGCTGTAATTTATTAAAAATATGGATGTTGATGTTGTAAACCGGCCCTTTTTCGGTAGCCAGTTGCGCCATACCATTGTTGTTGTAATCGTCTTCCGTTAATTTTAAGATCGGTTTTTTAAGGGTATTAGCCAACCAGATTACCGCTTTACGGATCAGTGCATCTGTCCACACACAATCTTTAACCAACCATGGTGTATCAAAACGGGTCAGTTCTGAAGCTGCAGGTGCATCAAGGATAAATTCTACATTTTCAGAAAGCTGTAGGTAAGTTGCCGGTACTTCGCCCGAAATTTCGCCTTCAACTGCTTTTTTAATGATCGAAGCTTTTTTACGGCTCCAGGCCATTAATATAATTTCCCGTGCTTTGAAAATGGTACCAATACCCATGGTAATGGCTTTGGTTGGTACAAAGCTTTTTCCACCGAAATCGCGTGCAGCATCACGGCGGGTAAGGTCATCCAAAGTAACCAAACGGGTACCCGAGTTAGGCGCAGAACCCGGCTCGTTAAATCCGATGTGACCGGTACGTCCTATACCCAAAATCTGGATATCTAGTCCGCCAAGATCACCGATTTTCTTTTCATAAGCTAAACAGAATGCCGGAATATCCTCCAGTGCAAGTGTTCCATCAGGGATATGGACGTTTTTCTTGTCGATATCGATATGATCGAAAAGATTTTCGTTCATAAAGGTAACGTAACTCTGTACCGCTGTTGGCGCCATTGGATAGTATTCATCCAAATTGAAAGTAATTACGTTTTTAAAACTTAAGCCCTCTTCTTTGTGCAGTCTCACCAATTCGGCGTAAACTGCAATTGGGGTAACACCTGTTGCTAAGCCCAGTACTGCAGGTGTATTGTTTGCTTGTTTTGATTTAATGAGCCCGGCAATGCGGTGTGCTACATTAATGGAAGCAATTTTTGGATTTTCGAACACGCTTACGGGTAATTTCTCGAAACGTGTCTCCTCCAGTAGATTTAATCTAGCCATTTTTTTTATATGGATTTTAATGTACGGAGCAGTAAATATAGGCAGTTATGACCGATTTGTAACAAAGGATATTTACTTTTATTGGAAGTATTTACATAAAATTGGATTAAAGGGGCAGACAAACGTTTGATCTTTTTAACATAAAATCAATATGAACGCACAGATTCAAAAGTTGTACAGCAAAGCAGCAAAAACAGAACGTTTTATAATCGGCTTAATGAGCGGGACTTCGATGGATGGATTGGATATTGCACTCTGTTCGGTTAAAGGAAGCGGTCCAGATACAAATATCCAGTTGCTGAAATTTAAAACGGGCGAATATACTGATGACTTCAGGGCCAAAATAAAAGCTGTTTTTTCTAAAAAAGAAGTTGATTTACAGTTGGTTTGCCTGATGAATGAACATATTGCCAATACACACGCTACACTCATTAACGAAGCCCTTACAGAGTGGGGAATCGGAAATGAAGCGGTTGATTTTATTGCCAGCCATGGACAGACCATTTTCCATGCGCCAAAATCTTTGCATCAACTGGCCGATTATCCCAATGGGACATTACAGATTGGTGATGGTGATCATATTGCTATAAAAACCCGGATTATCACCCTTTCTGATTTTAGGCAGAAGCATTTAGCGGCAGGGGGTGAAGGCGCACCTTTAGCGGTGTATGGCGATTACCTGATGTTTTCGAAAGCTGGAGAAGACCGCGTAATGCTGAATATTGGCGGGATTGCAAATTTTACTTATTTACCAGGTAGTATGGATGCCAGTGCGGTTTTTTCGACAGATGTTGGCCCGGGGAATACACTCTTGGATCAGTATGTGCAAAGGCATTTTAATCTGTTTTATGATAAAAATGCCGCTATAGCTTTAAGTGGAACACTAAATCCTCAGCTTTTGTCTGCTTTGCTTAAGTGTGATTTCTTTGACCTGGGTTTCCCTAAAACTACAGGTCCGGAGTTGTTTAACCTTGAATATTTAACAAAGGCCCAGGAAATATCCTCAACAGCGAATATAAGTAAGGAAGATGTAATGGCCACGCTGTGCCACTTTTCTGCCGAAACCATCGCCAATGCCATAAAACGCTGCTTTGGAGCGGATGCCCAGGCATATATATTTATGAGCGGCGGCGGGATGCATAATCCATTGCTGGTAAAACTACTTCAAGCTAAATTGCCTTCTTGTAATTTCTTGACTACTGATGATCTAAATATTAATCCTGATGCTAAAGAAGCAGTTTTATTTGCAGTACTGGCCAATGAAACGCTTTGTGGCAAACCGATCAACTTTGGCGATCGGCAAGGTGTACCTTCTGTTTGTATGGGGAAAATTAGTTTACCGGAATAAGTTTGGAGCTGGGAGCTTGGAGTTGTGAGTCCATAGTCTACAAAGTCCCAAGTCGAAAGCCTTGAGTCTAGATTAACTTTTTACATTACAAGCTTCGAACTTTTCAACATTCTAACCTTTCAACATTCTTTGTGTGGTATTTTGTTAAATTTGTTTTAACACTAATCTTCTAACACAAAACCAAATTTTATGGAAAAAAGTTACCTAAAATGGTCAACAGGATTTTTTGCGATTTTGTTGATCCCATTTCTGCTGCTCATATTTGCAGAGGCGGCTCAGGCACAGAATAAACGCTATACCATCAGTGGTAAAGTAACTGATGCCTCAAATAACAGCCCGGTTCCGGGCGCTGTTGTAAAAATACTCGGCACTAACCTTGCAACCAGTACGAGTTCGGGTGGAACCTACACATTTTCGGTCGATTTGGCTCCGGGTAAATACCAGCTCCAGATTTCTTTTATCGGCTTTAAATCAAATGTGGAACCGGTAACGCTCGGCGATAATATTACTGTTCAGGTAAATGGTGCCCTTAGCGGCGATGCAGTGGGCCTCGATGAAGTAATTGTTACGGGTACCTCGCAAGGTACTACCCGCAAACAACTCGGAAGTTATGTAAGTACAGTAAAAGGCGATGATTTAAATAAAGCACCAAGTGGCAACGTACTTTCCTCTTTACAGGGAAAAACCCCAGGTGCACAGATCAGTCAGAATTCCGGAGATCCTGCGGGAGGAATGTCTGTTCGGTTAAGAGGGGTTAGCTCTGTTAACTCATCTTCAGAGCCACTATACATCATTGACGGAGTAATCGTAAACAATTCTACAACCAGAGTAACCAACACATCTGCCAATTATGATGGCGGAAATTTTGTTGGAAGTATCGGCCAAAACCGGATGGTCGATATAAGCCCTTCCGATATTGATCATATTGAAGTATTGAATGGCGCTGCTGCGGCTGCCATTTATGGCTCAAGGGCAAATGCGGGTGTGATTCAGATTTTTACCAAAAGAGGTAAAACCGGCGAACCGCAAGTGAGCTTTAGTACCAGCCTAACCATAAGTGAGCTACGTAAGCAAATTGAAGTAAACCAGTCGCCTTTTAGGTTTGGGGATAATGCGAACTCTGTAACGCAAGATGTCATTCAAACAGTTCCACCTACTCCTGGTGCTACTCCTGTTTTACAGACTGCAAAAACTCCGGTTACCAGATATAACTATCAGGATTATATTTTTCATACCGGTGTAGGTACAGATAACTCCGTCTCTGTTTCAGGTGGAAACGATAATACCAAGTTTTATACCTCGGCAGGGTATTTTTCTAATCAAGGGATTATAAAGAATACAGATTTCAAAAGAATGAACTTTAGAGCAAATCTGGATCAAAAGATTAATAACTGGGCTAAAATGACCGCTGGATTTAATTATGTACACAGCGATGCCAATGAAAAACCAGATGGAAATTCGTTCTTTTCGCCAATGAATTCAGTTACCATTATTGGTAATTTTCACGATATTTTTGCAAGAGATATACTCGGTAACTTACAAGCGGTTGGTGAGCGCGGCCGCGTAAATCCGGTTTCTGTTATTGAAGACATCAAGCAGCGCCAGTTTACTAATCGTATTATTGCCAATTTAGGTTTAAAGCTTAATCCAATGAAAAACCTAACTATCGATTATACTATGGGGGTTGATAATTCAATTCAAAACGGAACAACATTTATTCCGCCCTTTACCTATAATGTAAGTACCGGCTTTTATGGTGGCGGAGCTAGTTTAGATCCGTCATTAAATGGTTATGCGAGTGCGGCAAATGCAACTACAACACTATTTAATAATGAATTAAATTTCACCTACGATGCAAAAATATCTGATCAGTTAAGTTCTACAACGCAATTGGGCGGTTCTTATCAATATCAAAAAGATCTGTACAGCTTACTAAACGGACGTGGGTTAGCTCCTTTTGTTCAGGTGGTAAACGGAGCAAGTACTGTTTTGGCAAATGTTGATAGTCGTTCAGAATTTTCAATTAGCGGAGCTTATTTACAGCAAAATTTTAAATATAAAGACCATTTGTTTGTTACTGGAGCCATTAGAGTAGATCAATCTACTGTATTTGGGGAAGATAATAGAACGCAGTTTTATCCTAAAGCAAATGTAAGTTATGTGCTGTCATCTGCCGATTATTGGAAAGATTTTGGTGTATCTTCATGGTGGAATGCTTTCAAATTAAGGGCAGCTTATGGCCAGTCAGGAAATTTAACAGGGATTGGAGCATACGATCGTTTCAACGTTTATTCGCCAAGTGCGTTAAACAGCAAAACATCTTTAACATCGTTAACAACATTGGCTAATACGAGCGTAAAACCAGAGCGCCAAAAGGAACTTGAAATTGGTACAGATATGTCCTTTTTTAACAATCGCTTAGGTTTAACTTTTAGTTACTATAATAAAAACGTAACTGATTTATTATTGCCGGTTGTGATTGCACCAACAACTGGTTTTTCTAGCCTCTTAGACAATATTAGCGGGACTTTAAAAAATAAAGGTATAGAGTTAATGCTTACAGGAGTGCCAGTAAAAACCGAAGACTTCACCTGGACATCGACGCTAATTTACAACAGAAATAGAAATAAAATAGTGGGTTCAGGTGCACAGAGACTAATTGCAACCAATGCTGGAGCACCTGTTTCTATTACTGACGGTTATCCGGTAGGTGTTTTTTATGGGACATATTTTGAACGGACATCAACTGGAGATATTGCAACAAATGCTGCTGGTATTCCTTTAACAGCAGGCCAGGCCGCTGGTAATGTTCTACGTAAAGTAATCGGCGACCCGAACCCCGATTATACAGGGTCTTTTGTTAATGATTTTACGTACAAAAAATTAAGCTTGCACATTCAACTGGATGCTGTTCAGGGAGGCGATGTTTGGAACGCAGACTGGAGAACACGTCAGGGTGTAGGTAACGGTAAGGTAGCCGAAGCAGAGCAGCTGGGTCAATTGCCCAGAGGTTATGTGGCTGGGGCATACAATGTAGAAGAATGGCGTATTGATGATGGATCTTTTGTGAAATTGAGAGAGATTTCTTTGAGCTATAATATTGGTCAGGTTAAATTTATTAAAAACTTAACTGTTAATCTGAGCGGAAGAAATCTGATTTCGTGGGATAATTACAAAGGTTACGATCCTGAACTGAACTCTGGTGGCCAATCTACTATTCTGAGAAATATCGATTTCGGCTCTGTGCCTATTCCACGCACTTTTTCTTTCGGTTTACAAGCTAAGTTCTAATTAATTGGAAAAAATAAATCATATTAAGATGAAAAATTCAAGATCAAAATATATCCAGTACATATTTTTCTTTGCATTAGCCGTTTCACTGGCTGCTTGTAAAAAGGAATACTTAAATCCTAACGGTGCCGTAGCTGATGATGTGCTGCTTTCTGCAAGAGGTTTGACCGGAATTACGGTTGGCCTTCAGAAAAATTTCTCTACTACACGTACAGGGCTGCTGTATGCAGCAATTACTGTTAATGGTATTACTACTAATGAATTAATTTCTGTTAATACAGGAAATACCAATGAAGATCGCTTAATGACAGGTGGCGTGCAGGTAGATGGTACAAATTCGGTATTGCTAAATGTTTGGACCAGTTCAAATAAAATCATTTTCGACGCGGATAACGTGATTAATAACGCCGCTAAACTTGCTGATAAAGGCCTGGCTTCAGGCTTAATTGCGCATGCCAGTATTTTTAAAGCTCTAGCACTGGGTAATTTGGCTGAGTTTTGGGAAAAAGTTCCGGCTGGCACCGGGCAGAATGTAACCTTTATTACAAGGGCAGAAGGTTTTAACAAAGCCATTGCAACCATCGACAATGCTTTGGCCTTAATAGCAGCAAACCCGATCAGTACTTCGTTTTTGAGCAATATTCCTACAGGAGTAGATATTCCGAATACGTTAAATGCATTAAAAGCACGTTATGCTTTATTTGTTGGGAACTATAGCCTTGCATTAACAAGTGCAAATGCGGTCGATTTAACCAAAAGGTCGTCATTCACTTATGATGCACAAAATTTAAATCCCATTTTTGAAGTCGCTACCTCTACCAACAACGTCATCCAGCCCAAAAATTTAAATTTAGGGCAAACGGGCGCCAATATTCCCGATGCTGGCGATGCAAGAATTCCGTTTTATACCGTAGTGAGCACTACTGTGCGCATTAATGGTTTTGGCGCGGCCAGTTTAGCACCGATCCCGGTTTATCTGCCTGGCGAAATAACTTTAATAAAAGCAGAAGCTTATGCCCGTCAGGCAAGCCCAAACTTAACTTCTTCGCTTTCTGAGCTGAACAAAATCGTAACTAAAACAGCTTCAACAGATCCTTTTGGTGTGGGGGCAGCATTGCCAGCCTTAACCGGAACATATACACAACAGCAGCTTTTAGATCTGATTTACAAGCACCGTTGTATTGAACTTTTCATGTCGGGTTTAAAGCTTGAAGATATGAGAAGGTTTAACCAGCCCTTAACCGATCGCAAGCGTAATTTCTTTCCTTATCCTTTTGCAGAAAGGGATAACAATACGAATACCCCTGCCGATCCAGGTTTCTAACAGAAAAGAGTCCCGATGACAATCGGGACTCTTTTTATAAAATATTCAATTCCTTTTCCTTGTAGCGGGAAAGCGATTCGTGTTCAATATCCAGCTCTGTGATCAGGTAGCTGATGCTTTCTATCGGGCAAACCCTTAACCTCAGTGCAATATCCAGTTTTTCGGAAATGCAGAGTACCGCTGTTCTTCGTGCACAGGCTAACATGGCTTTTTTAAGCTGATTAATTTCCCAGTAGGTATCAGTTAAACCTTCATCAGGGTGAATGGCGCTGGTGCCCATTAAACATAAATCGGCTTTTATTTCCGATAATTGAGTAATAACCTGTCCGCCATAAGTAACCTGCGAATTTTTGGAGAACAGACCGCCAATCAAAATCACTTCAATATTATTGTATTTAGCCAATTCTACTGCAACTAGTGGGCTGATGGTAAAAAACGTTGCCGTTAAGCCTTGTGGAAGTAATTTTACAAACTCCAGAATCGTGGTTCCGCCACCCGTTAAAATCACCATACCATCTTTTATCAGCTGGACTGCTTTTTTGCCGATGGCGATTTTACTATCACGGGCATAAACCGTACTGTCATCAAAAGAACTGTGGTAAGATTTGGATAAAGCACCTCCATGTACCTTATAAAGCAGGTTTTCATCAACAAGTTCCTGCAGATCCCTTCTGATAGTATCTTCCGAAACATTGAGTAATTGCACCAGATCAGAGGTTAATACACGGTTGTGTAAGTTAATCTGTCGCATAATGAAGTCGTGGCGTTCTTTTTTCAGCATAAGTAGGTGTTTGGTTTTAAACGAAAGTATAAAAGATTTTTAGATTTTCTACATATTGCGCGTTTTTGCGGTTTTTTGCAATATAATTTTATTATTGCTTGGTAAATAGTTTGTTAAATACTTTTTTATTAGAAATAATTTATGATATTAGCATAAAAATGCGTTATTGTGCGTGTTTTTTGGTAACTAACTAAAACAACTAAACAAATCATTTCACCCTCCTAAACAGGCAGTTTATGAAAAAAAAACTACTACTAATTTTTATTGGTACGTTTTTGTTGCTGGCTCATGCCATCGCGCAACAAATAACCATTACCGGTAAGGTTACGTCAACTGACGGGCCTATACCTGGTGTTTCCATACGTGTAAAAGGTAGCACCGTCGTTGCGCAAACCAATGCAGATGGAAATTATTCCATCAAAGCCTTAAAAGCGGATGTACTTGTTTTCTCTTACATTGGCTTTAAAACACAAGAGAAAGCTGTAGGTGCAAATACGTCTATTAATATCAATCTTTCAGCAGACGCTGGCAACCTTAATGAGGTTGTTGTTACGGCCTTTGGTATAAAAAGATCGAAAGATGCAATGGGATATTCGGCACAAACGTTAAAAGGATCTGATATTGCAGATACTCAGCGTGATAACTTCCTGAACGCCTTACAGGGTAGAGTTGCCGGAGCCACCATTACTCCTACAATGGGTACACCCGGAGCTTCTGCAACGATGATTATCCGTGGCGGTATTTCTTTGGATGGCGATAACCAGCCGCTTTTTGTAGTAGATGGTTTACCTATTTCTAACCGTACTTTTAGTGAATATAATTTGGTGGGTCAGGGAACTTTTAACCGCCAGAACGATTACGGTAACAGGGCAATGGATATTAATCCTGAGGAGATAGAATCGCTTACAATCTTAAAAGGACCTGAGGCTTCAGCTTTATATGGAACAGACGGTGCGTCCGGTGCTGTAGTAATCACCACAAAAAAAGCAAAAGCAGGAACTGCACGTGTATCGTACAGCAATTCTTTTCGTGTAGAAAACACCTACCGTTATCCTGAAGTGCAAACCACTTACGGTGGTGGTGCAGGAGGGGTTTTTGATGAAGAACAAAGAACCCGTACTTTCTTTGGTTCAAAATATCCTGCAAATAAAACCATGTATGATAACATCGGCAATTTTTATAAAACGGGTTTTACACAAAAACACAACGCAACCATTGAAGGCGGAAGTGATAAACTTTCTGTTAGAACAACAGTAAGCTATACCGATCAGAAAGGTATAATTCCAGGTACAGCCTATAATACAATTAATGGTAAAATAAATGCGAATTCTAAAATTAGCGATAAGATAAGCATGAATGCATCGCTAAACCTAATCTCGTCAAGAACGGATAAAACTTACAAAGGTGTAAGCAGCCCGATGTTAAGCGCCTTATCTTGGCCGCTAACAGATGACATGCGTAATTATTTAACTCCGCTTGGTGAAAGAAGAACCATTACTGGAAGTTTAAGCGGCGAGCTTGATAACCCTTATTGGGGGGTAGAAAGAAATCCAAACTACGATAAAATGAACCGTGTGCTGGGTAATATCGGATTTACCTATACCCCAACAAACTGGTTAAGCATGCAGGGAACGGCCGGTGCAGATATATTTTCTCAAACCGGGCTTTCGGCCTATGATGTTCAGTCATACGAGGCCAACAAGGCCCAAACTACCAACGCTGGCGGGGGCTTAAACACCTATAATGCAAATGAAAGATTGGTTACAGCTAATTTTGTAGCTACGGCAAAAAAGGATTTCGGAAAATTTAAACCTGTAATTCGGGTTGGTACAGAGATAAAAGACGATTCTTATCAAGTTAATGCCCAGTTCGGTACACGTTTTTATCAAGCCAATTTTTTCAGCATGAACAACATCGACCCTACTACCCAAAGGGTTGCTTATACAAACGAACTAAAACGTAAAGTTGGTTTCTTTGCTAATGCAGAGTTAGGATACGACAACTATCTTTACTTAACACTGTCTGGCCGTCAGGATTTATCTTCAACATTGCCACAAAAAAATAATACATTCTTTTATCCTGCAACATCATTAAGTTTTGTTTTTTCTAATCTGCAGGCAGTAAAAGATTTAGGATGGTTATCGTACGGCAAATTAAGAGGTTCATGGGGTCAGTCCGGTAAGGATGCCAGGGTAGCTTATGTTACAAACAATAAGCTCATTGCCCAGCAAACAACAGGCGGAGGTTATGCATTGGATGTAAATATGGGTAACCCGAATCTGGAGGCCGAATTTACTACAGCCAAAGAAATTGGTATGGAACTGGGTTTCTTTAATAACCGTTTATCGTTCGATTTCTCTTATTACCATAACCTTTCTGATAAACAAATCACTGCCCCTCGCTTAAGTTATGCATCGGGTGCGGTGTTACAGTACATTAACAGTGGAAAAATCCGGGTTCACGGATTTGAATTATTGGTAAAAGGTACACCTGTTAAAACGCAGAACTTTAGCTGGGATGTCTCGGCAAATGCGTCTAGATCAAGAGGTAAAATTTTGTCATTACCTGCAAATCAAGATGTATTTTATGTATCAGATAGTTGGCTCTTTGACAATGTTAGGGCTCAATATGCAGTTGGAACATCTATCTCAGCTTTTGCTGGTATAGATTATTTAAGAAATAAAGACGGACAGCTTCTGATCAATCCCGCAAATGGAATGCCGATAAAGGATGCTAATTTCACTCAAATGGGCGACCGTGCACCCGATATTATGGTAGGTTTAACCAATAGTTTTACCTATAAAAACTTTAACCTTTCTTTTTTGCTTGATTTGCGTAAGGGTGGAGATATCTACAACGCAACAGAATTATACTTATATGCCAGAGGTTTATCTAAATTGAGTACCGACCGTGAAGTGCCCCGTATCATTCAGGGCGTAATGCGCGATGGACTGGAGAATTCTGCCAATCCAACCAAGAACAATGTGGTGGTTATTCCTTACATCACCACTACTTATTATTCAACGTTCTACAATACAGCCGATTTCTTAGAAAAAGATATCAATTGGATCAGGTTGAAGGATATTACCTTAAGTTATAACCTGCCAAAGGCCATTTTCGAAAAAAGCAGGGTGATTAAAAGCGCCAGCGTTTTCGCAACCGGAACCGATTTATTATTGATTACAAATTACAAGGGCGTAGACCCATCAGTTAACGGATTAAGTGCTGCATCTGGTGGTTTAGGAGGAACAGGTATCGACTTTGGCTCTGTAGGCTTGCCAAGAGGCTATAATTTAGGTGTGAAAATTGGTTTTTAAAGATTAAAGAGATGAAAAAGATATATTTATTGCTATCAGTTTTTGCTGCATTAATAACTGTTTCGGGGTGTAAAAAATATCTGGATGTAAATACAGATCCGGCTACCCCGCAAGAAGTTTCGAGCAAAACATTAACACCGCCGCTGTTTGCCCAGATGGAGCGTGGTGTTCAGTTCGATTCGAGGTATTTGGGCGGACTTATCCAGTATTTTGGCGGAGCTGTAAATGTTGGAGAGCAACATGGTTGGATTGCTGGTAGCGATGCCATGGGCGAAATATGGAGAACAAATTATTTTGGCTTAGGCGCAAACTTAAACTTGATTATTCAGGATTCTGAGGCAAAGCAGGAATGGAATTATGTTGGAATGGCGCAGGCATTAAAAGCCTGGAGCTGGCAAACTACCACCGACTATCATGGCGAGATTATTTTAAAACAAGCCTTTGATGTTAACCGTTATGTTTATGATTACGATACACAGCCGGAAGTTTATGCCGAGGTAGTAAGGTTAGCCAATCAATCTATAGCTAACTTTACCAGAACAGACGGTACAGGCACAATCGTAAAGTTTGGTCCAGCCGATTTGATCTATGCTGGCGACAATACTAAATGGGTAAAATTTAATTATGGTATTCTGGCCAGAAATGCAAATAATCTGGTTAATAAAGCAACTTATGATCCGGCAAAAGTGATCGAATACGTTGACAAATCTTTAGCCAGTAATGCTGATAATTTTATTGTGCCCAATACAGGAACTACCGCTGCAAATGGAAATTTCTTTGGCCCGCTAAGGGCAAATATGGGTGCTTATCGCCAAACCGGAATCATGGTTGCCTTGCTTGATGGTACTACTTTTGCTGTTGCCAATACGCCCCTGGTTATCGATCCCCGCCGTAATAATATGTTAACAGTATCGGCTGATGGTGTGTTTAGAGGTGCAGCACCTTATACGCTCGATGCGGGAACTGCAGTAAATAAAAATCAGATTCCAAACGTATGGGGAGTGTTTGGTGGCGCCAACCCCGGGCCAAACCAAGGTAAATATTTATTTAAAGATAATGCCGGTTTCCCGATCATGACTTTTAGCGAAATGCAATTTATCAAGGCAGAAGCAGCATTTAGAAAAGGTGATTTAGGCTTAGCTTATACCGCATACCTAAATGGTATAAACTCAAGTATCGATTTTGTGAGCGCTTTGGGTACCGCAATTACCCCTGCCGAAAAAGCGGCTTATCTGGCAAGCACATCTGTAAAGCAAACAGCAGCAACATTAACTTTAAAAGATATTATGTTGCAGAAATACCTGGCGCTTTATGGTTATGGATTTGTAGAAACCTGGTGCGATTTAAGAAAATTTAATTATAATGTTGGAGATGCCGCAGGAAACAACCCTTACTTAAACGTGTACAGGTTTCCGTCCAGTTTCTTTACAGATAACGGAGGCAAACCCGCACAACGTTACCGTCCACGCTATAATTCTGAATACTTATGGAATGTTGAAGCGCTAAAGAAAATTGGAGCTGACAAAAACGACTACCATACTTATAAAATGTGGTTCTCTCAACCTTAATTTCACCATTTATCAAAAGAAAAAATGAAAAAAATATTATATTTTATTGCGGTGAGTATTGGATTATTTTCCGCTTGTAAAAAAGGTGATCTTGTAGAAAATACGGCTTACGAAAAGATAAGCCCTGCAGACCCAAAATATTCATACCTTAAAATCCTGAATCTTACACCAGGTAGCCCTGCGCTTACTTTTTATATGGATGGTACTAAGTTTTCTTCATCTTTGTCAAGTTTAGGTGTAGAAAATGCTGGTTATGCCTATAATGGCCTGTTTCCTGACCTTGGTTATGCTGTTACAAGTCCGGGTTCGCACAATTTAACTGCTAAAATTATTCCTACAGTTACTCCTGATGCCAATTTGGAAGTTTTTAATACAACCATCGCACCAGAGGCCGGAAAGTATTATACCATTTATACAACAGGCCAGTACACCGCTATGAGTAAGAAAATCCCATCATCTTTAATGGTAGAAGATAGCAGGCCTACGTTAGATACCTCTAAAATTTATGTACGCATGGTTAACCTCTACAACGGCAGCCCTAATTTGGACTTGGTTAAAGATGCAGTTGCCGGAACAAAAATAATTTCGAATGTTGCTTACGGTACAGCTACCACATGGACAGAAATACCAAATTTAGGTCCTGGTACAGCACCCGCTCCAAAGTTATTTGTTAACATTGCCGGAACAAGCACCCCATTAATCGCATCAGGCTCAACATTTACACTTACTAAAGGTAGGGCATATACCATTTACATACGAGGGGTGGCAGGCAATGCCACTTATCCATTAGCAGTTACCTTTTATACCACTTTTTATTAGGTGGAAAACCCACAAAAAAAGCCATCATTTCTGATGGCTTTTTTTGTGCTATTTAATTTGCCTTACAGCAACTTACGGTTGGATAGCCTTTTTTACAAAATTTTAAACCCTAAACTCAGTTGAAAAAGGTTTGGTTTCTGAGTGTATTTTTCACTTTTACTGATGTTCGATAAACCAGCCTCATAGCGTAAATCAACCGAAATACTGCCTACATCTACACCCGCACCAAACTGCGCGCCCAATGCCTGGTTTTTGTAGTTGCTAAAATCTGTAGCCTGTTGGTAAGCTGAGCTAAAAGTCGAATTTTCATCCAGGATAAACGAAATTACCGGGCCGGCCATTACACGGAAGTTTAAGTTTTTGGCACCGAATTTTGTTCCAAATAAAACAGGGATATCCAAAGTGGTGAATTTTACCTTTCCTTCAGCAGATACTTCGTTGCCGTTATCCTGTTGGATGCTGATAAATTTATTGCCTTTACTGCCAATGTAAGCCTCAGGCTGTACATAAAAACTGGCACCGCCAATACGTGCCCAGGCACCGATCTGATAGCCTAAACGGTTTTCTTCGCTTGCAAAATCTGCATTTAATTTAGCTAAATTTACACCTGCTTTAACCCCCAGGTTAAACGTTTGTGCCTTTGATGTTGCCCAACCCAGGGTTAGGAAAACAATAGAGAAGATAAGTTTTTTCATGTTGTTTAATTGTTTTTAAGTTATAAACCGTAAACGGCACTCTGGCGAATTTTGGGTGTGTTTTTTGTTCTTATGGTTTCTTTTCAAAATACGCCTGGCGGTTACTGTTCCGGAATTTGGTTTTATAACGCGCTTTTAACACAATTATCGTGCAAAAATTTTTCACTGATGTCTACTTTTTTTGTCAGATCGCATAAAAAGGTATTAACCTGAGTAAATATTTTTTACTTTTGCATCAAATAAAATATGCCATGGCTAACTTTCAACTTACTTCAGAAACTGCATTTAAGGTAAAAACTAAGTTTTTAAGGAAATACCGCGATTTAGCGAACGAGCCTTTAGAGTTTACCCCTGGCAAAGAAGATCAGTTGATCGAAGATTTAATGCGTTTGGTTAAGCGCGATCGTACTTATATCGAATTTACCATTCAAAAAGCACTGGCTGATACCAAAGGCAACAGACTTTAATCTGTTTTTTATTGCTTCATCCTTCCTTTTTAGCGTAACGCTTAATTTACGCTTGCGCCAAATAAGCTGTTTTTAATATTTACGGCTTTTTGTACATTTACTTTCGTACTATATCAATAAATAACCTTCCAAAAACAGGCTTTCAACTCGTTCTGTGCTACTGGAATAAATACATAGGGGAATGAAGAAACTAAAATATGGTCTTTTAGCAGCTGGCTTTGGTGTTGCTGTTTTATCTTTTTCTTTCAAAGAAGATTTATTTCTGGTTTCTAAAAACCTGGATATTTTTGCTTCGCTCTATAAAGAAATCAACATCAATTATGTGGATGATACCAATGCCCCTAAGTTGATGAAAACAGGGATCGATGCCATGTTGGATAGTTTAGATCCCTACACCGAATACGTTCCCGAATCGGAAATTGAAGATTATAAACTGAAATATGTAAGTACCCAGTATGGTGGTATTGGAGCAGGTACCGTTTTTATTGATGGCAAACTGTTTATTAACGAGGTAAGCGAAGGTTATCCTGCCCATAAAAGTGATATTAAGGCCGGCGATCAGATAGTGAGTATTAATGGTATTGCCGTTAAAGGAAAAGACCGTCCTGAAGTGAGCCAGTTACTTCGTGGTCCTAAAGGCACTGCGGTTGATTTACTGGTAATCAGAGAAGGGAAAGAAATTACTAAAAAAATCGTTCGCGAAGAAATCAAACAACCAAATGTTTCCTATTCAGGCATGGTTGGCGATGGTGTTGGGTACATCAAACTCGATAAATTTTTGGAAAATTCCGGACAGGAAGTTAAAGATGCTTTATTGGCCATCCAAAAAGAAAACCCTAAAGGTGTGGTGCTTGATTTAAGGAATAATGGTGGAGGTATTTTACAGGAAGCCGTTAAAATTGTAAACCTTTTTATCAATAAAGATCAGCTTGTGGTTACTCAAAAAGGGAAAAACGTAGAGAAAACCATTACCTATAAAACGCTTTCGGCACCAATTTCTACCTCAGTGCCTTTGGTGGTACTGGTAAATGGAAATTCAGCTTCCGCATCCGAAATTGTTGCCGGTTCCTTACAGGATTTAGACCGTGCCATCGTTATCGGACAGCGCAGTTATGGTAAAGGATTGGTTCAGCAGACCTTCAACTTGCCTTATAACAGCCTGGTTAAAGTAACCGTAGCCAAATATTATACGCCATCAGGCAGGTGCATCCAAAAGCTGGATTATGCCCATAAAAATGCTGAAGGCGTAGCCGAACGTTTTGCTGATTCTACCATGGTGATGTACCAGACTAAAGCGGGCAGAAATGTGTACAGCGGTAATGGTGTTTATCCTGATGTAGTGGTTAATGCGGATAAATTAAGCCCAATCACCATTTCGATGCTTAACAAAAGTCTTTTCTTCAATTATGCAAACCAGTATAAAAAAGAAAAACCAGGTTTGGCATCCGCTAAAACTTTCCAGTTATCAGATGCTGATTATGCAGTTTTTGCCAACAGCCTGGCCGATAAAGATTTAACTTATCTGAGCCGTACCGAGAGGTTATTGTCTGATTTACGCGCCGAAGCCGAAAAAGAAAACAAATCAGCAGAAGTAAAAACCGATCTTGAAAACCTGAAATACAAACTTACTTCTTCCAAAAAAACCGATCTGGTAAGCCATAAAGCTGAAATCAAAAGGGTATTGGAAACACAGATTGTGAGCCGTTATTTTTACGAAAAAGGAAGAATTGAGCAGAGTTTCCAGTATGACAAAGAACTTGCTGCGGCGAAAAACCTGTTTACCAATCAATCGCAGATCCTGGCCATTTTAAAAGGGGATGGAAATTACAAGGTGATTGGTAAACCCACAAAAGCCACCGCTTCCATAGATTAAAAAAACTAACCAGATAGAGTACCTACCTTATGAAGAAATTAGTGATAATGGGCTTAGTCCTGTTGTTTAGCTTACAATTAAAAGCGCAGGATTATGTGCCTGCCGCGTCAAATTTAAAGCAACGTGCATGGTTTGCCGATGCCCGTTTTGGTCTGTTTATCCATTGGGGCCCTTTCAGTATTCCCGGAAGTGGCGAATGGGTTATGAACGAGCGGAAACTCAATGTTCACAATTATACCAACCTTAAAGATTTTTTTAATCCTGTTGAATTCAATGCGGCACAATGGGTAAGCATGGCAAAAAATGCCGGCATGAAATACATTACGCTCATTACCAGGCATCATGATGGTTTTAGCATGTGGGATACCAAATATTCCGATTTCAACATCATGAATACACCTTACAAAAAGGATATTGTGAAAATGATGGCTGATGAATGTCATAAGCAGGGCATACAATTATACCTCTATTACTCACTGTTAGATTGGCGCAGGGAAGATTATCCGCATGAAACAGGTCGTACCGGACAAAACTCCGGCCGTAAGGGCAAAGGCGATTACGCCAGTTACTTACAGTTTATGAAAAATCAGCTCACCGAATTATTGACCAATTATGGCGAAATAGGAGGGATTTGGTTTGACGGCCATTGGGACCAGACCGAGCCGGAAGGATCCAAAGACAGAACTTCGCGTATCGACTGGAAATACAACGAAATTTATGGTTTGATCCACAAATTGCAGCCACAGTGCATGATTGGTAATAACCACCACTTAACGCCATTTACAGGCGAAGATTTCCAGATGTTCGAACGCGATTTGCCAGGCGAGAACAAATCGGGTTTGAGTTTTCAAAAAGCTTCCGATCAATTGCCGCTCGAAACCTGCGAAACCATTTCCAATTCATGGGGATATAACCTGAGCGATACTTATTATAAATCGAATAAGGAATTGGTGCACATGCTGGTTAAAGCCGCAAGTTTGGGCTCAAACCTTTTATTGAACATTGGCCCGATGCCGAGCGGTAAAATCCAGCCGGAGTTTCAGGACCGTTTGGCAGGTTTAGGCGATTGGCTTAAAGTATATGGCGAAAGCATTTACGGTACGAAAGCAGGTTTTATAAAACCGCAGGCCTGGGGAAGCATTACGCAAAGCGAGAATAAAGTTTACATCCACATTGTAGATGGAAAAACCACTACGCTTAACCTGGAAAACGTTCCACTGAAGAAAATTAAAAAGGCATATTTGTTAAAAGATAAAAGTGCGGTAAATTTCACTTTCAAAAAATCGAAGCTAACTGTTAATGCAACACCAAACGATAAAGAACCCGATCAGGTAATTGTTTTGGAGATTGGGTAAAAAGATCTCTGTCATCCTGAGCGCTATTCCCGTCATTGCGAGA
>NNBT01001810.1_pt1 | contig 19607 bp, 18 predicted proteins | sample 1173831 | NCBI WGS metagenome assembly NNBT01 (sample SAMN07173936, study PRJNA388173) | plant metagenome | isolation source: symbiotic tissue sample KVJ10 | place: Norway: Troms, Kvaloya island | reverse complement strand
CAACTGCGCTGATGTTCGCGGCCATGCCCCATCTGCGCAGTGGGGCCGTACCGGCAGCCTGGGGGCGTTTTCGTGGGCTTGCGGTGGCCGCACTGGCGGGCACGGTCGCGAGTCTGGGCCTGCAACTCGCTGCCGCACCGGGCACACCAGGGCCCGTATTGCTCGGGCTGGGCGCGACGCTCACCGGCGCCTGGGTCGCTGTGTTGGTCCAGTTGCTCGGCACGGTGATCGGCGTGTTCTCGTCGCGCTACCTCCAGGGCGAGCGGGGCCAGCCGCGCTACGTTGCTGCGCTCGCCGGTGTGCTGGCTGCCGTTCACCTGCTGCTGCTGGCTGACCACTGGCTCGTGCTGATCGCCGCCTGGGCAGCCGTGGGCCTCGCGTTGCAGCATCTGCTGTGCTTCTACACTGATCGTCCTTTCGCACTGCTGGCGGCGCACAAGAAGCGCTTGGCCGACCGCCTGGCCGATGCGCTGCTGATCGCCGCAGCAGCGCTTGCGTGGAACGAGGTCGGGTCGGGCTCGCTGTCCGACCTGTGGCGCCACCTCGAGGCGGGTGCACCCTCGGTCGCACTGCAGACGAGCGCGGTCTTCCTTATCCTCGCGGTCGTGCTGCGCACCGCGCTGCTGCCGGTGCACGGCTGGCTGATCCAGGTGATGGAGGCACCCACGCCGGTATCGGCGCTCTTGCATGCCGGCGTGATCAACCTCGGCGGTTTCGTGCTCATCCGATTTGCGCCCTTGCTCGAGGCCGCGCCGGTAGCGCGCTGGTTGCTGGTGAGCATCGGCCTGGCCACCGCGCTGCTCGCCGGGCTGGTGATGCTGACGCGGATCAGCATCAAGGTGCGGCTGGCCTGGTCGACCGTCGCCCAGATGGGCTTTATGGTGATGGAGTGCGGCCTGGGCCTCTACACGCTCGCGATGCTGCACCTGATCGGCCACTCGCTGTACAAGGCGCATGCCTTCCTTTCCGCATCAACTGCCGTGGAAGAGGCGCGCCTGCGCATGATGCGCAGCGCCGTGGCGCCCTCAGTCGCGAGCTTGGCCCTGGCGCCAGTCCTGTCTGCGGGGCTGATCGCGGGCCTGGTCACGCTGCTCGTGGCGGCCCTGCCGGTGTCGCCGTGGCCCTGGTGGTGGAGCGGCGTGCTGGCGATGGCCTGGGCGCCGCTGCTCTGGCTGCCCTCGAAGCAGGATCCCGACGCCCCCGGCGTCGTGCGCGGCCTGTTGGCTGGCGCCGGCATGGTGGCCGCGCTCGTACTCGCCGCGCTGGTCGGCCACGCGCTGCCCTTCGGCGTGAGTGACGCGCCGGATGGGACGGCCGGCCTCGTGGCTCTGGCCAGCATGGGCGTGCTGTACGGCTGCCTGGCGCTGCTTCAGGCCCACCCGATAGCGCTGGCCACCTGGCGCCGCTGGAGTTATGCCGGCTTCTACATCGACGAATTCGCTACCCGTGCGGCGCTGCGCTTGTGGCCGACCCGCTGGACCCCAGCCATATCCAAATGACCCGAACCGAGGAACCACCGATGGACAGCCTGCTGATACTGCGCGCCGAACCAAGCCACACTCTGCAGCCATTCGCGCCGACTGACGCCGACATCGGCCGGCGCATCAACGCCGCTTGCGAACAGGCCTGCCGCGCCATCGCACCGGCTTGGCCATTGGACCGCGCCATTGCCGTCAACCCGCACTGGGAGCGCATCGGCCTCAGTGTGCGCACAGTCGCCGCGCGCATGGCGGTCCTGGGCGAGATCCGCGTCTTCCCGCCCCGCACCCACTTCCGACAGGCCTGGGCGTCTGGCCGCATCGTCGCCGCCGACCTGGACGAGGCCCTGGCGCAACGCCCCGCCGCGCAGGCCGCCGGCCTGGACGCTGCGCGAGCCATTGACGCACTCGCCGAGACACCCGTGCTTGCGCGGTTGCCGTTGCTGATCGATGTGCTCGACGAAGACCCACAGGGTCAGGGGCGCCTCTCATGGCGGCAGGCCATCACCCACCAGGTGAGCCAGGTCTGCGCCGCCTACTTCGATGTCCATCAAGCCGACTGGCAGCCCGAACGAGTCGGTGGCCTCTACGCCTTCTGGCGCGAAACGCTGACGCACGACCACGGCATCGGCGTGCTGATGGGCCTGCCCGACATTGCGCGCGGCCTCTCAGCTCTGCCCGCCACGCGCGAGGACGCGCAGCGATGGGTGCTGCGCCGCCTGGGCCTGCCCGAGGAGGCCTGGGTCGACTACCTGGAAGCCGTGCTGCTGACGGTGAACGGCTGGGCTTCGTGGTGCGCCTACCTCGCCTGGGAGGCGCGCTTGGCCGGCTCCAGCGACGAGCACCTGCGCGACCTGCTCGCGATTCGCCTGGCCTGGGGCGCGATCCTTCTGGAGTGCCGCGACGACAGCGCAGCGCAACGCGCCTTCGCCTCACTGCAGGTCGAATGGGAACGCGCGCCGGCCCTGATGCAGCAGGCCGAGGCCGCCTTGCTCGTCGACGAGGTCTGGCAGCTTGCGTTCGAGGTGGGATATCAGCGCGATCTGGCACAGCGGCTCCGGGCCGTCGCGCCGCTACCGGTTGCCCCGGACGGGATGCAGGGCGTCGAGGTGCAGGCGGCCTTTTGCATCGACGTACGCAGCGAGCCGGTGCGCCGGGCTATCGAATCGGTCTGGCCGGCGGTGCAGACGATCGGCTTCGCCGGGTTCTTCGGCCTGCCGGTGGCCTACACACCGCTGGCCACCGCAGCGCGGCGGCCTCAATTGCCCGGACTGCTGGCGCCGGCGCTGGAAGTGACCGAGCGTGTGGCCGACACCGCAGCGGACTTCGGCACGCTGGGCGACGCGCTGCAGGCGCCCGCGCGTCAGGGGCGGCTGCGCAACTTCGCGCGTGCCGACCGTTGGGGCGCCAGCAACCGCTGGCCGAGCGCGGCGTTTTCTTCGGTCGAGGCGATCGGTGCCGGCTACCTGGGCCTGCTCGCGCGGTGGCTGCGCCCTTCGCCCACCGCTCGCCGCTCGCTCGATGACGCCGGCCTCGCGCCCCGCTATCGCGCGGTGTGCCGGCCCGTACTGGCCGGTCTGGACCTCAGCGCGAGGGTGGACCTCGCCGCCCAGGTATTGCATGCCATGGGGCTGGACCGCGGCCTTTCACGGCTGGTGCTGCTGGTCGGCCATGGCAGCCAGAGCGCGAATAACGCGCAGGCAGCCGCGCTGGACTGCGGCGCCTGCTGCGGTCAAACCGGCGAGGTCAATGCCCGTGTGCTGGCACGGCTGCTGAACGAGCCCGAGGTGCAAGCAGGCCTGCGCGCACGCGGCATCACCATGCCTGCGGATGTGGCCTTCGTCGCTGCGCTGCACAACACAACAACCGACGAGATCGAGGGCTTCGACCTCGATCTGCTGGACGCTCCAGGACGCTCACGCTGGACCCGGCTGCAGGCGGTGTTTGCGCAAGCCGTTGACCAAGTGCGCCGCGAGCGCGCCGTGACGCTCGGACTCGACCCAAGGTCGCCGCATGCCGCCCTGCTCGACCAACTGCGCCGCCGCGCCAATGACGGCGCGCAGACGCGACCCGAATGGGGCCTGGCCGGCAACGCGGCCTTCCTAATCGCGCCGCGCGCGCGCAGCCTGGGTACCGTGCTCGACGGCCGCGCCTTTTTGCACGACTACGATGCGGCCAACGACGTCGACGGCAGCGTGCTGGAGTTGCTTATGACGGCGCCGATGCTGGTGACGCACTGGATCAACTGGCAATACCATGCGTCCACCTGCGACCCGCAGCGTCTGGGAAGCGGCAACAAGCTGCTGCACAACGTGGTCGGCGGCCGCATCGGTGTGTTCGAGGGGAACGGCGGCGACCTGCGCGTCGGCCTGGCGCGACAGTCGCTGCACGACGGTGAGAACTGGCGCCACGAGCCGCTACGGCTGACGGTCGTGATCGATGCGCCAGCCGAGGCGATCGAGCGCGTGATCGCCAGCCACGCAGTCGTACGCCAAGTGCTCGACAACGATTGGCTGCACCTGTGGCGATTCGCCGACCATAGCGGCTTCATGCGGTATGGGCGTGGGCGCTGGCACGCAGTGATGGCCTGAAGAAGCGTCGGAGGGTGTAGTTTCGCCGCGCAAAGGAAGTGACCCAGGTCGTCTCGGCAAGTACTTGGCACACGCGAAAGCCGCCGATCGGTCAGCGACCCGAACTGGCCGGGTCCGACCGCCGAGCCGTCCGAAACGGCGGTCAGCTTTGTGCCGCACTACTGACCTTCAAGTGAGCGGCCTGTGTCGGGGTCAACCAACACAGCGGGTGTATCACACCCTGCGCCCACACATTTTCGGAGTGACGGAAAAATATCGGTTTTGGGCGTATACCCCCATCCTCCACCCGCATCTACGGCGTGTTTTGGCAGCTCAGCCGTGAAAACGATCAGGCATCTCTTCCTTGGAGTAATCAAACCGCGATGCACACGTGGCTTTGGCCACGTGCGCATCGCGCATTCACAGCGCCTCTACCGGCAGCCGATGGATCGTTGATCGAGGAGGAATGGATTTCCGATTGCGGAAAATCGACGCTCAACTTAACACGCAGGCACGTTAATGGACCGAGACAGCGGGGCAGGATAGGCGAAGGGCTAGCACCTGCGTTGCCGGTTCTAGCCCTTCGCTTTTCCCTTATTCGCACCTGCGGTGCTCAACGGGATCCTGTGAAAGTCAAAATTCGACGCCGCCCAGGAGGGGCCGGCGTAAGGGAGAAAAAATGAAAATCGTCTTTGTTCGCCATGGCGAAAGCACCGGCAATGCCGGCGTGCCATCGTTCGATCTGTCGAAGCTGGAACTCACCCAGGCAGGGCATGACCAGGCGGCCGCTGTCGCGGCCAGCTGGAAGGACCGCCCGGACCTGATCGTCCTGTCGCCTTACCTGCGCACGCACCTCACCGCCCAGCCCACGATCGAGCGCTACCCGGACGTCCCCGTGGAGGTGGTGCCGATGGAAGAGTTCACGTACCTCGAGCCGTCGCGCTGGAACGGAACGTCACGCGCGGAGCGTCTTCCGCACATCGAGGAATTTTGGGAAGCGGCGGATCCTGCCTACTGCGATGGCCCTGGTGCGGAGAGCTTCGACACGCTGCTGGGCCGGGTTGATCGCACCCTCAAGCGGCTTGAGTCCTTGTCACCGGAGGCGCTGGTGTACGCCTTCAGCCACGGACAGTTCATGCAGGCGGTGCGGGTGACACTGTCACACCCGACCTGGACGGCAAAACAAAAAATGGCTCACTTCTGGCCATTCAACGCGAAGTTTCCGATTCTCAATGTCGACCAGCTTGAGATCGTCTATGAAGCCGGCGTATGGCGCCTGCTGAGCGTTGAAGCAGGGCACGGTACTGCGACGAAAGGGGCTGCTTCATCTCCGTCGTGTTTCTAGGACTTGCCGAAAAGCACACTTTGATATTACGCTCCGGCGAAAAAATGATGAGGCGTTTGTAGCGCAGCTAGGAGATCGCTTCCTGGGAGTGGTCACTATCCCAAAGAGGACATAGGACAGCGCGGCTCGGAGGACGCTTCCGTTTTTTAACGGAAGGAGCGAAATGAACGAGAAGATTCGGCTCAACGATGAGCAGTGGAAGAAGCTGCTCAGCCTGCCCAACCAGGACAAGAGCAAGATGCAGGGAGAGCCAACCCATCGGTGGAGTCGGTTGAGGTCCTATGGATTGTTGGCACAAGACAGTGAAGGCCGCGAGTACCTGACCGAAAAAGGCATTCAGCGTTTGGGCCAAGGTCGATAGGGTGCCGAGCACTATCTTGCCGCTCGCGGTGTGCCGATGATTTTGGGCCTTTGCGCCAGCCTACGACCGGCTTCTGTCGGCGATCGGCTGCGAGGGGGCCCAATATGTGGACATGCTTTCGTAGTTGCAGAAAGCGACCGGTCAACCCACCTTGAGACTGTTCCGTGAGTCGGAGACGATGCTGTCCGCTGCAGAGCGCCAAATCTAGGGCAGAGGTATCGCGGCCGATTCTGATGACATGCATGTCGCGCGAAATATATATCATGACGTGATATATTTGTGGCGTTTTCCATTCGCTCTTGGTCATGCCCTCATCCGTCCGCAAGCTCAGCAAAAAAGACTTCGAGTCGCTCTCCGAATTCCGCTACCAAATGCGCCGCTTTGAGCGCTTCTCGGAGCGCGCCGCGCAGGGCGAAGGCCTCACGCCGCAGCAGTATCTGGTGCTGCTTCATATCAAGGGCTCGCCCGGCCGCGAATGGGCTTCGGTCGGCGAGATCGCCGAGCGACTGCAGCTGCAGCCGCATGGGGCGGTGGCGCTCGTTACGCGCTGCGAGGCGCTCGAACTCGTGGCGCGCCGGCCCAGCGACACAGACCGCCGTCAGGTCGAGATTCACCTGCTGCCCGCCGGCCAGAAGCTGCTCGAGCGCCTGGCCGAACTGCACCGCGCGGAACTCCTGTCGCTCAAGGGCGCGTTCAAGGTGCCGCAGATCGATCTTCCCGACGCACCATGACCCCAGCCTCCCACCTCCCTCGTGGCGACTTTGCCCTCAACGCGCGCCTGCTGCGCATCACCGCCATGGCCATCGCCATCGGCGCCATCAGCACCGTGGCCGCGCGCGTGCTGCTCGATCTGATCCGCTTCTTCACCAATCTCTTCTTCTTCCAGACCTTCTCGCTGGTCGACCGCTCGCCGGCCACGCACACGCTGGGCGCCTGGGTGATCGTGGTGCCGGTGATCGGCGGGCTCATAGTGGGCCTTGTCGCGCGCTACGGTTCCGACAAGATCCGCGGCCACGGCATTCCCGAGGCCATCGAGGCGATCCTGTTCGGCAAGAGCAAGATGTCACCGAAGGTCGCGGTACTCAAGCCGCTGTCCTCGGGCATCGTGATCGGCAGCGGCGGCCCGTTCGGTGCCGAGGGGCCGATCATCATGACGGGCGGCGCCATCGGCTCGCTGATCGCGCAGTACTTTCACCTCACGGCGGCCGAGCGCAAGGCGCTGCTGGTGGCCGGCGCCACGGCCGGCATGACGGCCGTGTTCGGCACGCCGGTGGCGGCCGTGCTGCTGGCCGTGGAGCTGCTGCTGTTCGAGCTGCGCCCGCGCAGCCTGCTGCCGGTGGCCGTGGCCTGCGCGGTCGCGGGCTTCACGCGGCCGCTGCTGATGGACGCAGGGCCGCTGTTCCCGCTAGTGACGGCCGTACCCGGCCCCCTCGCCATGCTGTCGTGCGTGATCGCGGGCGTGCTGTGCGGCGCGCTGTCGGCCTCGCTGTCGCTGTCGCTCTACAAGGTGGAAGACTGGTTCGGCAAGCTGCCGGTGCACTGGATGTGGTGGCCGGCCATCGGCGGCCTGGCGGTGGGCATCGGCGGGTACTTCCAGCCGCGCGCGCTGGGCGTGGGCTACGACGTCATCGGCGACCTGCTGCACGGGCATCTCGCGCTCGGCGTGGTGGCCGCGCTGCTGGCCGTGAAGGCCGTCATCTGGGTCATCTCGCTGGGCTCGGGCACTTCGGGCGGCGTGCTCGCGCCGCTGCTGATGATGGGCGCCGGCCTGGGCGCGGTGCTGTCGCACGTGCTGCCCGGCAACGACCCGATGCTGTGGCCGCTGGTGTGCATGGCCGCCACGCTCGGCGGCGTGATGCGCGCGCCGCTCACCGCCACCATCTTCGCCTTCGGCCTCACGCACGACAGCAATGCGCTGCTGCCGCTGCTTACCACCTCGGCGGTGGCCTACGGCTTCACCGTGCTCACCATGCGCCGCTCGATCCTCACCGAGAAGATCGCGCGCCGCGGCTATCACATCTACCGCGAATACGGCATCGATCCGCTGGAGCGGCATTCGGTGGAAGAAGTGATGACGCGCGAGGTGCGTAGCATCGACGCGGCGCTGCCGGTGGCGCAGGCGATGTTCAAGTTCTTCGGCGAGGGGCAGGCACACCGCGCGTTTCCGGTGCTGCGAAACGGTGCGGTGATCGGCATGGCCGACCGTGCAATGCTGGCCGCGCTGGGCACGCGCAATCCGATTGCCACGGTGGGCGATGCCTGCGCCGATGTGCCGCTGTACTTCGCGCTGCCGGGCGACAACTGCCGCTTGGTCGCGACCCGCCTAGCGCGTCATCGGATCGAACGCTTGCCTGTAGTGAAGGACGCGCAGTCGCTGGCACTGGTGGGCCTCGTGGCGCGCAGCGACCTGATCAAGCCTTCGCTGGCGCATTTCGAGGAAGAAGAAAAGCGTGAGCGCATGCGCGGACTGCCCTGGCAGGCCTGAGTGCTGGCAGGTCGGCAGTTCAATGCTCACGGACTTCGCGCTCGATGTCCCGAGCAAGCGCGGCACGAGCGGTCAACCCGAACGCGACGGCGGCTTGATTGCGGTCACATGGATTGTTGGCACATGACAGTGAAGGCCGCGAGTATCCAACCGAAAAAGGAGTTCATCGTTTGAGGTAAGCCTATAGCGTGCCGAGCACTGCCCATCGCTGCCCCTGCTAGCGGTGCCGATGACTTTTGGTCTTCGCGCCAGCCTACGCCAGGTTTTCGCCGGCACTCGGCCGCGAAGGAGACCCTCCGCGTTGGATCAATTCGGCGTAGAGCCGGTGAATCTCTTCTTCCCATGCTGTCCCCGCTTCCAGCAACGCCCGGTCTGATTCGATTTGAGTCGGTCGATCCGTGGCGGGGCCATGGGTCGGGTACGGGCTCAGATGAAACCCAGCCGCTCGAAGGGCCAGTTCCTTCTCAAAAAGGCTTGGAGAGTTCATGGTTTTTCCATGCGACGGCACTTCACAACTGACCTGCAACAATGACCGCCTGCAGAGCAGGTGCTAGGCAGGCATTTGAAGGCCGCGTTGAAAACTGTCTGACTCCAAAGGAAATTTTGATGTTCACGACGCGTGTTTTGGGTAAGCCGGAACATGTTGGCCCAGAGCGAGAAAGCTCGCCACGTTGAGCATCAACTCGATGTCGATTTGCTCTGGATCTCGCGGAACCACGTCGTAATGGCAAAGGGTTCCAAGGATCTCGCCGGAGCTGTCCATGATTGGCACACCGCAGTAAGACAGCACCTGCTCGCGGGCAGGATGTGCTGTCAGTCGGGCATCTACCAATGCATTCGGCGTACGGAAAGGCTGGCCAGACTCCCTCACGTAGCAGCAGTATGTGGCCGTGGCCGGCACCTCCACGGCGCTGAGCTGCTCAGGATTTTCGCGGTCGTAGTGCACCGCAGCATTGGCCTTGCCGCCCTGCATGCGCCAGATCCCGATGAACCGATAGTCGGTCAGCCTCAAAAGGTCGGCTAGCGCTTCACGCAGCTCGGCGCCATGGACCTTCACAGCGAAGTTGGCAAATACGCGATTGTTGTCGGGTCGCATCGGAGTGGAGGAAAGGTTATGTTGTCTGACATTGCACAGGCACCCAAGAACCTAAATTAATGCCTCCGATGTGTGACAGCAACCGGATTCCCCGGCCCTGGCGCCGGGGTTTTTTGGCTCGGCTCGCGCGACAGTTGCTATTGATTGCGCCTGGCAAGAGAGGATAAAGCTCTAGCTTTTTTTCGAGAGCTTGTCCGTTCAGTATGACACCCTAATATTGGGTGTTCACCTGCTCTTGGTCAGCTTCTCGCTCAGGTCGCCACGAGAGTTTTTAACAGTGGGCCAAGGCGATCCAGTGGCAGGACATGATCAGGACTGTCATGAAGAAACGCATTTATCGGCATACCCGGTGCCTGCGCATCTGCCGGGCTCTGCACCACGGACGTACCGCCGTGCTTTTTCACCTCCTGCAGCCCTCTAGCGCCGTCGCCGTCGACGTCGCCTCTTGTCAGTACGACCCCGACGACCTGCCGTCCGAAGACGCGGGCGGCGCTCGTAAATAGGGCATCCGCGGTAGGGCGGTGAAAATTGAACTTGGGGCCCGAATCAAGGCCTAGACGACGGGTTTGCCGAACCACCAGGTTTGTGCCCGGAGGGGCCAAGTAAACGCGGCCAAGGCCCAGCTCGTCCCTGTCTATCGCGTATGCGACGGGAAGGCTGCTATGCCTGTCCAGGATGCCGGCCATGTACCGCGGGCTCGTTGCATGGGTGTACAACACGACCGCAACAGCTGCCGGGAGCTTAGCTGGCAAGTCGGTCAGGACGCGCTTAAGCGCTTCGAGACCGCCGGCAGAAGCGCCAATAACAATGAGCCTGAAATGCCGCATAGACGATGTTTGTGCGCCGGCTGGAAGTCAGCGGTATAGGAGATCAATTTCAGCCTGCGCCCGATGCTACTGACGCGGCGGCCTGCGATGCGGAGTTGTCAGATCGACGAGCGTGCCGCTGGCGGGCATAGGGCCCCTCACTTAGATCCTGATCCGCTCGACCTCATCGAGCGACATCTGATCTTGCCGCCTGTCGTAGAGCCCTGTCGTGCGGGCGCTCTCATGGTTGGCCATCTGCTGGGCCACTTCAAGTTTTCCGCCATTGCGCAGGTATTCGGTGATGCCGGTGGCACGGAAGGAGTGACATCCGATCTTGGTGTCGACCGAGGCGGCCGCGGCGCGGCGGCCGATCATGCGGTAGACGTCAGCCTGGCCCATCGGCAGCGCTGACAGCTGCCCCCCCCGCCCTTTGGCCGACCGGAACAGAAACGCCTTCTTGTCGCTTGCGCCGGCAGCGCTTAGATACGCATCGACGTACTCTTCGAGGTTGTGGTGGCAGGGCATCTCGTGGACCTTGCCGCCCTTCTCGTGCAGGCGCACCCAGGTGCGGCGACCTTGAATGTATACATCTTCAATGCGCATGCCGATGGCTGCACCGACGCGCGCGAAGGTGTAGACCATCAAGGCGATCAAGGCGCGATCGCGCAGGCCGACTGGCGTGGTGACGTCGATCGCGTCCAGCATCGCCCTCGCCTCCTCGGCGGCCAGCACGGGTGTTTTTCCCTTTCGGACCGAGTGCTTCGGGCCGCGCACCGCGCTGGCCGGGTTGAAGGGCACGACCTGGCCGACCACCAGCCAGTCGAACAGCACACGCAGCGCGGCCAGGTGCTGCTTCACGGAGGGTGCCGAGAGATGGTCCTGCAGCTGCTCGACGTAGGCAGCGACGTGAACCGGGCGCAGCGCCGCGAGCTCGTGCAGCCCCTGACCTTCGCACCAGGTCGCAAACCCCGTCACGGCGCGCGCGTAGGCCCTGCGGGTGTTCAGGTTGCGGATGTTGGCGGTGAAGAATTCCAGCGTCCGGTTCGCTGCTGCCGGCGTCGGCGCAAAGAGCGCTGGCAGGCTGGCCAGGCTGGAGGCGACCGAAGTCGGGGTGCCTGCCTCGACCAGGGCGGGCCTCTCCAGCGTCAGATCAAGCATTCCCACGGCCATCACCGCCGCGCGCATTGGCCCATCGCACTGCGACCTCCTTCGCGCGCTCGAGCGCATTTTTTGCCGAGTCGTATCGATTCGGATCGAGAAACAGCGTGCGAACCTGGCCATCAGGTGGCGCCTTGTAACGCACGGCCGCATGGAACTCACCCGTGGGCAGCTGCTCGCCACTGCACAGGAAGTGCCAGCCCTGGTAGTCGAGCGTTTCCGTCTCGTCCATCTTTGCCTTCCTGTCGAACGTCTTCATTCATGAATGATAACGTCCTTTATCAATCTTTATTCACGGATTTGCTCTCGTGAGCTGCTCGAGTTTGGCCACCCGCCAGAAATAGAACAGGTGATGAAAGTTTACTCGGTCAAGTCGCATCGTTCTGTTTTAAGTATTCATTGGTTCTGATAGATGTAATTTACAGAATGAGTGTTGTAAAGCAACATCGGCATCACGCATCAACAAGGACAAGTGATGGACATCGCTCGAGCTTTATTTACTGCCAGCTTCATGGCTCCCGGGGCATTCATGTTGCTGGCAGCGTTGCTAGCGCGCGAAAGTAACGGCGGTGACCTTCGCATTGGTTTACCGCGGCAGTCGCTGCATGACGGTGACCGCTGGGTACATGAGCCACTTAGGCTAACGGTTGTGATTGATGCGGAACAAGAAGCTATCGAATCGGTCATCCGCAAGCATCTGGTCATCCAGCAACTGATTGAGAACAGTTGGCTCCACCTCTCGCGGTTTGAGCAATCGGGGTTCGAACGGTTTTCGCGCGGCGCGTGGGAACCGCTCGCCTTGGAGGGTGCCTGATGCCCTTCCAGTCCAACTACGCTGGAGGCCGTGTGGCGTTCCTTACCCAGCATGGAAAGGAACGCGTGGTCGCACCAGTCCTAGAACCAAATTTGGACTGTGTGATCGATGTTGTGACCAGCTTCGATACCGACCAATTTGGTACGTTCACGAGAGAGCGGCCGCGGACTTGCACACAACTAGAGGCTGCAAGGCGCAAGGCTCGCAAGGGAATGGAACTCACCGGCCTTCCGATTGGTTTGTCCAGTGAAGGAAGTTTTGGGCCCGATCCTTTCACAGGCATGTTCACGTGGAACGTGGAGTTAGTGGTTTGGATCGATGACATTCATGACATCGAAGTCGTGGGGATAGCTGAAGGCGCGGCTTTCAGTGGTCATCTTCAGACTGGAAACTGGAGCGATGTAGAGGCGTTTGCAGAGCGGTCTGACTTCCCGCAACAACAACTGGTGATGCGGCCTTCATGGGCGGAAGATCTGCGAGTTCATAAGGGCATTTCGGACTGGGCGCAATTAAAAACGCGCTTTAAAGAATGCTTAGCCCAGTCTCACAACGGCAAAGTATTTGTTGAAACTGATCTAAGAGCGTTTGCCAATCCGAATCGATTGCACATCATTGAAAAGGCCGCAGTCAATTTACTGCAGCGGATTCGATCCCATTGCCCTGAATGCGAGGCTCCGGGATTCTGGCCAACCGAGCGCCAGGCAGGGTTGCCCTGCGCGGCTTGCGGCCTGCCGACATCAGTCTATCAAAGCAAAATCTGGGAATGCATGAAATGCAAATACTTGAAAAGGGAAATTAGGAGAGATTGTTTGATGGCAGAACCCAAGCACTGTTCGTATTGCAATCCTTGAGCAAAATCGATCTATGAGGAGGTAATACTTGTTGGACCACGAAGAACATTTCCCCACCGCATCGTTTTGGAAAAAATATCAAAATATTGAGGATTTGCCTAAGCGAGGTTACGACAGCGTGGAAATTGAGGCCGTTTCCGAAGGCTTAGATGCCAACGATAAGAGGCAACGGTTGATATTTTCGCCAGATGACGGCTGCATGAGCATGTGCTGTGTGTTCTTGAGGAAGAAAGGCTCTCAAGCTCTCTGCATAGGGTGCTTTAATGTGAAGCGGGACGCTTTTTCCTATGCGCATTTCGTGTGCAAAGCTCTAAATCTGATGCTCCGCGGAAACGGATTGGCCCTCAAGGTTTTCATGGTTCCAAATATAGGGTACGTAGCTGCACGCGGCAATAGCTCCCGCTTTACAGATTTACCAGAAAAGGCGGCCCTCTATCACGCCTCAATAGCACGCGATGATTTTTTGGACCCAGAATTGGCAGTGCGAGGCAAGTGGATAGTATGGTCCGAAGCAAAGCGAATCGTATTAGATAGGATGACGGACCGAATAGATCTTTTGACACGTGTTCTCAGGTCAACAATTAAAGAGATGGGGGATTCGGCTCCCCAAAAAGGATGCGCTGGATATTATGCGTTACAGACTATGCTGCGTGCGGCTATCGAGCTGAACAGAGCAGACTCTGATTTCATATTCAGCGACACCGAATTACAACTGATATTGTTGCAGTGGGACCGATTTAGAGCGATAGAGCCCGAGAGAAAATTCGGACGCCGCCAACCAAAGTTATTGTAAGTCAAGGAAGACATTGCCCCTTTCATTGACTCTGACGCTATCGCCGTTAAAACCAATTAGTTTTAATACAGGGCAAACCAGCGCAAACTTGGAGACAAGATAAACTTTTTTTGTACATGTCCAGATGAGAATTACTTCTGCCAACTCTCATACGAATACTTAGAAATATTCTTGCCGACTGGACCGCGCACGACATCTTAGGGACGCTCTGCATAAGTCCACCGGTTGCCGCCTGTGATCGTTGAACACATATGAAACAAATCAGCCTTGGCGCCGCGGGTTCGAACTCTCCAGCAAGAGAACCCGCAAGCGCGAATTTCTCGATGAAATGAACCTGATGGTGCCGTGGGCCGAGTTGGTCGGGCTGATCCAACCCCACGAAGGGCGTAGGTGGGGCACACTGCCGTCGCCGCCGTGCCGCGCGGAGGTGGCACAGGTGTGGGCTAGGTAGTCGCATCGGAGACGTCGGTCTCGAAGAGGGCCGCTACGACGGCGATGGCCATCTTGGCGATCTCGCTCGGCAGCACCTTGTTGCTGATCGCGTCCTCATCAGGGACGCGAGGTGGTCGTGTCTCCTAGCGCCTTCTACTTCTCGTAGTAGCGCGAGGCCACTGACACGAGCGCCGCGTGCGCAGCGGTCTCGAAGTACTCGGGACGGATCAGGCCACCGGTGAACTTCGTGTCGCGCAGGGTCAGCGCGGCGCATGCCCCTGGACTTTGACGCGACTGCCCTAATCTGGTAGCTATCTAGTTTCTAAAAGATATCTCATAGCTAGCTGTCATCTGCGCCATCATACACGTACAGTGTCAAGTGAAATCCTCCACCCCCAAGGATTAATGGATATCTAAAAGCTACTATATAGCTACTAGTATCTGTGCTATATTGGTAGCTACCAGATAGCCAAGGAGTGCCATGCCGACGATTGTTTTTGTCAGTCCTAAGGGGGGGGCCGGAAAGACCACTGCGGCCTTGATCCTGGCTTGTGAGTTGGCGCGTGGCGCACCGGTGACGGTCATCGATGCTGATCCGAACCACCCGATCAAAAGTTGGGCGGGTGCTGCCGAGGCGCCGAACCTGACGGTGGTCGCCGATGCTGACGAGGAAAACATCTTGGAGCGAATCGAAGATGCAGCAGCGCTGACCCCGTTCGTGGTGGTCGACCTGGAAGGCACGGCCGCGAAGATCGTGCTGCTGGCGGTCAGCCAGGCCGACCTGGTCATCGTCCCGACGCAGGGGTCCCAGCTTGATGCGGAGCAGGCCAGCCGGGCGCTGCGCGTGATCAAACAGCAGGAAAAGATGTCAAGGCGGTCGGTGCCGTTCACCGTGCTGCTTACGCGCACGAGCGTGGCGATTCGCACGCGCAACATGGCGCACATCCAGCGCGGGCTGTTCGATGCCGGCGTGCCGGTTCTCAAGGCCGAACTGCACGAGCGCGAAGCGTTCCGGGCTGTTTTCTCATTCCGCCAACCGCTGGAACGCCTGAACCCCGCCGAAGTCGGCAACCTGGACAAAGCGATTGCCAATGCCGAAGCGTTCGCCGCCGAGGTGATCGGTTTGCTCAGGGCAGGGCAGGGGACTGCGGCCGAAGCACAAACCGCCAAGGAAGCCTGACATGAGCCGAGCGAATCCATTCAACGACCTGAGCGACTTCGCCCCTAAGGCGCAGCCGAAGCCGGTCGAGCCGCAGCAGATCGAGCGCATTGCGACCGAGATGGGTTTCCCGAGCCGACAGCCGGTGGTTGCCGAGTCACCCAAGGCGGCGCCGAAGCGTCGGCGCTACACGACAGGCCGCAACCAGCAACTCAACGTCAAGGCCACGGCCGAGACTGTGGCCCGCTTCTACCGGCTGGCAGACCAGCAGAGAGTACCGTTGGGAGAACTGCTCGACCAAGCGCTGCAGGCTCTGGAAACCGCCACGCAGAAGACGGTCTGAGGGCGCGATGGCCAAGAAGGATTCCGAGAAGTGGCTGAAAGCGCGGGTGGAAAAGGCCCATGCCGAGCTGGCGCGCCAGGCCGGCAATCAGGAGGCGCTTCCGGCGCAGTTGCCGCTCTGGCCCGATTCGGTGCGCGCGGTGCCGAACGCGCTGTTGCGCGGCGCGCTTTTCAGCATCAGCAACGTGCGCGATGTCGTCAAGAAGCGGACGTTGCTGGCGTCCGTGAAGGGCATCGAAGTCCGGTTCAAAGGCGAACGCCTGAACCAGACCGACCTAGACACATGGGAAACCATCATCCATTTGGCGCGAACGCAGGATCTGGGTTCGCAGGTGCGGTTTTCCGCGCATTCCATGCTCACGATGTTGGGCCGGCATCACGGGCGGGAGCAGCATGAGCAGCTGAAGGAAGACATTTCGCGGCTGACGGGTGCCGTGGTCGAAATTACGATCAAGGAAGAAGGGCAGGCGTTCGGTGGAACGATGGTGCAAAGCTACTACCGCGACGAGGCTGCGCAGACTTACGTGATCGAGGTGTCGCCGCAGCTCCTCAAGCTCTACCAAGCTGGGAACACGTACATCGACTGGAACGAGCGGCAGCAGCTGGGGAATGCGAACCTGGCCAAGTGGCTGCACGGCTTCTACAGCAGCCATGCGGTTCAGATTCCCTACAAGGTGGCCACGATTCGCGATTTGTGCGGCGCCAAGGCGTCCCAGCGGCTGGGCGACTTCCGCAAGCTGCTTCGCACCGCCCTGGATTTGCTGGTGACCAAGGAAACGTCGATCACGGGCTGGTCAATCGACGAGAACGACTGCGTGGTGGTGACGCGGCGTCCTTCAAAGAGCCAGCAGCGGTATCTCGGGCGCTGAGAGGCACGGCATTCCGTTCCCGGTTCGCAGCGCGAAGCCACAAGCAGAGGGAAGGGGGCTACATAAAGGCACGGCATTCCGCTCCCGAATCGAGGTCATGGAAAGCTCAATTTCGCATGCGGAAGGGCCCTTTTGTAACTGGCCACAGAGGGAGAGGACACGGCATTCCGCTCCCTGTGGACAACGGCACGGCATTCCGCTCCCGATGGCACGGCATTCTGTTCCCCAGGGCACGGCATTCCGCTCCCGGGGTAACGGCACTGCGCTCCCGATGGCACGGCATTCCGCTCCCGGTAGCACGGCATTCTGTTCCCCAGCGACGCTCCCGAAAATCGAAAATCCTCAATCCTAGCAACGGGTTACGAGTACCGCCTTAAAGCACTAATCTTCTTTTAATCTTTCTTTAATCTGTATGCGAAATGAACTTACAGGCGAGTGTGGAAGCCTTCATAACAGTCCCCCCAAGGGGGGAAAAAAAGAGCGCTACGCGCCACCCCCCTCTTTGGCTCGCTACGCGAGTCCTGCGCGCTACGCTTGCAAGGGCTTCGCCCTCGACACGGGGTCTCACCCAATACCGCTTGGCAACGAAGGGACGCAAACGTCAAATTTGGCTTCGTCCCAGCTCTGTAGGGTCCATAGGAGCTCGATTACCTCTTGGGCAGGAGGTAGGTGCAGTGAGAACATTTAAAAAGCCTCTGTGCGTGACTGAGCCATCGGATTAAAAGGCCCGATGGCCTCCGACTCGCGCAAATTTCCACGGCGCCTAGACTCGTAGCGTCAATGTAGCTACAATGACGGTGCTCTGCTTCCATCACATATCGCGGCTAAATGGCTACATGCCTCCGCACCCACCATCGGAAATTACATGCAGGCACATGCTGAAAGAAAACTGAAGTCGGCTGAGATCCGATCGCGAATCGAGCCCGACCTCAAGGAAAAATCCGTCGAGGTGCTTGCGAGCCTGGGTCTGGACCTGAGCGATGCGATCCGACTGTTCCTGCGCAAAGTGGTGGATGAGAAGGGCTTGCCGTTCGCGGTGCGACAGCCCAATGCCATCACCGTTGCAGCGATGGTGGAAGCTCGGGAGTCCACCCGCGAGCGCTTCGAGAAATCTGAAAGTCTTTTCGATGCCCTCGAAAGCGCCTCCAAAGAAGAAGCACGCAAGCCTTCCTAGAAGCTCATCGTTCACCAAGCAGTTTCACAAGGACTGGACCCGACTGTCGCATTCCGGTCGCCACGACATGAATCGGCCCAAGGAAGCAATGCTTTTGCTCCTGGCCAACGACGGTTCGCTTCCAGCGGAGTGGTTCGACCATGAGCTGCAGGGCGAGTGGGCAGACCACCGCGAGTGCCACGTCAAGGGCGACTTGCTGTTGATCTACCAAGTCGCCGGCGAGCACATCACCTTTGTGCGGCTGGGAACGCACGCCGAGCTGTTTGAGTAAGCGTGGCAGTTAGGCGAAACCCGGTGGGTAATAGACGGGTTTTGGTGTGTCAAAGACGGTGCTGTCACAGCCAGCGGTGTGTCATAGACGGAAGCAGACCCACTTATCCACAGACGCGGGGTAAGCCCAGGATCGCTGGTTCACGAAGTTTTCGGTGTTCCGCGGCCAGCAGTCCACCGGAGCGCCTTGCTGGTTCCCGCGGCGCCGTGTCGAGCCAGACTCTCATCCGCGAATGCGGGCGCCTGTGCAAGCAGTTGCTCCAGCCGTTCCATGCGGTGCCGGTGCAGTGTGGTGATTGCATAGAAATTCTCCTGCAGCAGAGTCGATCGCCCGACAGTCACGAGCACACCGTCGCGCAGCTCGTCCTGCACCACCACCTCCGGCAGCACAGTGAGCCAGCCGCTGTCGCGCGCCACCAGGCGAAGCATGGCCATGTCGTCTACTTCGGCCCGCAGCCGCGGCGTGACACCTGCCGCCATGCACAGGGCGTCGAACTGCCCGCGCAGCGCGTGGCGCGGGCCTGGCAAGGCCAGCTCCAACCCGCCGAGATCTTCCGGCATGCGCAGCGTGCGCCCGCGCCACGCGGTCGCCGGCCCGACGAGCGAGATGGCCTGGCTGCCCAGGAAGCGGCAATGCAGCGGCCGGTCGGGATCCGTCGGCACCGCGTCATTGGCGAGCACCACGTCGAGTTGGTGCTGAAGGAGGCGACCCAGCAGATCGTCGAGCATGCCGGACTCCAGCGAGAGCATCGCGGTCGGGTCGGCGAGTAGCGGCCGGATCCAATTTTCTTGGTAGTTCCGCGACAGCGTCGCGACGCTCCCGACCCGCAGCCGCACCATTCCCTCGCTGCGGCCCTGCAGCCGGCCGAGCAGTTCCTGACCCAGGCCGAAGATGTTCTCGGCATACGACAGCGCGAGTTGTCCGGTCGCTGTGAGTACGAGGCGGCGGCCGGTTCGCTCGAACAGTGCTTCGCCGAGACGGTCTTCCAGTTGGCGGATCTGGTTCGACAGCGCCGACTGGGACACGTGCAACTCGTTTGCCACCTGCGTGAGGTGGCCCGTTTTGGCAACGCGCCAGAAGTAGAAGAGGTGATGGAAGTTCAGTTGTTCGATTTGCATTGTTCTTGTTTTAAGAATATTTTGTTCTTATCTATGTATTTTACAGAACAATTTCCGGTCCGCATCATCCGCCGTATCGCGAATTAGATTGCCACCCATGACCCCTACAAGCTTCCTTCTGCTGGCCAACGCACTGCTTCCAACTGCGCTGATGTTCGCGGCCATGCCCCATCTGCGCAGTGGGGCCGTACCGGCAGCCTGGGGGCGTTTTCGTGGGCTTGCGGTGGCCGCACTGGCGAGCACGGTCGCGAGTCTGGGCCTGCAACTCGCTGCCGCACCGGGCACACCAGGGCCCGTATTGCTCGGGCTGGGCGCGACGCTCACCGGCGCCTGGGTCGCTGTGTTGGTCCAGTTGCTCGGCACGGTGATCGGCGTGTTCTCGTCGCGCTACCTCCAGGGCGAGCGGGGCCAGCCGCGCTACGTTGCTGCGCTCGCCGGTGTGCTGGCTGCCGTTCACCTGCTGCTGCTGGCTGACCACTGGCTCG
>NNBT01000267.1_pt1 | contig 19693 bp, 14 predicted proteins | sample 1173831 | NCBI WGS metagenome assembly NNBT01 (sample SAMN07173936, study PRJNA388173) | plant metagenome | isolation source: symbiotic tissue sample KVJ10 | place: Norway: Troms, Kvaloya island | reverse complement strand
ATGATGTACCGTCAGCATAAGCCCCATGAACGAGAACGATCGCAGGTTTAGAGTTGGATGCTTGAGGTAATTCCTTGGAGGTGGCTGGTGTTGGGTGCATTGATATTCCAACGACAACACTTAATGCAAATAACCACAGCAACAATTTTTGAACTTTTTTCCATGTAAAAACCATCATGGCGATCGCCTCTGTATTCTTGCTAAATTGCTGAAATCTCTAATTCTTGTCGTCCGTATAGAAGTTATGAAATACTTGTTGGGATAAGCATCAAAAACCTTAATCATTTGCAGCCACAATGGCTGCCATTATCTGCTCAACAGTCCAGCGATCGAGATAGCGAATTCCATTAATAAACAAAGCGGGTGCAGCCTCCACTCCGCTTCGCAGTCCACCTTCAATATCCGCATTGATCAGATTGACATACGCTCCCTTGGATAAATCCTGCAAAAATTGAGAAATATCAAGTCCTAAACGATTGGCATACTCGACTAGATAGCCATTTCCCAATTCCTGTTGATGAATGAACAGCATCTCATGCATTTGCCAAAACTGCCCTTGAGCCGCTGCTGCTTCAGAGGCTTCAGCCGCTCGTTGGGCATGAGAATGAATCTCTATCTGTGGAAAATGACGGAAAATGAAGCACAAATAATTTTCCCCCAAAGAAACACTAAGCTGTCGCCCAATGACTTTAATCAGCCTGAAAACGTCCGCATTCTGAGAACATTCATAGTCCCCATACATCACAAGCACAACTGTGGCATTCACCATACCTTTTATGTGATCTTGTGTTGAAGGTGGGACGAATAACAAACCGCGATCGCGGTCAAAACTCACTGAAACCTCCGAAGAAGAAAATGCTCATCGCCAGCGATCTCTTCTGAAATCCTTGTACTACCTGAGCTAAAATCTAGTTTTTGGAAAGGCCTAAGTCATTCAGAAGAAAATTAGATGGTGCGTTAACAAAATGTAATAAAGTATACCAAAAACCCCACTTCCATTCCTCTCCCCGTTGGCGTCAGCCTGCCGTTAGACAAGCGGAGAGAGGCTTTGAAATTCCCATTCCCTTGTAGTGAAGGGGGGCTAGGGGGTTAGGTTTCCGAGCCTCAGAAGTTACCAAAAATACTTTTCAAACATCCTCTAAGGTTTAAAAACACGCTCACAAGCAAAATCCCCGGCAGCTTGCTAGCAAAGTTTTTTTCTTATCTAGAGCAGCATTTCTATTTTGAGATTGAGTTTGTTTGATGCTGTAATTAATTTTCAGGGCATCGTCTCCTAATGTATTGTGCTTTTTAATCGCTGTGTTTAAGGTAGGTGCATTCAAATTATTTTCTAGAGTCACACTCGGATTATTTTTGGCAATAGCAGAGTTTCCAGAGAAAGCTATTGCACCAACGATTACGACTCCTAAACCTTTAGCCAAATTCCAAACATCCATAATTCTATTCCGCCTTTTTTACCAATTCTAAATATTCTTTGGCATCAATTAACTAAAGGATTTCGCCGCCAGTGAGCAACTAAACGTTTACATACTTTTGTTGAAGCTTTGGCGGCTTTCTGTACAAATATATGCAATTAACTTTAACTTGTCGTCCCCTAAAAGTTGAAACTTTTGCTCAATAGAGTGATTGATAAATCAGTCCATCTCAAAATGGAATGTTGGCTCCAACTAAAGTTGAAATTTGGATTCCAACTTTAGTACAACTTCCTACAAACTGACAATCCCGCGCTTAACAGCAGTAATCACGGCTTGTGTGCGATCGCCCACAGATGTTCCGTCTTGTTAAGATACTCCTGCACAAGTGCGTGTGCTGATAACCTGGGTGTGCCACTGGGAGGACGATGATCTACCTTGATTCGACAACCAATAATGTGGATAGGTGGCTTGTTTTCGCCTAATTCCGCACGATGAGAAATCGCATAAGTTTGTCCCTCCACGACTTCAGCTTTAGCAGTGTAAACAGGGTTATATCCGAGACTTCGTAGTAAAGGAACTACCCACAGTTCGCGGGTGACGCTGGTAGCGGTATCATCTGCATCTAACCTGTCTAATTGCCGTTGAAATGCTGCCCAATAAGCTTTAGCATCACCCCATGCGATCGCAATTTCATCTGCTAGCTTGTCAGTTTTGGTAAAATCAAAATCCTCTGGTGCTTGCCCTTTGGCATTACCTGCCAGCAATTCGGCAGTAATATCTGCTGCTAGCAAATTCCCTTCAATCTGAACACCTGCTAATGTAATCCCTGCTACACTCATCTCTCACACACCTAATATTAAAAATTGTCTAAAAAATTACGAATTACGAATTACGAATTACGAATTTTCCCAGCCTGGAGAATATAAACCCCTAGAATATCCATTGGTAGCTGGGGTTTAACCTGAATCTGTCCTTCTTGGGTGATGGCTCTGACTCGCCGATGGGATTGCGAAAGAGAATGCGATCGCTCTCTAGCAAATAGTTCTAAATCAGACTCAATCTCTGTAATTTTGCTGAGTAACTCTTCAATTTCCGCCTGTTTGATGCCTGGAGGCGCATCACACACAGGGTTAGCTTGTTCCAGCAAAGATTTTGCATCCTCCGGTGTCGGTCAATTTCATGGAAAATTCTTATGAGTTAGTCGCTGAATTATTGAGATTCAGTCCTAATAAGCGTAAGTACTATCAGCAAGGAGAGAGGGCTATGAGGCTTATTCTATCTGCATCCTAGCCCTTTTTGTAGCCCCGCAAGCGTTGTGAGAGACAATAACTCTACTACATCGGCCCTCTCTCCTCATCCTCTTCTTTTGGCGAAGGTATTGTAATAAGAATTTCCTTAGGAACACTATGAAAGACTATCAGATTATTCAAAAAATCTATGAAAGTGCTAATTCATTAGTCTATCGAGCCATTCTCAAGCCTGATAATCAACCCGTTATTTTAAAGATTCTTAAGGAAAACTACCCAACTATCTCAGAACTAACTCGATACAAGCAGGAATATGAAATCACCCACTCATTAAATACCAATGGAGTTATTAAAGCCTATGATTTGCAGCAATATGAAAATAGTCTAGTCATGTTTTTAGAAGACTTTAGTGGTGAATCTTTGAAATTGTTAATGCGCGAACGCCAATTTAATCTCAAAGAATTTCTCTCTATTGCCATCAAAATTACTGAAAGTTTGGGGGCTGTTCACGCTGCCAATATTATCCACAAAGATATTAACCCCTCTAATATCGTTTATAACCCAGAAACCGAACAACTTAAAATCATCGATTTTGGTATTTCCACTCGTTTATCGCGAGAAAATCAGACAGTTGGCAATATTGAACTATTAGAAGGAACTTTAGCTTATATTGCTCCAGAGCAAACTGGAAGAATGAACCGAGGAATAGATTACCGCAGCGATTTTTATTCCTTGGGTGCTACCTTCTACGAATTGCTGACTAATCAACTACCTTTTGCCACCACTGAGTCTATAGAATTAGTTCATTGTCATATTGCTCAACAACCCGTTCCCCCACATGAACTTGTAGAAACGTTAAATTCAACATCTCAACCAATACCTAAACCCGTTTCAGACATTGTGATTAAATTGTTGGCAAAAACCCCAGAAAAACGATACCAAAGTGCTTGGGGAATCAAAGCTGACTTGGAAACCTGTCGCGATCACTTACAGAGTTTAGGGCAAATTGACGAGTTTTGTTTAGCAACTCAGGATATTTGCGATCGCTTTGTCATTTCTGAAAAACTTTATGGTAGAGAAGAAGAAATCACACAACTATTAAATACTTTTGAGCAAGTCAGTCAAGGTAGCACTGAGATAATACTGGTTTCTGGTTATTCAGGAATTGGTAAATCTGCCTTGGTTAATGAAGTTCACAAACCAATATTACGCCAGCGAGGTTACTTTATTAGCGGAAAATTCGATCAGTTGCAGCGAGATATGCCTTATGCAGCGATCGCTTTAGCATTTCAAAACTTAATACGGCAGTTACTTTCCCAATCTGAAGCAGCACTACAAACTTGGAAACTAGAACTTTTAGCAGCCTTGAATCCTAATGCTCAGGTTATCATCAATGTCATTCCTGAAGTGGAACAGATTATCGGCAAACAACCACCAGTTGAGCAACTAGGAGCAACTGAGGCTCAAAATCGATTTAATTTATTTTTTCAAAGATTTATTACTGTTTTCGCTAAAAAAGAACACCCCTTAGTTATCTTTATCGACGATCTACAGTGGGCAGATTTAGCATCCTTAAAGTTAATTGAGCTATTAATAACCGATGCTGACAGCCAATATCTATTGATAATCGGAGCCTACCGAGATAATGAAGTTGATGCTACTCATCCTTTGATGCAAACCTTAGAGCAAATTCAAAAAGAAGGTGCTAGCATCAATAACATCTTGCTGCAACCATTAGAAATCCAATATATTAATCAATTAATTGCTGATACATTAAATTGCTCCACAGAAAAGTCAAAGCCTTTAGCAAAGTTAGTAACTAATAAAACTCAAGGAAACCCTTTTTTCTTAACTCAATTACTCCAATATCTGCACAAATAAAATATTTTGTTATTTGACCAGAAGAAAAATTTTTGGTACTGGAATATTGAAGAAATCGAAAGAGTAGCAATAACTGATAATGTCGTTGACTTAACTATCAGCAAGATTATCAAACTGAATGAAAAGACTCAGAAGATTTTGCAATTAGCAGCTTGTATTGGCAACCAATTTAATTTAGAAATTCTTTCCGTAGTCAATAACAAATCTCAAATAATTACAGCTAGAGAACTTCAGCCAGCACTAGAATCAGGTTTAATTTTACCTCTGAGTAATGACTATAAAATACCTCTGCTTTGGAATCAGGAAGAAATATCAAGAAATACTTCAGAAATTTCCAATGCTTTTATTCCCAAAGTTCCCAAATATATACCCTACAAATTTTTGCACGATAGAGTTCAGCAAGCTGCCTATGCTTTAATTCCAGAAACCGAAAAAAAATTAGTTCATCTGCAAGTAGGGTTTCTTATTTTGAAAAGGATAAAAGTAAATGAAATAGAGTCAAATATTTTTGATATTGTCAATCACTTAAATGAAGAAACTGAATTAATTATTGAGCGGGCGGAAAGAGATAAATTAACCAAATTAAATCTTCGATCTGGTAAAAAAGCAAAAGCTTCAACCGCTTATCAGCTAGCTCTAAAATATTTAGAAACTAGTTTAAGATTATTAGCAAAAAACAGTTGGAAAGAACAGTATGAATTAACTTTGGAAATATTAGAAAAAGTAGAAAATAATCAACAGAATATGAAAGTATGGGCGGGTCATTGCCCCGCTAATTTTCAAAATAAATACGATTTAGTAGAAGCAGAGAAAGCGCGAGTCTTGGAACAAAATTGGCAAGCCCAAGAACTTTATGAAGAAGCAATTCAAGGTGCTAAAAAATCTGAATTTATTCACGAAGAAGCCATAGGTTATGAACGCGCAGCAGAATTTTATATCTTTCTCGGTAGAGAAGAAATAAATGCCCATCATTGTTATAGTTGCTGGGGTGCAAAAGCCAAAGTTAAAGCCCTAGAATCGGAGTACCCACAGTTTCTAATGGATATAAACAACCGAAAAGAAGACCAAAGCATTAATACAACTGAATCTACTAGTAGTACAAATCCCCACGTACTCGATCTGATGACAGTTACCAAAGCCTCTCAAGTATTAGCTAGCGAAATTAAACTAGACCAACTGCTGGCTAAGTTAATGAAAACTGTAATTGAAAATGGAGGTGCCCAAAAAGGCTTTCTGATACTGGAAAAAGATCATAAATGGGCGATCGAAGCTGAAGGGATAGTAGATTCTGATGATGTGACTCTACTACGATCGCTTCCCATTGACTCTGTAGATGGCGATCGCCAGACACCTATCCTACCAGTTGCGATCGTTAACTATGTTGTCCGTACTCAAGAAAATGTAGTACTTAATAACGCAACCGTTGAAGAACAGTTTATCCGCGATCCCTACATTGTCGCCACTCAACCAAAATCGATTCTCTGTACTCCTTTGTTAAATCAAGGCAAACTAAGCGGTATTTTATATTTAGAAAACAATTTAACCACAGATGCATTTACCAGCGATCGCATTGAGGTTTTAAGAATTCTTTCGGCTCAAGCTGCTATCTCCATTGAAAATGCCCGTCTCTACGGACAGTTAGAAGATGATAACCGAAATCTAGAGATGAGAGTAGACGAGCGCACTCAAGAACTCTCACAAACCCTAGAAATTCTCAAAGCTACCGAAGCCTATTTGAATATTAGGAATAGGCATAGATTTTTAAACTCACTAACTCTAGAAAATCTCAAAGCCACACAAGCCAAACTGCTCTTTGAAAACGAGTTACTCAAAAGTGGCGAACAACCCTCTACCTTTGACTATCAAGTGGGAGGAAGTTTGCCGATGGATGCCCCTACTTATGTTGTGCGTTCAGCAGACCGTTATCTCTATAAGGCATTGAAGCGCGGGGAATTTTGTTACATTCTCAATCCTCGGCAGATGGGCAAGTCAAGTCTGATGGTACGCATGATACATCACCTCCGGCATGAGGGATTTAGCTGCGGGGCGATCGATCTGACCCGCATTGGTAGCGAAAACGTCACGCCTGACCAATGGTACAAAGGCTTAACAGTAGAGCTATGGCGAAGTTTTGGTTTATTAAGAAAGGTTAATCTAAAAACTTGGTGGCAAGAGCAAGGAGATATTTCTTCAGTTCAGATATTGAGTCAATTTATTGAAGAAGTTTTGCTAGTAGAAGTTACTCAAGAAAATGATACTATAGCTAAAAACTTGATAATTTTTATCGATGAGATTGATAGCTTCTTAAGTTTAAAATTCCCAGTTAATGACTTTTTTGCGCTAATTCGCTCTTGCTATAATCAGCGTAGTATTAATCCAGAGTATCGACGTTTAACCTTTGCTCTTTTTGGAGTAGCTACCCCTGGGGACTTAATTACTGATCACCAAAGAACGCCTTTTAACATCGGTCAGACCATTCAATTAGAAGGGTTTAAAGAGCATGAAGCGCAACCTCTACTTCAAGGATTGACCGAGAATGTGAGCAATCCTCAAACAGTTTTAAAAGAAGTGTTAGCCTGGACTAATGGGCAGCCCTTTTTGACTCAAAAGCTCTGTAGATTTATCCGCAATTCTTCATCTCCTATCCCTAACAATAGAGAAGCTGAATGGATTGAAAATTTGGTGCAAAGGTCGATAATACAAAATTGGGAATCACAGGATGAACCAGAGCATTTAAGAACCATCCGCGATCGCCTTCTCAAAAGTAAACAATCCGTTCGGTTACTAGAACTCTACCGTCAAATTTTGCATCAAGGAGAGATTATTACAGTTGATAGTTCAGAGGAAAGAGAATTGCTTTTGTCAGGGCTAGTAGTCAAGCAACAGGGAAAATTGAGAGTTCAGAACCGTATTTATGAATCTATTTTTGTTTGATTTACGAAACTTTTGTTTAATCTGGAAAGTGAAAGAAGAGGTCTATCCTTCTGGATAATTTAATTTGTCTAAACAATACTATTGTACTAATAAATGGCAGATATTGTGTTACTTGCGTAACTCCTGTTGTCTTTACTGTTATCTTTATTAGTCGCATTTGTCTGTAATCTCTATGAACCTTGATAGTCTGTTTGAGATTGTTGATCGCCTGCTAATTGAGAGCCACAATCGCCCCCTTAATTCCACCGAAAATCTGATTCTGCGTGGGATTTGGCAGTATAAAACTTATAACCAAATAGCTATAGAGGCAGGTTATAGTCCTGGCTACTTTACCAATGTTGTTGCCCCAGAATTGTTTGGGCGACTTTCTGAGGTCATTGGCCAGCGCGTGACCAAGAAAAACTGTCAGGTGCTGCTGGAATCTTATGCCATCGTTGAAGCAGCTCCAAATACAAAACTTTTGAAAGAAGACCTGACGCAATTTCCCCCCACAGTTAATCAGGATACGTCACCTTCCTACCCCAGCGGCTCAGTTGCTCTCGCCTCTCCCTTTTACCTCAAACGTTCTTACCTTGAGGAGCAAATCTATCAAGAAATTAAGAAACCAGGAGCGTTAATCAGGATCAAAGCTCCCAGAGAAATGGGCAAAACTTCACTGTCGCTGAGGATTCTTGACTATGCCAAGCACCAGGGTTACTGCACTATCAGCTTGAATCTAGAACAAGTCGAGCAGACAATTCTGAGCGACTTGAATCAACTTTTGCGCTGGTTGTGTGCCAATATCGCCCGCCAGCTTCAGCTTCAACCAATGTTAGACGAGTATTGGGATGAAGATTTGGGAAGTAAAGTTAGCTGCACCGTCTACTTTCAAGAATATCTACTAGCGTCAATTAATACTCCCCTGATCTTGGCGTTGGATGAAGTGAACCATATTTTCGAGCATCCCCAAGTAGCGAAGGATTTTCTCCCTCTGTTGCGTTCTTGGTACGAAGAAGCAAAAAGACTGCCGATTTGGCAAAGGCTTCGTTTAGTCGTTGTTCACTCAACAGATATTTATGTTCCTCTTGAACTTAATCAGTCTCCTTTCAATGTAGGATTACCGATTCAGTTAGACAACTTTAGCCAAGAAGAGGTACAACAGTTAGCCCAACGCTATGGACTCAATTGGACAGATGGAGAAGGAGCTAGACAATTAATGGCAATGGTCGGGGGACATCCGGCACTAGTAAATTTAGCTCTCTATCATCTAAGTCGAAACGAGGTAACTCTGTCGCAACTACTAGAAACTGCTCCCACTGCTAGCAAAATTTATTCTTATCACTTGCAGCGTCACTGGGCAACCTTGCAAAAACAGCCTGAGTTAGCACAAGCTTTTGATAACGTTCTGAATGCTAATGAAGCTATTCTCTTAGATCCCATCCTTACTCATAAGTTAACCAGTATGGGGTTGATTAAACTTTCTGGATCTAAAGCGATCGCAAGTTGTGAATTGTATCGGCGATTTTTTACAAAAAAAGAGCAGCATTTGGCGTTGCAGAATCAAAATATGAATTAGTGCGATTGCTATGGAATGTCCAAGATGTGGATTAATCCGCATTCGCAAAAATAGTAAACAAAATAACTACTTTGTATTTTTGGACACAATAGTGATAAATCCTTGAGATGTACCACAGTTAATTTTCATGCTTGGGAATAATACTTAGTTTACCTGACTTTCAGGCTTAATTGAAGTATTGATTTATGAGTAACAGTATTGAGAGCGCCTACTTAATAACCTGAAGAAAAAAGCTCAAGCCTTTGGTTTAGAACTCACTCCTATTTCTGACCCTACGCAATTGTTGAGAGTACAGGTGCTTAGTACAGCTTTGCGTAAAATCATGGCGAATTGAGGGTTGAAATTTAAACACAAAGGGGCGCAGAGGCACGCAGATATTTTGCTATGAATTAATGAGATGTTGTACTTAGTTACAAGTTATTTTAGTAATATTTCTATTTAGGGATGTTATTTTTCATGAGTTTTACTATGAGTTATGGAATGAGTTTTATGAGTTTCAGAGTCTATAAGACAACTAATATTAAAAGTAATTCACTGCAATGTTATATTTAATACGAATTTTGCTTACTTGCTCAAATAACTTATTACTTACTCCACCAAAAGATATGGGAATTGAAGAACTGCGACCACCGGAACTTGAGGATAAGATTGTTTGAGCTAACAACCTTCCAATAGGGGGTAGTCTCTGATAAATTAGGTACCAAATAAAGGCAGATTGCGCTCAATTATCTTTCATGGATCATCAAGAAAAAACAAATCCAAAAACTCAGAAATTAGTCAGTAAATCTCAGGCTTTAACTCAGTTAGCAGTGGAGTTAGATGAATATACCAGTCTTACGCTGGCAAGCTTTGACCTGACTCGCTGATGTGGGTGTAGGAAATATTTAACTTCTAAAAAAGTGGCTTTTATTGAAAAATTAAGGAGGATTGGTCATGGCACCAATCGATACAGCACCGTTAGAAAACAGCCTGGGATTTCTAGCTTTAGGAGCTTATATTCTCACCTTAATGCCCACGAATCTCAGAATCATTTTTCCTCAAACTAAACAAGCGAAGCTTCCCAAATGGCTGTTAAAATATCGACGACTTATCGGTATTCTGGCTTTCTGCTTGGCTTTGCTTCACGCTTTCCTCTTAGTGAAAAAGAGAGACCTTGATTTTTTAGATCCCAATACCTATTGGATTTATATCCAAGGTATATCTACCTTCATAATTTTTACCCTATTGGCAATTACTTCTAATGACTGGAGTGTCAAAAGACTGAAAAAAAATTGGAAGCGATTACATACCCTGACTTACTTAGCTATGTTCCTGCTCACTTGGCACGTTTGGGACAAAATGTTAGAGCATTGGAGCTATTTAACCCCGATTGCGCTAGTAGGGATTGTCATGACAACCTTTTTATTTCTGATGCGACGCTGGATTGAGCATCGGAATAAACAACAAAAAGCGAAAGGAAAAGCGTTCTCATCTCAAATTCCAGAAAAAATTACTCTCTAGTAGTCTGCCAACCCAAAAATGCTGCGTGATGGCTGGGGAAAGGGTAAGGGGTAAGGGGTAAGGGATTTGAAACCTTTCCCCCTTCCCCTTTACCCTTTACCCCGCCAAGTTCACTTGGCGAACTACTAGTACGTAGTGGGTGCAAGTCAGATTATTCTCCCACTCGCACAAGGAATGTCCTGTTATGAGATCGAAACAAATTACTTGGAAATCTTCAGCAGCATTGGCAATCAGCACCCTAACGATCTTGCTTGGTAGTAGCAGTTGTGCTAGCCTATTCTTCCACTTCCGAAACGCTAGTGTTGCTACTATCTCTGTTGCAACTATTAAACCCTTACGTTCTCTCCAAGGAAATTCAACTTGGGTTTACGCTCTTGCAATCAGCCCTGATGGACGCTTCCTCGCTAGTGGCAGTTACGATAAAAAAATTAGAATTTGGGATCTGCCTAGTAACACCTTACTCTATACTTTAGAAGGACACGGCGATGCAGTGGTAAGCCTTGCCATCAGTCCAGATAGCAAGATGCTCGCTAGTGGCAGTTGGGATAACCGGATTAAACTCTGGAATTTAGAGACGGGGCAACTGCTTCGTACGCTAGATGGCCATACAGATGATGTAGAAGCCGTTGCCATCAGCCCCAACGGAAAGTGGTTAGCCAGTGGTAGTGCTGACACAACCATCCGCATCTGGAACGTGCAGACTGGCGTACAAGTTCATCAGTTATCGGATGGAAAGTGGGTAAGAACTGTTGCTTTTAGTCCGGATGGGCAGACCTTAGCTAGTGGCAATGAGGGTGGTAAACTCAAAATTTGGCGGCTCATGGATGGTGCTGTTCTAAAAACCCTGAATGCTCATTCACAAGCCGTACGTTCAGTGACTTTTAGCCCTGATGGACGGACTTTAGCGAGTGGCAGTGCTGATAGGACAGTCAAACTCTGGCAAATGCCCACTGGTAAATTATTGCACTCCCTAATTGGACATGAAGGAGTTGTGTGGTCAGTGGCTTTCAGTCCCGATGGCAAGAGATTAGCTAGTGGTAGCAATGATAGCACTATCAAGTTATGGGGGTTGCCTGAAGGCAAACTCTTGGAGAATTTGATCGGGCATAAGCGAGGCGTGCGATCAGTAGTTTTCAGACCACATGGAAACATGATAGCCAGCAGCAGTGCCGACAAAACCATCAAACTCTGGCCTGTTCCTAAAGAGTGACAATAAGCTTTTAGAAAGTAAACAAATCTTTATGAGTAACAGTATTGAGAGCGCTTACTTAATAACCTGAAGAAAAAAGCTCAAGCCTTTGGTTTAGAACTTACTCCTATTTCTGACCCTATGCAATTGTTTAGAGTCAAGGTACTTAGTTACAAGTTATTTTAGTACCATTCCTATTTAAAAATGTTATTTTTCATGAGTTTTACTATGAGTTATGGGATGAGTTTTATGAGTTTCAGAGCCGATGAGACAACTAATATTAAAAGTAATTCGCTGCAATGTTATATCTAATACGAATTTGGCTTACTTGCTCGAATAGCTTATTACTGATATTAAAATTTACAATCTATCTTAATTTTTTTATTTAAAAGTTGACTATTTTGTCAATTTGTAGGTTTTAATTCTTAATCAGAGAACGAACAATGCCCATACAACCAACTTATCCAGGCGTTTACGTAGAAGAAATCAAGAGTGGAGTACGCACGATTACAGGCGTATCTACCTCTATTACTGCCTTTATTGGTCGCGCCTTACGAGGCCCTGTAGACGAGCCGATTACTATTAACAGTTATGGCGACTTTGAACGCATTTTTGGAGGATTGTGGCTGAATAGTACCCTTGGCTATGCTCTACGAGATTTTTACCTCAACGGTGGTAGCCAAGCAATTATTGTCCGACTCACTCACTCTAAGCTGAAACAAGCAGAAGGTCAAACTCCAGCAGAAGGTCAAACTCCAGGGGAAACTGAACCCACAGCTAAGAAAGCACAACTAAATGTGAATGGTCTTAACTTAGAAGCAGCAAATGAAGGCAGTTGGGGAAATGCTTTGAAAGTGCGGATTGAATATGTAGATACTAATGTCAGACGTGACGCAAATGAGCAAAAACTATTCAACATTACAGTTCTGGATCAAAATACAAGTCAATTAGAAGTATTTCGCAACGTATCGGTGCTGCCAAATCATCCAAGACGAGTAGATAAAGTTTTGTTGAATGAATCTTATTTCGTTCGATTTAGAGATGAATCTCTGCCAACAGACAGACCAGCTGCTCATGCTCAACCCGCACCTGATAAAAGATTGTGGGATGATAATAACGATACAAATACCAAAGCGGAACCAAACAGCGGTGCGGATGGTGACGATCTAGATGTGAACGACTTCACAGGGACAAATAAGGAAGCAAATAAACAGGGTCTTTACGCTTTAAATAAAGCCGACCTGTTTAATATGCTTTGTATTCCGCCTTATAAAAATGATGGCAATATAGATTATGACTCTTTAGTCGATTCAGCAGCAAAATTTTGCCAAACCCGACGAGCGTTTTTTATCATCGATCCGCCCAGTACTTGGACTGATAAGGATAAGGCCAAAGCTGGTATTCAGAACGACCTTGGTGAACCAACTAGTTATGCTGGTGTTTTCTTTCCTCGAATCAAGCAGCCAAATCCTTTACGGGAAAATCAAATAGAAGAATTTGTTCCTTGTGGTGCGATCGCGGGTGTATTTGCTCGAACTGATGTTCAACGTGGTGTGTGGAAGGCTCCAGCAGGTACAGAAGCAACATTGACAGGTGTACCACAATTGAGTGTACCTCTAACAGATCCAGACAATGGGGAATTGAATCCTCTAGGAATTAATTGTTTGCGAACTCTACCAGCTTATGGTCGTGTGATTTGGGGATCGCGGACGCGGAATGGAGATGACCGTCTGACGGATGAATGGAAGTATATTCCGGTTCGCCGTTTCGCACTTTTCTTGGAAGAAAGTCTTTATCGCGGTACGCAATGGGTTGTCTTTGAGCCAAATGACGAGCCGTTGTGGGCGCAAATTCGCTTGAATCTTGGAGCTTTTATGCACACTCTCTTCCTTCAAGGAGCCTTTCAAGGTCGTAAGCCGGAAGATGCTTACTTTGTGAAGTGTGATAAAGAAACAACAATCCAAAATGATATTAACTTAGGAATTGTCAATATCATTGTTGGTTTTGCTCCTCTCAAACCTGCTGAATTTGTCATTCTCAAGATTCAGCAAATAGCCGGACAAATAGCAGTTTAAGGAGAAATATATGCCTTCTATTTCAGGTAAACGTTTAGACCTCTACAAAAACTTTAAGTTTGTTGTGAAATTCGCTGGTAAAGACGTGGCAGGGGTAAGTAAAGTCAGTGGTTTGAAGCGAACCACTGAGGTCATAGAACACCGTACAGGTGGCGACCCTAGCACTGTCTATAAGTCTCCAGGACAAAGCAAGTACGATGCCATCACCTTAGAACGAGGTGTTAGCAAAGATCCTGATTTTGAACAATGGGCAAACAAAGTCTGGGCGCTTGGTGGTAGTCCAGAAGTATCTCTGGCAGATTTCCGTAAAGATATCACTATTGAGGTTCGTGATGAAGCTGGTCAGAAAGCGACTTCATATAACATTTTTGGTTGCTGGGTTTCAGAATATCAAGCATTACCAGACTTAGATGCTAGTGCTAATGCTGTCGCTATCGAATACATAAAGATAGAAAACGAAGGTTGGGAACGTGCTTGATGATTAACTCGGCTGAGTTAATCAAGATGTTAATTATTCAATCACTAGGAAATCAACTATAGAACTCCTATTTGATTTTTCAAACAGCTAAGTATACTTACCCGTATACTTAGCAAAATTTAAATAGGATTTTTATGGATTACTGAACTTAACTTGCTAACTTCTGCTAATCAATTTGGCTTGAAGCAAACCTTTGTTAATTGGGTTTTGCAGAAATTGCCTAGACAAGGCGGTTAGATTAATGAGGTACATCAGCTATGAATTTAGAAAATAAGCAGAACATTGATGAAATTATTAATCACTTCATTGGGAGTAATAATGGCAAAATTGATGATACTGTTTTGAATAATTTAATTGAAATTAAAAAACTAGCATTAGAAGAACAGAAAAATCAAAATGAGCAGGAAATCAAAAGAGAAGAAAATCTCATCAAAGCTAAACAGAATAGATTTCCCAACAGTATTTTGAGTAATCCAACAACTACGGCTGTTGTTGCTGCTTTAGCTGGATTTTTGACATCGAGTATTGTAGCATTTATTCAGGGAAGTTCTAATCTTCAACTTGAACAACTTAAGTTTCAATCCGAACTTATAACCAATGCAACTAAACCAGATGATAAGAACAAAAGAATTGAACTACTGCAATTTAATATTGATGCTGGCTTAATCAAAGATCCTTATATTATCTCAAAGTTGGATCATATAATAAAAAGTGGTAATGTTCCACAGTCCTCTGTAACTACAATTGATCCCAATCAATACATTCTCCCTAATGATTTTTCTATACCTACAGTTAACGATTTTATCGGCTCTCCAGGTTGCTATATTGCTGCCTATTCACATCAAAAGGAAATGAGCGCTAGTTCAGTTGGGGGCGATATTTATGTTATGGGTCAAGTCAGGGTTCCTGGACATTATGAGGGAAGAATTTGTCAGCCAAAAGGTTATGAAGGACAGGATATCAGTAGTTTAGATTACTTTAAAGAATTATTTGACCAAAAACTACCTAAAGTCTGTATAAACAAAAGTTGTTGGGCAGGTGGTGACACTGGTGGTTTTGTTGGTAGGTAATTAAATCAATGAAAGATTTAAACCTTTTATGGAACTCCGATTTGATTTTTGAAAATACAAAAATCTGCCATATAAAGGTTCAGTTCTTAATATACTCAGCAAGATTCAAGTAGGATTTCTATGCGATCGCTATCAGCCTCGGAACTGTTAAATATCTGGGAGTGGGGACTTAATCAGCCATCTTGGTCTAAAGCAATCAAGCTACTAGCTAGTGCTTGTCCTGAAACCTCCATAGATATGCTTACTCAATTCAGTCTCGGTCAGCGTGATGCTATGCTGCTGACATTGCGGGAGTGGACATTTGGTTCACAACTGGTTAGTCAAGTCACCTGTCCAAACTGTGGTGAAGTCTTGGAACTCAATTTTGATATTGCAGATATTCGTCTAGCACCACTGTCACTTGAACCAGTTGAGAAATATTGTCTTGAGCTTGCTGATTATCAGGTGAGTTTTCGTCTACCAAACAGTTTAGATATGATAGCGATCGCTGAACACAAACAGCCAGAGATTGCTCAAGAGATTTTATTAGAACGCTGTATTTTGCAAGCAGTGTGTAACGGTGAATATCTGCTGTTTCAGCAATTACCATCTCATACCAGAGATGCAATTATTACCCAAATGGCTGAAGCAGATCCTCAAGCAAATGTGCCAATTGATATTTCCTGTTCCGCTTGCAACCACCAATGGCAATCATTATTTGACATTGTGTCGTTCTTCTGGGCTGAGATTAACGCTTGGGGATTTCGAGTGTTGCAAGAGGTACATACTTTGGCTGCTGCTTACAGTTGGCGTGAAGCTGATATTTTGGCAATGAGTCCCAGACGGCGACAATTGTATTTAGAGATGGTGACGGACTGATGAGCAATTATCTCTTTCATTTGGTAGCTAAAAGCTTTAACTTAATCGATACAGTTCAACCTCTTGTCTTATCAGTCTTTGAACCGTTACCAGAGTCTACCGTTGACTGGGAGCCATCGATTACCACAGACTCAACTGAGTTAGAAACAACATCAGAAGCGGAAAAATTTCCCAATTTTGACATTGTGCAGTTGTTGGAGAAGCGATGCCTGCGGCGAGCTTCGCTAACGCCTGCAACAATAGGGCAAATATCTGAAGAGATAACTAACCCCCTGTTAACTAATTTAACTTCAATACCTGTTCAATTTTCCCAACCAATACTAAAGTCAATTCCTAATTTGACACAAAAGCCTGACTTAGAATTATCCTCCAATTGGCCTTTTTTAGATTCAGTTCTGACTCAAATCAGCACTAATAATCAGCAATTTACTTCAAACTCAGAGCAAAAAATAAGCACTACTCCGCTAACTTTTGCTGCTGCTCAATTATCACAGAAAGAATCAAGTAAAATTAATCCTGTTGTTTCTTCTATCCAACCTTCAAACCTAGAGCAAAAAACAAGCACTACCACACTAAATTTGGTTCCTGGTCAGTTATCACAGAAACAACTAACTAAAATTAATCCTGTTGTTTCTTCTGTCCAAACTTCAAATATAGTAAACTGGGAACGATTGATAACTCAACGTTTTGTAGAATTAGAAAGATTTTCATCGACTACAAATCAAATAGTACCTAATCCTAACACAGAGCTATTGAAGTCTGCACTTGTGCCACAAACAAAGACTTCCCTATCTAATCATCTCGTTTCTGTACACAACACAGAATCAAATACTTCTCTCTCTAACCCCATCTTTGAACAGAGGCAGATTCCACTTAAATCTTTCCCCCAGCAACTAATTACAATCAATCGTCTGGGTTTATCTTTGCAATCACCTTTAAAATCAGATTTGCAAATATATTTCTCCGAAAACCCAACAAAGACAGTAATGTTTTCCTTTACTCCTCAAGAAAAAATATTTTCTTTACAAAATCTAAATCCCGCAATTTCAAGGACTGCGATCGCAAAGGGAAACAATACTCCTGTCTCAAATTTATTTGAGCAAGAATCAGGAAAAGTTACAACTAAATCATTAAATAACCAATCAATTGGAATTAATCAATCAGCTTCTCCTAATCCCTTACTAAAAGTATTGTATTTGAGACAAGATATCCCGGAAATACAAGCAGAAGCCAGGACTATTCTATCAATTCCTAGCGTTCTAAAACAGGGAAAATCTGCAATTGAAAACTTACATAAGCAACCTATAGAAAATAATCCAGTATTTATCCATTCTCAGTTACCACAGGTCGAAAATTATCAGAATTTTCCTCCTCAACTCCAATCAGAATCAACAGCGATATCTACGACGGAAAACTCTTGGAGAGGCTACACCAACGCCTACGCACCTACTATTTCTCAAGTTCTGCCTTTAACACCTATGCTAGCAGTGGAAACTAGCACTCCCGCCTCAAATTCTGTAATTCAACCACAAGAACAACTTGTGAGTGAATTATTATCACAAAAGCGATCGCTACAAAGAAGTGGGAATGTTTCATCTACTCAAGTGCAAAAGTTGATAAATTTACAGCCATCTATTCCAGAAAAACCTGTAGACAGCGCACCTGTTGCTAATCAAATATTGCTCACAAATCAAAAATCATTAACACCTGGGTTGACGCTAGAAACTAGCACTGCCGGCTTCAGTCCTGTAATTCAACACCAAAAACAGTCTGCAAGTGAATTAGTACAACAGCAATTACCGCAAATAATTGGGAATGAAAATGTTTTATCTTTGCAAGTAAAAAAGCTCATTAATCCACAACTACATTCCAACCAGTTTTTAGAAGAACCTGTGGCGATGTCTACAACGGGTAACTCTTGGAGAGACTACGCCAACGCCTACACATCTGGAAGCGAGCGGGTACTATCTTTAACACCTGTGCCAACTATGGACACTAGCATTTCCGCCTTAAGTCCTGTAATTCAACCACAAGAACAACATGGAGCGATACCTTCTCTTCTCTACGAGAGGCTGCGCCAACGAAACGCTACGCCTAGCTTGCTTCCCCGTAGGGGTACGGTAAGCTCCGCTAACGCATCTACTATTGATAGTACCTTAGCGAATTCACACAAACAGAGCTTAACACCTACAATTGCTATAGAAACAATTGCCGAACCCCAGGAAAAACTTACGTCTAATGTGCCAGAAAATCAGCAGAGGTTTGTCCACAAAAATGTTTCATCAATACAACCATTTGTCGCAGATGCTTCTGCTAAACTATCTTCGTTTGAGACAAACAGTTCTACTGCACCATTCGTAAATAATCTATCATCATCTATCGCTTCACAACCGATAACTCAGCTAACTGCTATTAATTCAGATATAATACCAACTCCTGCTTTACATCCTTTAACCCCAGGAATTGACATACAATCACAGGTTAATTTTTCTGACTCTCACTTGTCTGATTTCCGTAGAGAAAAAGCTTCTGCTCAGGAAGTCGGCTTACAAAACTATAATAAAAGCGATCGCAAACATATTGATATCCAGAAAATTGGTGTTGTCGAACAGTGGGATGAATTGGGGCTAGCTGGGGGAGAGATGAACGTTAATTACGCCTATCATCCCGCAAATATGCAACGCCAGAAAATTAATCCCAATGAAGGTATATTCACCAGCCCAGTTGAAAACTTAATATTACCCCAGAACCCATCCCCTAACCTCTCTATGTCTGCGGATAGATTTAAAAAGCGCCAACATATTGGTAGTCAGAAAATTGGTGTTGTCGAACAGTGGGATGAATTGGGGCTAGCTGGGGGAGAGATGAACGTTAATTACGTGCATCATCCCGCAAATATGCAACGCCAGCAAATTAATCCCAATGAAGGTATATTCACCAGCCCAGTTGAAAACTTAATATTACCCCAGAACCCATCCCCTAACCTCTCTATGTCTGCGGATAGATTTAAAAAGCGCCAACATATTGGTAGTCAGAAAATTGGCGTTGTCGAACAGTGGGATGAATTGGGGCAAGCTGGGGCAGAGATGAACGTTAACTACGCCCATCATCCCGCAAATATGCAACGCCAGAAAATTAATCCCAATGAAGGTATATTCACCAGCCCAGTTGAAAATTCAATATTACCTCAGAATACATCCCCTAACTTGTCTATGTCTGCGGATAGAGGTAAAGATGAAGTGAAGTCTTTGTACTTTACGCAACTAGAGGAATCTGATTTCAGACCGCTATCTGGGCCTATCAATGACCTCACTGTAAAAAATTTGTCAGTCGTTGCAGCTAGTAGCAAAAAAGCCCAGAAGCGTTGGCGAAGCCCGTCGCAGACATCGCCAGTGGGTTTGGATACACCACCTAAGATTCAAGTCACAATTGGTCGGCTAGAAATTCGCAGCGCAGCCCCAGCACCACCTCCGCCTCGACCAAAGCCCCGG
>NNBT01003671.1_pt1 | contig 19742 bp, 19 predicted proteins | sample 1173831 | NCBI WGS metagenome assembly NNBT01 (sample SAMN07173936, study PRJNA388173) | plant metagenome | isolation source: symbiotic tissue sample KVJ10 | place: Norway: Troms, Kvaloya island | reverse complement strand
TGGGCGGGCAGAGCGGCGCCGGCAAGACGACGACCGTCAAGCTGATGAACGGCCTGCKCAAGCCGACCAGCGGCACGGTGACGGTCGATGGCGTCACTACGGCGGAACGCACCACCGCCAGCATCGCCGCCACCGTCGGTTATGTGTTCCAGAATCCGGATGATCAGATCTTCGCCAGCACGGTGCGCGACGAGCTCGAATATATGCCGCGCTACCGCAAATGGGACGACGCCAAGCGCGACGAGCGGGTGCAACGCGCGGCGCGGCTCGCCGGCATCGAGCGTTATTTCGACAGCAACCCAAACGACCTGCCGCTGGTCATCCGCAAATTCGTGGCGATCGCCGCGGTGCTCGTCGGCGAATGCCGCTATATCGTGCTCGACGAGCCCACCGCCGGGCTCGACCGGCCGGGCCAGCGCCGCCTCGTCGGCCTCATCGACCAGCTCGAATCCGAAGGTGTCTCGGTCGTCACCATCACCCATGACATGCGCTTCGTCGCCCAGACCTTCAAACGTGTGATCGCCATGGCGAACCGCCGCATCATATTCGACGGCGACTGCGCCAGCCTCTTCGCCAGTGATGAGCTGCTGCGCCAGGCCAGCATCCGCCGGCCCGAGCTCGCGCAACTGGTGAAGGACCTGGGCTTGAGCGACCGGGCCTGTCGCCTCGACGAGATCGCGGCCCTCATCCCCGACAACCGTTAACCGATACAACACATGGCAGCCCCTATGACCGCGAACAGGTTTCTTTCGACTTTCAGCAATCGTATTCCCGTCTTCGCCATGCTGCATCTCAAAGGGGATGCGCCTGCCGAGAAGTTCGACATTGCGCGCCGCGAGACGCAGATCCTGTGGGAGAGCGGCGTCGATGCGGTGATCGTCGAGAATTATTTCGGCTCGGTGGACGACGTCGTCGCCGTCTGCGGTTGGCTCAAGGACAAGGCCCCGGAGGTGGTGTTCGGCGTCAATATCCTCAAAGACGACAAGCGCGCTTTCGCGGTCGCCAATGAGTTCGGCGCGCGTTTCGTCCAGCTCGACTCGGTGTGCGGGCATCTCCCCGTCGCCGATGACGGCGCCTTTGGCGACTGGCTGAACGCCGAGCGCGCCGCGTCCAAGGCCTTCGTGCTGGGCGGCGTGCGCTTCAAGTACCAGCCTTATCTGTCGGGCCGGCCGTTGGTCGAGGACCTGCTCATCGGCATATCGCGCTGCGACGCTGTCGTCGTCACCGGCGAGGGGACGGGCCTCCAGACGCCGGTCGACAAGACGGCCGAGTTCCGCGCCATTGTCGGGCCGGACTTCCCGATCGTGATCGGCGCCGGCGTGACGCCCGACAGTGCGGCGCGTGATCTGGCCCAGGCCAATGCGGTCATCGTCGGCAGTTATCTGAAAGACACCCATGTCGACACCGGCAATGTCGACAAACAGCACACGCGCGACTTCGTCCGGTCCATCCGGGCCTTGGGCTAGTTTTACGTGAATTGAGGGAATGAACATGGCTCACGAGAACATCACCGACACGGTGCCGGCCGGCCTGGTCGAGGCCCAGCGCCTGGCGATCCGGCTGGCGGAAGCGATCTGTGCGGACGCCAAGCCCGGCGAAACGGAGATCGAGGTGCGCGACCGCGCCGACCGTTATGTACGCGACTTCGGCGGCACCGGCCTCTGGACGCCGACCACGATCGGCTTCGGCATCGGCACGCTGAGCTGCTTCCCGACCGACAAGCCGACCGATCGGCAATTGTGGAATCTCGATCTCGGCATGGTGGACATCCATCCGATCACGCCGGACGGCTGGTGGGGCGACTGCACGCGCAGCTTCCAGCGCGGCGACAATGTCGCCCAGCGCAAGGCGCTGGAGACCATCGATGCAATCCATGCGGCGGTCATCGCTTCGGTCCGGCCCAGCATGCGCGCCTGTGATCTCTTCGCCGTCTTCGATGCGGAGGTAAAGAAGACGCCGTTCCTGCTGCTCGACCGCTTGTCGAATATCGGCCATTCGCTCGACGCCAATTCCTCCTATGATGCCGGCTATATCGACGCCTGGAACGAAACGCCGATGACCGGCGCCTGGGCGATCGAGCCTTTCATCGGCAACCATCTCTATGGGGTGAAGAAGGAAGATGTCGTCTGGTTCGGTCCGGGCAAGTGCACGGTCGTCAGATAGTCGGCATCCTACTCATTCTCGATCGTGTTGCTTGACCTTGCCATCGTGGAAGGTCTTAGCGCCTTCGAGACATCATGCCTTCCGACATCAAGGGTTTTCTTACCGCGCCGTCACAACTGACGCTTGCCGGCCTGATGCTGACCCAGGCCTTCGGCTGGGGCGCCAGTCTGTCGCTGCTGGGCGTCCTGGCCACGCCGATCGCGGCTGAGCTTCACCTGTCGTCGACCTTCGTCTATGGCGGCGCGACGCTGATGTTCCTGGTCGGCGGGCTGATCGCGCCTTTATTCGGCAGGCTGGCCGACAGAAATGGCGGTCCGAGGCTTCTGATCGCCGGATCGCTGCTGCATGTTCTGGCACTTGTCGTCTTGAGCCACGCGACTGGCCCTCTGACCTATGCGCTTGCCTGGGGATTGTTCGGCGTGTTCATGCATGCGGGTCTCGCCACACCCGCCTATAAGACGCTCACGCAGGCCATGCGCGGCAGTCCACGCCGCTTCATAACCATCCTGACGCTCGCGAGCGGGCTTGCCAGCACGATCTTCTGGCCGGTCACCGGCAATCTCGATGCGTCCCTCGGCTGGCGCGCCACGTGCCTTGTCTATGCGCTCGTCGCTCTGACTGCGTCGCTCGGCATCCATGTCTTTCTGGCGCTCTTGCTGCGCGGGGCATCGCCGGCGGCCGCGGCGCCGGACAGTGACGCGTCGCCGTCGCGCGTGAAGCCGGTCGCGGAGCGTCGTGTCTTCACACTTCTGGCCCTGGCGTTCCTGCTCAATGGCGCGGTCGACACGTCCATGGCGCTGCTCATCATCGACCTCTTCGCCAAGCTCGACGTAGCGCGGGAAGCGGGTGTGTTCGCGGCCTCGCTCATCGGCATCGGTTATCTGGTGAGCCGCCTGCTCAGCATGGCGCTGGGCGACAGAGTCGATCTCCTGAAGCTCGCGGTGGTCTCGTTCGCACTGGTGCCGCTGGTCTTTCTGCCGCTTTTGGGTTTTGCAATGACCGGGCAGGCGCTGCCGGCGTGGCTCGCCGCGGCGACCGCTTTCCTCTATGGCCTGCCGGCCGGTCTCAAAGCCATCCTCAGGCCGGCGCTGCCGTATTACCTGTTCGGCTCCGCCGGATTCGGCCAGCACCTGGGACGGCTGGCGCGGCCGGTCGATATCGCTTCGGCACTCGCCCCCGTCCTGTTCGGCACGCTGCTCGCCGTCAGCGCCGGCACGCTTCTGATCGCGGCCATCGCCGTCAGCGCCGCTGCCGCTCTGGCCATTCTCGCCATTGCCCGTATTGTCGGGCGCTAGCTATTCTACCATCTCAGTTGCAGGCGATGTAGGCGTGAATAGTCATGCCTATTGACAGTCATTGAATTTGCCTCCTAATCTGCGATCCCAGAAATAAGGAGGCGGCTTTGAACCTTCAGGGATTGCGCGTCGTCATCACCGGCGCGGCGGGGGGAGCGGGGATCACCATCGCGCAGCGTTTTCATGCGGCGGGAGCGCGCGTTCACGTTGCCGACATCGATGAAGCGGCCATCGCGGCGTTGAGCGACGGCCATGCGGGAATCTCGGCGAGCCGGTGCGATTGTGGCAATGCCGATGACGTGGCCAGTCTCTTCGCCGAGGCCGATGCCCGGCTGGGCGGGCTCGATGCGCTGATCAACAATGTCGGCATCGCCGGGCCGACCGCGGCGGCGGAGGATGTCTCGCCAGAGGAATGGGACCGCACCATCGGCGTCAATCTCTCCGGATTCTTCTATTGTGTCCGGCAGGCGATCCCGCGCCTCAAGCAGACCGGCGGCGGAACCATCCTCAATGTCTCCTCGACCAGTGCGCGTACCGGCTTGCCTTTGCGGCTGCCTTACGCCGTCTCCAAGGTCGGCGTGCTCGGCATGACCGAGACGCTGGCGCGCGAGCTCGGCCCCTTCAATATCCGGGTCAATTCCATCCTGCCCGGCTGGATCAACAATGCCCGCGGCAATGCGGTGGTCGAACGCAAGGCGGCCGAGCTCGGGATCGATCTCGACCGAATGATCGCCGAGGGCACCGAATTCATCTCGATGCGCACCCGCATCGAGCCGGAAGAGATCGCTGACATGATGATCTTCCTCTGCTCGCGTCACGCCCGGCATGTATCGGGCCAGCATATCGGCGTGTGCGGCAATGCGGAGTATGAGCGATGAGCGGCGCGACGGCGGTCTCCTTCGCGCGGGTCAGCAAGACCTATGACGGAAAGACCGCCGTGGTCGACGATCTCGATCTGACCGTCGGCGAAGGCGAGTTCCTGAGCCTGCTCGGGCCCTCGGGCTCCGGCAAGACCACGACTTTGATGATGCTAGCCGGCTTCGAGGCGCCGACGGCGGGTGAGATCACGCTCGCCGGCCGTTCGCTCGCGCAGGTGCCGGCCTATCGGCGCGACATCGGCATGGTGTTCCAGGATTATGCGTTGTTCCCGCATATGAGCGTCGCCGACAATCTGGCCTATCCGCTGCGCCTGCGTGGGCTGGCGCGCGAGGAGATCCGCGCCCGCGTCGACAGGGCGCTCGCCATGATCAACATGTCGGGCTTCGGCCAGAGACTGCCGGCGGCCTTGTCCGGCGGTCAGCGCCAGCGTGTCGCGGTGGCGCGCGCCCTCATCTTCCAGCCGCGCCTGGTTCTCATGGACGAGCCCCTGGGCGCGCTCGACCGGCAGCTGCGCGAGCAATTGCAGCTCGAGATCAAACAGCTGCACCGCCAGCTCGGCCTCACCATCGTCTATGTCACGCATGATCAGGCGGAAGCGCTGACGCTCTCCGACCGCATCGCGCTTTTCCATCAAGGACGGATCGAGCAGCTCGGCACGCCGCGCGATCTCTATGAGCGCCCCGACACGCCCTTCGTCGCAAGCTTTCTCGGCGACAACAATCTCATCCGTTGCACGGTGGCCAGATCGGACGGGCAGGACTGCCAGTTGCGACTGCCGTCCGGCGATCTCCTGGCGGGAAAGGCTGCGGCGGGTCTCGTGCCGGGCGACAAGGCCGTCGCGGCGATCAGGCCGGAAGCGATCCGACCTTGTGCCAGCGGACAGGACGCGACGGCCGAGGCCGAGATCATCGAGGCCGTTTATACGGGCGATCAGCTGCGCATGCGCTGCCGCGCTTTCGGCATCGACACTCTGCTGATCAAGGTTTCGTCCGCCGACATGCCGGCGCAGGCGGCGGCGGGCACGCGGTTGCGCTTTTCAATCGCGCCGGAGGCGGTGCGCGCAATGGCCGACAGCTGACTTTTGAGAATTGCGAATCGACCGCGCGTGACGGGCCACGCCGGTGATCCAACAAGCAAGCCCGAGATGAGGAGAACGTTCATGCCAGGACTGAAAACCCTGCCGCTCGCCGCGGCAGCACTGATCGCCTGTTCCACGCTGGCTGCGGCCGAGGAGCTGCGCATCGCGAGCTGGGGCGGCGTCGTCACCGAAGCCAATCGCGCCGCTTATTGGAACCCCTACGAGAAGGCGACCGGCACCAAGATCATCGACGACACGTTTAATGGCGAGATCGCCAAAGCGCGCGCCCAGGTCCAGGCGCAGTCCTATCAATGGGACATCGCCGAAATGGAGGATGCCGAAGCGGTGGCCGGCTGCGAGGAGGGGCTTTACGAGAAGCTCGATCTGTCGCGTGTTCCGGTCGCCGATCTTCTGCCCGACAGCCATGACGAATGCAGTGTCGTGTCGCTGACCTCCGGCACCGGACTCACCTATAACAAGGCCAAGATGGAGAATGGGCCGCAAAGCTGGGCCGACTTCTTCGATGTGCAGAAATTCCCCGGCAAGCGCGGCTTGCGCAAATCGGCGACCATCACGCTGGAGGTCGCTCTTCTCGGGGCCGGCGTGCCGAAGGCCGACGTCTATAAGACGCTCGCCACCAAGGAAGGCCAGGATCTGGCTTTCGCCACGCTCGACAAGCTGAAAGGCAATATCGTCTGGTGGTCGTCGGGAACCGAATTGGTGCAGGGTTTCATGGCGGGTGAGTATGACATGGCGGTCGCCTATAATGGCCGCGTCGCCGGCGCCAACAAGACGCAAGGCCAGAAGCTCGAATTCGTCTGGTCGGCCGACTATCTCATCGGCAACAACCGCTGGGTCATCCTCAAAGGCACGCCCAACGCCAAGACGGCGATGGATTTCATCGCCTGGGCGACGACACCCGAGCCGCAAGCCGAGTTCATGCGCCATATCGACTATGCCTCGGCCAACAAGAAAGCCTTTCCGCTGCTCGAAGCCGAGTATCTGGCCTACATGCCGAATACGGCGGAACGCGTGCCCTACGGCCTGACCGCGGATCTGGCGGTCTGGCGTGACAATCTCGATACGCTCACCGAGCGCTTCAACGCCTGGGCCAGCCAGTAATGGCGCTGGGCCTCGCGCAGGCCGCGACGCCTCCCCGACAAGAGACGGCTGCCGCGTCATCGGCGCGGCAGTCTCTCCATCGGGATGTCGCAACGCCGGCAGGCAATGACGATCTGCGCCGGCGCTTGCGGCGTATCGACAGGCTGCGCGAGGCGAAGGCGCTGGCGCTCACTTTGCCGGCGCTTCTGTTTCTCATCGTGGCGCTCATCGCGCCGCTCGTCTTCTTCATGAGCCGTGCCGCCGACAATGCCGATCTCACCGACCATCTGCCGCGCACCAGCCAGGCGATGGCCGGCTGGGACGGCCAGGGATTGCCGCCGGCGGATATTCAGCAGAGTCTCGTCGACGAGCTCACCGGCCTCGCCGGCACGCCGGGGCTCGCGGTGCTCGCGCGGCGGCTCAATTATCAGGAGCCGGGCTACCGCTCGCTCATCCAGAAGACAGCGAATGGCCTGCGCGCCGGTGGCGCCGGAACCGCCGCCGAGCGGCTGGCCGCAATCGACACGCGCTGGGCCGAGCCCCCGATCTGGCAGACTTTGCGCCAGGAATCGGGGCGCTGGACATCGTTCTTCATGCTCGCCGCCGTCGATCTCAAGAAAGACGCGGCGGGCGCCATCGCCTCGGCGCCGCCCGAGCGCGCCATCTATCAGCGGGTCTTCGCGCGCACTTTCATCGCGAGCCTCAGCGTCACGCTGATCTGCCTGGTGCTTGGCTATGCCACCGCCTATGCGCTGCTGCGCCTGCGCACGGGATTCGGCCGCATTGCCCTGCTGGTGATCCTGATTTCATTGTGGACCTCGCTCCTGGTGCGCACGCTCGCCTGGATCATTATCCTGCAGAAAAACGGTGTGCTCAATTCGGCGCTGATGAGTGCGGGCATTCTCGACGAGCCGGTGCAATTCATCCGCACCTGGTTCGCGGTCATTCTCGCCATGGTGCATCTGCTCCTGCCTTTGATGATCCTGCCCATTCTCGCCGTCATGCGCGGCATTCCGTCGTCTTACATGAGAGCGGCTCAATCGCTCGGCGCCGCACCGTTCCGCGCCTTCTGGTCGGCCTATCTGCCGCTGACCTATCCGGGCATCGGCGCCGGCGTCGTGCTCGTTGCCACGACCTCGCTCGGTTTCTTCATCACGCCGGAGCTTCTGGGGGGCCCGGAGCATCAGATGATCAGCTATTTCGTCGCCTTCTTCACCAATATGAGCGTCAATTGGGGGCTCGCTTCGGCGCTGGGTGTGTGGCTCTTCGTCATCACCATCGCGATGTTCGCCGGCGTGGCGCGTGGTTTCGGCATTGCGAGGATCAAACCATGAGCATCGCCACCCTGCCGCAGCGCGCGGGAAGCGCTTTCCTCAACACGGTCCTTCTCGGCATGCTGGGTTTCCTGCTGTTGCCGATCCTGTTCGTCATTCCCTTGTCGCTCAGCGCCGGCGACTTCTTCATCTATCCGATGCCGGGCTTGTCCTTGCGCTGGTATGAGGAGTTCTTCAGCGATCGGGCCTGGATCTCCTCTTTGTGGAGCAGTCTCGTCGTCGCCACCTCGACCATGGTGCTCGCCACGATCCTCGGCACTCTCGCGGCGATCGGGCTCTGGCAGTCGCGCAGCCGGCTCGGCATGGCCATTCTGGTCGTGCTGGTCTCGCCTTTGATCATTCCGGTGGTCGTCGTGGCGATCGCGCTGTTCTTCTTCTATGCCCGTCTCGGCTTCGCCAACAGCATGTGGAGCCTGGTGATGGGGCATACGGCGATCGCCTTGCCGCTCGTCGTCCTGACCGTGGCGGCGACGCTGCAGACCTACAATCCCAACCTGACGCGCGCCGCGGCGAACCTCGGCGCCTCGCCGGTTCGCGCCTTCTTCGATGTGATGCTGCCGCTCATCGCGCCCGGTGTCGCCACCGGCGCGCTGCTCGCCTTCGCGATGTCCTTCGATGAATGCGTGCTGTCGCTGTTTCTCGGCAGTCCCGAGCAGCGGACCTTGCCGCGCCAGCTGTTCTCGGGCCTGCGCGAAAGCATAACACCGGTGGTGGCGGTGGCCGCCACTTTGATCATCGTGCTGGCGAGCCTGCTGTTGGTGGCGAGCCTCTTGCTCAAGGCGCGGGCCGAGAAGCTGCGCGGAGAGGGGCCGTGAGGAAGTCAGGCGCGGGCGCGCAATTGCGGGATGAGGGCTTGTGCAGCGCTGGTAAGATCGTCGCGCAGCGCTGCCTCGGCGGCGACGGGATCGTTGCTGGCGACCGCCTGCAGCATGCGGTTATGGAAGGTGGAGATACTCATGTCGCCATGCGGCGGCATATGGCGCTGCAGCGTCGGCCCGATTCTCAACCACAATGTCTCGATCATCTCGACCAGGGTCTGCGATCCCGAGAGCTTGTAGAGCTCGAAATGGAAGCGGAAGTTCACCTGCAACGAATAGGCGCTCGAGGGATCGGAGCCGGAGAGGATCTGCTGATATTCGTTGTTGATCTTGCTGAGCAGGACGAGGTCGGCTTTGCGCGCCTTCATGGCCGCGAGCCTGATCGCCATGCCTTCGAGATTGAGGCGGATCTCGAGCAACTCGGCGAAGTCGACCTTGTCGGGATCATAGACGAAGAAGGCGCTCTTGTTGCGGCTGACGACGGCACCGTCGGCGTCGAGACGCTTGAGCGCCTCGCGCACCGGCGTCGGGCTCACCCCCAGGGCCTCCGACAATGAGCGGGACGTCAGCCCGGCGCCCGGCTGCACGGCGCCGCTCATCAGAGCGAGACGCAGCACCTGATAGGCCTGGCGTTCGACCGAAATGCCTTCGATCGGCACGAGGCGCGGCAGGTTCGGCGCATTCGCCTTGCGCCGGCCGGCCGCCGAACGGCCGGTCTTCTTCTTGCCCGTCTTGCGTTTGCCGCTCGTCATTCGCTGATTTGCCTTTGGCTTTTCCTATTTCGCAGATTGACACGGCGCGCAACCCCATGCAACATTTCTGAGATCGCAAAAATAACAAACACCAAGCGACACCCAAAACCCCGCGAAAGGACCGCCCAAAATGAGCCGAAAGGTCATTCTCACCTGCGCCGTCGTCGGCGAGAACAAATACAACCGAGCCCATCCGAATTTCCCGATCACGCCGCAGCAGATCGCCGATTCGGCGCTCGAGGCGGAGCAGGCGGGCGCCTCGGCGGTGCATCTGCATGTGCGCAACCCCAAGACCGGCGAGGGCAGCCGCGATCCGGACCTGTTCCTCGAAATGGCGACCCGCGTGCGCGACAATGGCGTCAAGGCGGTGATGAACATCACCTGCGGCGGCGGCGGCGTCTACCGGCCGAATCCCGCCGATGAAAGCCGCGCGGGGCCCGGCTCCGACGTGGCGCCGGCCGAGGAGCGCGTCCGTCACATCGAAATGGCGCTTCCCGAAATGTGCTCCATCGATGTCACGACGCAGAACCAGATGGATGGCGACAGCGAATATATCTATCTCAATTCGCAGGCGACTTTGCGCAAGATGGCGAAACGTTTCCAGGAGCTCGGCGTCAAGCCGGAGATCGAAGTCTTCGCGCCGGGCGACATCCTGCTCGCCAACCAGATGCTCGCCGACGGCTTTTTCGATGCGCCGCCGATGTATCAGATCGTCATGGGCACCAAATGGGGCCTGCCGGCGACACCCGAGACGATGATCTATATGCGCAACCTGCTGCCTGCCGGCGCCAACTGGGCGGCTTTTGGGATCGCCCGCATGCAGATGCCGATGGCGGCGCAGGCGGTCCTGCTCGGCGGCAATGTGCGCGTCGGGCTCGAGGACAATCTCTATCTGAAGAAGGGCGTGTGGGCCACCAACGGCACGCTCGTCGCCTGCGCCCGCGAGATCATCGAGCGTCTGGGCCATGAGGTGGCGACGCCCGACGAGGCGCGCGCCATTCTCGGCCTGCGCAAGCGCTGAGGCGGACCAGGCAAATGGCCAAATTTCGCATCGGCCTCATCGGCCTCGGCGGCGTCGCGTCGGCCCATCTCGCCGCCTATCGCGCGCTCGATACGGTGGAGATCGTTTCGGTCTGCGATATCGCGCAGCCGCTGGCCGAAACCACCGCACGGGAATTCGGCGCGCGCGCTTATACCGACTATCGCCGCCTCCTTGCCGATGGCGGCGTCGACCTGGTTCTCGTCCTGACGCCGGCCTCCACGCATCGCGCCATCGTCGAGGCGGTCGCCGCGGCGGGACTGCATGTCTTCTGCGAGAAGCCGCTGGCGGTGACGCTCACCGATGGCGAAGCCATGGTCGCGGCCTGTGATCGCGCCGGCGTGAAGCTCTTCTACGGCTCCTGCTATCGTTTCCTGCCCGCCATCGTTAAGGCGCGTGAGCTCATCGCCGACGGCGCGATCGGCAAGGTCGTGCTGATGCAGGAGCAGCTTGTCGGCGGCGCTGGGCTCACCGCCTATCGCGAGCTGGGGCCGGTGCATTATCCGCCGGGCGGTCCGGGTGGCGCCGGCATGGGGCTCGTCGATCACGGCATCCACCTGATCGATGTCTTCTCGTGGTTCGTGGGCGCTCCGCCCGACAAGGTGCTAGGCCGGGGGCAGATCGCCGGCGCGGCCCCGGTGAGCGAGTTCATGACGATGTCGTTTCCGGGCGGCGCCTCGGGCCATCTCCTCTACAACGCCGCAACCTACAGCTCGGGCCTGCCCGGTGAAGGCATCTTCAATGGCGGGCAAGGATGGCTCGCCGACGGCAGCATCGCCGAGACCGGACGGTGGGAGGAGGAGCCCGGCTCGATTTCGGTGCATGGCAGCAACGGCGCCTTGCGAATCTTCCACTATGCCAATGCGCTGTTCATCCGGAATGAATCGGGCCTGCGGCAGGTGCCGCTCGAGGGGCGCGCGGCCTTCGGGCATTTCGCCACCCAGCTCGAGGCCTGTATCGCGGCGATCCGCGGAAACGAGGCGCCGCCGGTCGGCGGCGGCGATGGGCTCAATGCGCTGAAGGCGCTGCTCGCCGTTTACAGGTGAGGTTGATTAACGCGCCTTCGGACAAGGAGGAACCCTAACTCATCGGGCAACGTTGTCTCGCTGATTAACTATCATGTGAGGCTTGGATGACCACCATTCTTCTGGTTATTCTGATTTTGCTGCTCATCGGCGCGCTGCCCAATTGGGGCTACAGCCGCAACTGGGGCTACTATCCGAGCAGCACCGTGGGGATCATCTTCATCATTCTGCTCATCCTGGTGCTCACCGGACGGGCGTAGCCCTGCACGGCGGGCTGTTTTCAGTCAGGATCTGTCTCAAAAGAAGAGCGGCTCGTTACGGGAGGGCATATCACCGTAACGGGCCGCTGCTTCGGCGTTATGCCGAATGCCCCTGAGGGCAGGGAGCACGGTCAAGGTGTTCCGAAACTAACTTATGAGCAAGTTGGACTAAGGGGAAACACGGCGTCGGCCCGCCAGGGTTGTCGAGAGGGATTGATTGAGTGCCTGGCGGGCCTTCCGCCAGTTGGCGCCATGTCAATGAGCGAGGCCATCGAAAAGTTCCCTATGGAACATTCCGGACTCAGGTCTATTATCCTTCCATGGACAGGAAAGCCCTCCAGGCGAAAATAGTCGAGCTTCGTGACGCCGCCGAACAGGCGCGGGCGCTTTCCGTGGACCTGAGCGATCCCAAAGCGGAGCAGGAGTCGCTCGAGCTTGCCAGGAAGCTCGAGGAGGAAGCCGCCGCCCTCGAGCGTAAGATGGGACGCAAGAAGCAAGAGACGAAGTGATCGTCTCGCGAGTTTACATCAGGCGGCGAGAGTCCGTGTCGCCTCGATCAGAGCATCGGTGATCGTCTCGAGCGCATTGAACTGGCGATAATAATCGATCCCGTGTGTGTGCTGCTGCTTCAGCCCGTGCCCGGAGGAGAGGTGCCAGACGCCGCCGCCGGAATTGTATTCGAGGGCAAAGAGCTTGCCGGTGGCATGCTCGCGTATGATGTCGATCCCCATCACCGGAAGATAGGGCACTTCCTTGTGAATGGATCTGGCGAGCGCGATGACCTCGGGATCATTGGCGAGGGCGACCTTACGCGGCAAGCCATTCGCCGCGACGGCAATGTCTAGCAGGTCGTCACCCGCCTGATCGAGCGGCGGGCGCGGCTCGACCGCCGTCGAGGTGACGGAATAGATGGGCCGCCCGAGGACCGTGAACACGCGATAGCATGTGACGAAAGGGCCGGTGTCGATGTAACGCTGAGCGAGAAGATCGACGCCGTGTCTGGGATCATCCTTCGGCAGTTTGGCGGTGTCCGTCCAGCGAACGTCTCGTGTTCGCATCAGCCGGACGCCGCGCCCCTGAAGCCCCTTGTTCGGCTTGACGACCGTGAAGCGGCCCCAGTCGGCCTCATCGAGCTTCAGGTCCGGGGTAAGCACGTGTGTTTCCGGCGTGGCGGCGCCGGTGTCCGCCAGTAGCCGCAACTCCTCGAGCTTGCTGACGCCCGCCGACATCAGGCGGGTGCCCCTGGCCGGGACATCGATGCGCGCGAGATAGGAGGGAGAAAAAATAAGCGTCGGCCGCTTCGCCGCCTTGGTCCAGAATTCCGCGGGGATGACGCCGCCGGCTGAAATGATATGAACCTGAATGTCGCTCGCCCGGCCGACCATCATGTTCCTGATGACCATGAAGTCGGAAATGCATTGCCGGGTCGGCACATGATAGAGGACAAGATTGTAGGTCGGCTCCATGCGAGCATCCTCCGCAAGGGAAGGATCGCTTTAGCACGGTCTCGTTGTCTCGGGCAAAAAGGCCGCATCCGGCAAACGGGGCAGCAGGGGGCGAGTGCGAGACATTGAAACGCAGAAAGCCCCGAGCTGCGACCCAAGGCTTTCCCGTCCACCGATCATCAGGGGGATGAGATGCTCAGCGGAGTTTCTGTCGGTCGAGTAGGGTGCGGTCCGCCTCTCGTGATAGCCGTCCCAGTCTGGCGGGCCGCACCCCTTGTTGCGTATTAGAGACGCAACAGTCCGTCGTCCGGCGGGTATTGGCGAGGATACGGCTTATGGCGAGAAGCAAGTCGTCCCATCGCTTGATCGCCCTTATCTCGCGAACCACATAACTCCTCCACTGCCGGCATGGCATCGCGAGCTTAAGTTCCAGTGTTTTCAAGGGGGCGCTGTTTTCGCGCGAATTGAAAGTTAAAAACGATGCGCGGAGGCAAATAATGCGCTGGGAAGCAGCCCGCCAGAACAACGGGACGGCGAAAGTTGCTTGACGGGCCGCCCCACCCTTCAGATGGCCTCCGAAAGGCAATAAAATTATATCGGTTATCCGATGGAATTCAATGGCTCTGTCATCGGCATATTTGAAAGGCAGCGTGGAGCACCAGCTCAACGCAACCGTCGACTTGCGCGATGCGATGCTCTCTCCCCGGCCGCTCAGTCTACCTTTCGAAACGGCGGCGGCGCCCATGCACCGTCCAGCGCCTCCGGTTTCGGCGCGTAGATGCGAAGGGTCGGCCCCATCGCGCCCGATTTGGGGGAGGGGAGCCAGTTGGATTCCTTGTCCTTGCCGGGCGACTCGGCCTGAATATAGAGGTCGAGCGAGCCGTCCTCGTTGAACTTCAGCTTGTCCCGGTCGCCAATGGCAAATCTGTCGATCGGATTGGCGACCTGAAAGCCCTGATGGTCATACATCGTGAGCGACCAGAAGGCGCCGGCCGGCGGTGTCCTGCCCTTGTCGAAATGCAGGACATATTTGTTGGCGCCGTCCAGGGGCTTTCCGTCGCCATCGACAAAAGCGGCAGGATAGATCGCATCGGCCGGGAGATTGGCGCCGAGCCCCGCCAGGGCGACGATGGCGCGCTGCCGGTAGGAGGTGCCGTAGGTCCCCATATTGTCGACGGCGATGTTCCAGCCATTGACATGCGTACCGCCACTCTTGATGCCGGCCATCATATCCTCGAGGCCCTCCTTTGCGCCGGCATTGATGGCATCGATCGTCGTCTTGTCGAGCTTGCTGCTGTCCCAGCTTTTGCCGGGCTCCAGTCCGATCGCCCGCATCCTGAACAGGATGGGATAGTCATTGCCGTGCGCCGGGAATTTCTGCATCAGCTCGGCAAGGCGTGTGAACAGCTCCAAACCCGTCATCTTGCCGACCTGGACGAGCGGCGGCGTCTTTGTGTCTACACTCGCGTCGACCGCCGTTGTGGCCGGCGGCTCGTAAGATTTGCCCCAATGAGCGAGCGGCGTCAGCTTCAACCCGTCTTGGACCTTATGGACATTCTCGTAGTCGGCAGGCCCATTGGTCTGGACACGCCCCATGACCCAGATCATCGATGTCGGCGCGTCGATCCGCTGCACGCCCTCGGGAAGATCGCCTGTCCAGCCCGGCGGCACGTAAACGAAGTTGCCGGCGCCCGTCCCGGTCGTTCGGGCTCCCACCGACGCAAAGATATCCGTCCACATGTCCAGAGACGGCACGAGATAGAAGCGCCCGCCGGTATCCGGCACCGAAAGGACGACCGGCTCCTTGCTGAGATCGACCCAGGCGAAGGAATAGAGCGTGTCGAAGTTGAACCGGACAACGTCCTTGGCATCGGCCTTGGGATAGGACCGGAAGTAAGCAAACTGATTGATCGGCGCCCGCCCCGATACCGCGGTGGCGTTCGGCACCGCCGTCGATTGGCGGGCCGTCATGTCCATCAGCACGATCGGATAGCCATACTGATAGACGTCACGGGCGAGGGCGCGGACTTGATCCGCGGAGAGAGGCGTATCTGCCTGTGCCGCGGCCATGCTGAACCAGACTCCGGCAAGTACGCCGATCAGATGCCTTCTTCTCATCACGACCTCCTCGAAATGCGATGACCTGAGTTATTGACGGACGACCGGAGGCGGTGACCAGGCGCCTTCAAGAACCTCCTCGCGGGGTGAATAGAGCCTCAGCAGCAGGGTGAACGGGCCCTTGCCGACCGGGAGCCAGTTCGCTTCCTTCTTCTCGCCGGGGGAACTCGCTTGAATATAGAGATCGACCGACCCGTCGGCATTGGGGACGAGCTTGTCGCGGTCGCCGATGGCCAGGCGGTTGATCGGGTTCGGGATGAAGTACCCTTCGATGTCGTAGGCGGTCACCGACCAGAAACCGTCGACCGGTGGCAGCTCGCCCTTCGCAAAACGCAGGACATATTTGTTCTTGCCGTCGAGCGGCCGGCCGTCGCTGTCGCTCGATAACGCCGGATAGATGGCGTCCTGTGGCAGGTTCTCACCGACGCAGCATTGCGCGATGGCGGCACGATAAAGATAGTCGGTGCCGTAGGCGCCGCTGCGCAGCGTATAGATCCAGCCCTTGCCGCCGATGCCCGCCGCCTTCTTGCCCTCGCTCAGAACCAGGGCCTTGCCGTCCTGGTAGGCGCGCGCGAAGGCGGTCTGGATATTGGCCGGCGCCTTGCCGAGATCAAAGCTCTCGCCAATCTTGAAGCCGACGCGTTCGAGCCGATGAATCATCGGATAGTCGACCTGATTGGGCGGATTATCCTTCAACAGCTCGGCGAGATGGCCAATGAAGGTTGCGGCATCCATCCTGTCCACGATCTCAGGCGGCGCCGCCTTCATGTCGATGCCGGGATCGACCTTGCCTTTGGGGGGAACAAAATCGCCTTTGCCCCAGCCCGAGAGCGGTACGAGTTTATAGCCGTCCTGTACCTTGTGGACATTGGGGTAATCTGCCGAGCCATTGGTCTTCGTACGGCCAATGATCCACACATAGCGGGTAGGGCTCTTGATGACTTCAAGCCCCGCCGGCGCCGTGCCTTGCCATTCCGGCCCGACGACCAGAAAATCGCGCGCCGTGTTCTCGCCCGTTGTGCGGGTGCCGGGAACGGCGAATACATCAGTCCAGAGGCTCAGCATCGGCAGCATGAAATAGCGGTCGGTCGCGGGGACCGACAAAACCATCGGTTCGGCTTTCAGATCGAGAGTGGCCGCCGAATAGAGCGTGTCGACATTCTCGCGGATGACGATCTTGTCAGCCGGATCGGGGAAGGTGCGGGCATGGTGGAACTGATTGGGCGGGCCGAAGGCGTCGCCATCGACAGGCTCGGCGAAGTTGCTCAGCTTTCGCAGCGTGGCGTCGGTCAGCAGCATCGGATAGGCGTAGACATAAGCGTCTTTCGCGATGGAATAGGCTTCGGCGTCTGACAGGGTTTCGGCGGTTGCTTCCTTAGCGGCCGCCGAGGCGAGGAGCGCCACCATGCCAAGGACGACGAAGCGGTGTTTCAGTCGACCGTTGTGCGTCATGAGGGGGGCTCCTCGCTTCCGGAGCTTCTCCAGAAGCAAGCTTTTCGAGGCGTGACTAGTTGGACCTAAGGCCCATGTGCCGGCGCTCGCGGGTGGAGCTTGGCCTCGGTCAACTTGATTGCCTTTGTGGTGTCGACGTAGAGCGGTGGCGGCTCTCGCGAACGGGCCTTAAATAGTTCGCATGACAGCGAATCGGATCTGGGCGTTTCTGAGCGGGTGCGGAGTTGGCTCCCTCGGCGGTCTCATCGGCCTCGGTGGCGCCGAGTTCCGTTTGCCGATCCTGATCGGCCTGTTTCGCTTCGGTCCCCTTGAGGCGGTTGTCCTCAACAAGGCCATGAGTCTCATTGTCGTCGCGACGGCATTGCCCTTTCGCGCCGCGACGGTTTCCTTCACTTCCATCGCGCAGGAATGGCCGGTCATTCTCAACCTGCTGGCCGGCAGCCTGATCGGCGCGTGGGCAGGGGCGAGCTGGGCGACGCGCCTCTCGTCGCAAAACCTCTACCGCGTCATCGCGGTTCTGCTCGTGGTCATCGCCGGTATTCTGTTGCTCGGTCACAGCGGCGAAGCCACGGGTGCGTTGCTTCATGGCCCTGCTCAAATCGCCGCCGGGGTAATGGCGGGTCTTGCCATTGGCATGGTTGCCTCCCTCATGGGCGTGGCAGGCGGAGAACTTCTGATCCCCACTTTGATCCTGCTGTTCGGCGCCGATGTGAAACTGGCGGGCAGCCTGTCGCTGGCCGTGAGCCTGCCCACGATGCTGGTCGGTTTCGCGCGCTACAGCCGTGACCAGAGCTTCGTGGTCCTGCGGCGTAACCTCGGTTTCGTCGGGACGATGGCGGCGGGCTCGATCGCCGGCACGTTCATCGGTGGCCAGTTGCTGGGCCTGATCCCCGGCTCGATCCTGCTGCCGCTGCTCGCGGCAATCCTGCTCGCCTCGGCGGTGAAGGTCTGGAGACACGCATGATCAGACGTCGGCGCTGGATGCGTGGCCTTTAACGGTGACGGGGACGAGTATTGGACTTTGGACCAACTCGTAGTGGCCCAAACATTCGCGCAGGATGCGAGCTGCAACCGCCAACCCGGAGGGTCAGAATGATGTTGAGCCGCCGTCAAACGCTTCTCTTGTCTTCGGCGCTGATACTCGCTGCGGGGTTAGATGGATTTGCCGCCGCCCCGAGCGAGCCCGACGATAAAGCCATAGGCGACGCTTACGTCTATCTTTTGGGACGGGCGCTCGTCATTCGCCAGGAAATCATAGATCGGAACGGCGAGGGCTTCGCTTACAACCAGATCACCTACAATCCGCTGGGTTCGGCTGATTTCGCAAATCCCAATTTTGACGTGGCTTATCTGGAGGCGTGGTTTGCCGTAGATGACCGCACTGCCGTCCTCCTGGAAGTTCCAGAAATAACGGACCGTTATTACACGGTTCAAATTCTTGATGAGTGGGCGGAGGTCATCGTCAACATAAATGAGCGAACATTCCCTTCAAAGCCTTTCGGCAAATTTGCTTTGGTCGCCCCGGGCTGGCGGGGGAGTCTTGCTGTCGACGTGACCCGTATCGAATTGCACTCATATAAGGCCAAGATGCTGGGACGGGTGGAGTTGAAAGGCGAGCCTGAGCGCGCGGTGGCATTGCAAAAGGCATTCAAGGCCACGCCCTTGGGTGATCCGGTTATCACGCCACCGCCCTTCTTACCGCCCTTCGGCAACGATAAGCTTCCTCTGTCCGAACTATTCGATGATGTCGACGCCAGGCTGAGCAGTGCGCTGGAGGTCTCGCCCATTGCGGCTCAGATGCAGCAGCAAGTCCGCGCTGTCGCCGCTTACGTTGCCAGCTCTCGGGAGGCGCGTGCGCGGGTAGACAGGCTCATTCGAGAAAAGACCATACCCGAATTCCTGGAATATACATTCACCAAGGCTTCCCCTTACAAAAATCACTGGCTGGTCGCGAATGCCGGCGGCAACTTCGGAGACAATTTCTGGGGGCGGACAGCCGCCAACTATGCCGGCATCTGGACAAACCGGCCGAGCGAAGTGATCTACCTCGTCGCCACCACTGACGGCGACGGCAAAACGCTGGACGGTTCGAAAGAATACGTCATTCACTTTCCTGCGAATGATCTGCCCAGTGCCGTGGTCGACTCGTACTGGTCAGTCATCCTCGTCGGCGTTCCGGATTATCGTGTCATTCCGAATGAGTTGAAGCGCTACAACTTCAACAGCTATTCGGAGCTCAAATTCGAAGCTGACGGATCTCTCAAGATTGGCGTTGGCCCGAAGCCGGTCAAAGAGGTCCCGGAATCAAACTGGTTGCCTTCAGCGGACGGCAAGCCATTCTCGCTCACTTTCCGCACTTACATCTCAAAAGAAATCGTCCGACGGGGAGAGTGGGCGCCGCCGCCGGTAACGCTGGTGCGTTGATCCTCTCGGCCTGTGCCTATAGTGGAGAGTGCATTTTGCGCTTGTGGATGGCTAGCGCAATTCATGACCTATCAGGAGGAAGAAATGGTGGGCGGTACATGGATCGAACATGTGACCCCTACGATGTCAACGTAGTGCTCTACCGCTGAGCTAACCGCCCACGCCATTGCTTGAAGCGGCCTGCGTATATCGGGAAGCGGGCCCGAGCGCAAGACTTATGACAGGTGTTCGCGGTTTTGCCGGCGGCCGTCCGCCGGCCCGCGATATCCGGGCAGGATGTTCCGATTTGTCGGCTTGCGGCAAGGGCTTAGCTGACTTTCCGTGGCGGTCGGTCTGGGTGAAAGAACGGCCTGTCGCGGCGGACTGTCCTGTGACTGTGACCAGAGCGCTTCTCGCCAAAGTTGCTCGATTTTCGGGCGGGGCTCTAAGCCGCCATCATGCGGTCCACCTCGGCGACCAGCTCGCGCAGGTGGAAGGGCTTGGACAGCACCTTGGCTTCCTTGGGCGCGCGCGAATCGGGATGCAGCGCAACCGCGGCGAAGCCGGTGATGAACATGAT
>NNBT01000080.1_pt1 | contig 19894 bp, 15 predicted proteins | sample 1173831 | NCBI WGS metagenome assembly NNBT01 (sample SAMN07173936, study PRJNA388173) | plant metagenome | isolation source: symbiotic tissue sample KVJ10 | place: Norway: Troms, Kvaloya island | reverse complement strand
CTGTTGTATATCTCAGCGCCCAAAGAGGATATAAACGTCATCCAGAAACAACAAAGTGGCAAATGCAAATTATCAAACAAGTACCTAACAGTTACTTTTTGATTAAGGGACTTGCTGAGGAGGAAACAATTAAACGCTTCTTTTACCAAATTGCCGAAGAAGAAGGTGTAGATTGTTCTCGGCTAAGGTTTTTACCAATAGTCTATTCAGAGTCAGTTCATCGTGCTAATTTAGGCATTGCTGATATTGTATTAGATACATTTCCCTACAACGGAGCAACAACAACCTTAGAAACATTGTGGATGGGTATCCCGTTGGTGACACGAGTCGGTGAACAGTTTGCAGCTCGTAATAGCTACACCATGATGATGAATGCGGGTATCACAGAAGGCATCGCCTGGACTGATGAAGAGTATATAGAATGGGGTGTGCGCTTGGGGAAAGATGAGGCTTTACGTCAGCAAGTCGCTCTGAAGCTAAAAGCATCGCGTCAAACAGCACCACTGTGGAATGGCAAACAGTTTACCCATGAAATGGAAAAAGCTTACGAGCAGATGTGGCAAAGGTATTTGGAAGAACAATCAGGTTAGAAAATCTCTCATAAATGATAAAAAGCCTGGTAAACCAGGCTTTTTATGTGGAGTTCTAAGGTATTTATTATCCAGTATGATGTTGACTACAGCTAGACAGGTATCGTCTTTAATTTAGATATGATTACTCCCGGTTCGCCCATTTTTTCAGAAGTTAGATAAAAGTGAGCAAAAACGTAAAGGTAGAAATCATGCCTCAGTACCAAGAGTCCGATAAAACACTTAGTATACACTAAATAACGTGCAAATACGGGCATCTAGCTAGGTAAGTGCCTGTGTACAAACTTAGATGTAAAAATTAGGTTTGTTTTTTCTTTATTTAACGTGAGTTCGACGGAGCTAAAAAACGGCAGGAGGTAGTGCAGGTAAATCTTTTGGGTAAATATCAATCGACGGTTTTTTGGGCAAATAGGTGTAAGCAGCCAGTCCTGCCATCAGATTGACCAAAAAGTTAAACACACTACGATGTCGAGAGTGTTCTATTTGACACATATTTTTGAGATGGTCATTGACAGATTCAATTACCGCCCGTTTGCGTAAAAGAATTTTATCAATTAGTTTTACCAAACGGTTTTTCATCTTCTTTTTAGATTTGGTCACTAACTCTAAACCTCGCTGATATAACTCCTCAAATAATTTTTGTGAGATATATCCTCGGTCTCCAAACAGTTTACCAATTAAGTCTTTGGTCATATCAGGTACTGGCTTACGGTCATCTACATTAGCTGGAGTTAGCTTGAATGCCAGTAATTCTCCACAATCGTTAATAATCAAATGAAGTTTAAATCCGAAATGCCAGCCCACAGAATTTTTACCCCATTTCACTAACCCCTTAAAAACTTTATGGGCGTGTGCACGACAATTGTGACAAACATCTATCGGAGTAGAATCAATAAAACTAATCCCTGTAACCTCTCCTGTGCGTGTATGTAAAAAACAACACAACAACATTAAACACCAAGGCATCAGTTCCACAAACCTGGTGTAGCTCACCAAGTTGGGAAACGCTCCACGCCAACTTTGTAGCACGTGCAAGGTGTAGAACTCCTTGAAAGTTTTATAACCACTACCGTGAAATGCGTTCGCCCTTGGCGTTGGCGAAGCCATCGCAATTGTCATCACCTCTGATAAATGCATTTTTGATTTGCTGCGGCGCTCTCCCTTTGTGGATGGTAACTGTGGCACTTGTTGCCACAAGTTCTCCCACTGGTTGCAAAAATCATCTACGTCACAGAAGATTTGTACGATATCGAGGCGAGATACAATGGTAGACATAGCCGAGACCCTCATTTTTCTTAGATATTTTTAGTCTCGGCGTTTTTTTGTGCCTTTTTTGCTCATTCTCAATTAATCTTAGCGATCGCACTTCGCCTGCCCAGTTAAGCAAATTCCTATCTAGCAAGCTTTTTGGGCTTTTCTATCCGTCGAACTCACGTTTATTTAAAGGAACTTGCGCTTTTCTTCGTCGTTAAAAACAGGTATTTTAGTGTTTAAGCCTTTGACGCTTGGGAAACGCAACTCTTATTCTTTTGTTGTGTAACTGCTGATTCTAAAATCTCAAAATCTAGATTTATAGATGTTGATTCTATGGTTTGAGGTAGTCTATCAAGATACTTCCTAGTTGTTTTTTGATGTTTTGTAACTTGAAGATTAATTTTGAATAGCCCATCAGTACGATAGCGTTTTAGAATTGCTGCTATAGATGTTGACCATTGGTCAACATTGGTCAATTTTTTCTTGCCACGACGTGTCTTATTCAGGGCTTCGAGAGTATTTGAGGTTTTTTGCAAACGTACTCGCAACGACTTTTCTTCTGTTTCTGCCATTGGTCTAATTCCTTTAACGTTTCCCCAGCAAACATTTTTAATGTTTCTAATCTTTTCGCTACCCATCCTTGAACGTGGTTTAAACGATGATCGGCTTGTGAAAGTATGTGAGTTAACCAAATTATTGCGATGCTTCCTAAGCTTTCACCTTCCCAATTTCCATGTTTGGGAAAGTGCTTATCAATGAGTTCTTTTACACCCATACGCTCTAATTGTGTTAGCAGTACAGGTATATCATCTACTCGCTTGTTGGTAATTATAGGTTCTGTATGCATAAACCCGAACATATACCTACTCTGTACTTTTGAATATATGTCGTTGGATATACTTTTTTCTGCTTGTTTTCTCTAACTCATAAAAAAATGGGCGAACCGGGAGTGATTAAGTTATCCAAGTCGCAGAATGGAAGATTTTCTGCTTTCGTATGTGCGATCGCCTGTTTATTATCTGTTGCTAAAGCTATTCGAGTATAAATTCTAGACAAAAGAGTTTTCCATTGTGTATCACTTATCTTACCTAGCAAAGAAATTTCTGGCCCCTCAGTTATATCTACATCATCTTCCATGAGCAAATTCATGGTCAAAGACGATAAAAGCATATCGGCTTCCTCTTCAGAAACGTTGTGAGTATCTATCAGGAGAGTTAAGCGATTTTTATCTGGGTGAGTAGAGAGAGTAGAAATGACACTTGCTAAATCTTGATATAGGAGGTCTTCTGGCTGTGACCAGTCAGGGAAAATAATTAGGTTAATATCTCCTAAGCCTAAATTTTGACTCAGAGTATCTGCAAGATATTTACTAAATAGTTCTTGGAATAAATTACCTATTTTAGCTGAGTAAGAGCGACTATCTAGAAAACTGGGATTAGCTTGCATTTTTTCTTTGATTTGGGCGCTCTTTTGTTGGCGTAATTCGGAATCAGTTCCGAGTGCGATCGCTAGTTGTATGTAAGACTCTTCACTATCCGCAACTAAACCAGGGACATTCAATTCTTGTACCATTGCTGCACCCATTGCAGAACGAAAACTAGTTCCCTGTCTAGCAATTACTGGTAGATTAACCTGTAATGGTTCGATTAAAGAAGTTGTACCTGCAAATGGATAAGAATCTAGATAGATATCAGCAATTTTGAAGTATTCCTTAACATCCTCTCGATTTGGTACTGGCTGAGGATCTAAAACTGTCAATCTATCTGCCGATACCTCATATTTTGCCAATACTTTACTTAAGTGATTTTCAAAAGCTTTCTTTGGATATGCATTAGACCAATTTGGCCCATATGGTAACAGAAGCAGAACTGAATTTGGCACTTCTGCAATAATTTTTGCCCATGTATTAACTAATTCTGGGATGATTTTGAAGAAGTTAGCGCTAGAGATAAAAACAACAGCATCTTGAGAAATTCCTAAACTTTCTCGATCAACTTCTACAGTTACCTTTTCTGGTTCAGAACCATAACTAAAACAATGCGCAGTTCCTTCGAGTTTCACTAATCTCTCTCGATACTGTTCTTGTGCTGTTGGTGATGGGTCGGTTAACGTACCGGAAATGTAATAATCAATATTTTGTATTCCAGTTGTGACAACCGATCCTCCACTTGTAACTTGTATCCTAGCTAATCTATGCATTGATAAGAAACATATTTGATTAGCTACTGCCGTTACATTAGTAGCGATGAATAATATATCAAGATCGTCAGCACGAATAGTATTTACTTGTTCTGTTAAATCTTGTGGTAGTAGTTTAAAGGAGTTTGCACAACTTTGACAATATTGCTCTAGTGGATGACCAGTTTGATTAAGAGAGTACAAAATTACTTCAAATTCTCTATTTAGATATTCATAAACAGGAAGAGAAGCAAAAGTTTCAGATGAGGGGAGGAAATGAGATGCTAATATTCCAAGGCGAATTTTTCTACGGCTAATAGAGCTATTAGCAAATTCATAATCTAATTTATAGTTCTTCTCTTTTAAAAAATGCTCTATGATTTCTGCTCTTTTGGCATAAATATTTTTAACATTAGCCTCATTAAAGTATAAAGGAATAAAATTAGACTTGAACACAAAATTCTCTAAAAAATCATTACAGTAAAGAAAATTATTATGACATAAAATAGATTTATGTAAGACATCTACCCAATCTTCAAGATAGTGGTAATAATCTTCTGATTCACCATATTTTTGGAAGTAAGAATGCGAATTAAAAAGATAGGTGATATAGTCAGTTATCAACCAGTAAGGTATGAGAGCAACTTCCTGACGTAAGGGTAACTGCTGAGGCTGAAGATACAGCATAGCTACCAGTAGAGACTGAAGCACTTTGGAGTCATCACATCCTTGAGAGAAATTTGTGACTACTTCATCAACAAAAGCCTGTTCTTTGTGAGTAATTGGTTCATTTGTCAAACCCATTTTAAGCAATACTTGATGCTTCTTACCCAATTCTCCTATGTAAACGCTTTCAAGTTGAAAAGCTGGTAAGTTCAGAAATTCAGTAGCAATTTGATTACGCAACTCTCGCAAGTTAGCGATCGCTAATGGATTACTAGGGTCTTTTTGGTACTCTTGGATGTAAATTGAGAATGTATCAGTATCAGTAACTTCTTGGTAGTCGCGCTTCTTTAAATATCCTGACGGGTTAAATGTGAGATATAATTTTTCACATTCTTGCTCTATATAAAAATCTGATCTTTCGCATATAAAAGCTTGAACTGCCTCCATTGGGCCTGGCCCATACTCAGGATAAACTGGATGGCCATTAATATTTGTGTCCTCGACAATAAGATAGCTTCCAGGTGTCACAAATTGATGGTAAAGATGCAGCTCTTGTAATACATGTTCGGCACGATGATCGGAATCCAAAATCACCAATACTGAGCTTTTATTGGTTGTTTTTTGCTGTACTCGCTCTATCATAGTTTCAGATGTTGAAGAGCCGAGCCAATAAGATATGCGGGGATGCTGGGGTCGATTAGGGCGATCTTGGATGTCAATACTTACAATTTCACCCTTACCAAGTAGGTCGCACATCTGTGCCAAAAATAAAGCACTTCCACCATAAAGTGTTCCGGTTTCAATAATAATATCAGGTTTAATTTCAAATAGAATTTCCTGATAAATCCATAAATCCAATGGGCATTTGTAAACAGGTGTTCCCATCCAATAAGTTTTTTGCCATGTTAGCCCTCTTTGCTGTGCAGCATTGTAGTAAAGTTGATGAAACCACTGAATAATATCTTTTTCTGCGACTTGAGATTGGATTTGGTATTGCATATTAGTGCTTGGTTTAATCAAGATTGGATATTGATGAAATTGTGTAAGTTGTTCTTGTATATCTAAAAATCTTATAGGTTCAAATTTTTTCAGATAAGCCTGTTTTACGGCTAAAGAGAAAATATGTTCATATATGAGTTTTTCTTCTCCAATATTCTTATCATAAAATTCGTCGACTATTTTTTGACCATAGCCTATCACCAATTCGCTTTGACAAAGATATGCAATGGAGACACAAGCTGAAGAATAAGATGTAAATGCTTTTGTTATTTTCAAAAAGATACAAAATAGATCAATAGGCACTCTTGTAAAAACTTCTGGAATCAAAAAAGCATTAAGATTGTGTTTATTTAGTTCTCTAACTAGTACCTGTGCCTGATTGAGCTGTTGCCTTGGATGACCTTTAACTAAAATATTGTCGCCTGCTTGAGTATAAGGTAAGATACTTGATAGGTAAGAATGAATTTCATCTTGATAATTTTTGATTAATCCAGCTTCTGTTTCATAAGATGTTAGAGAAATTGTTAATGAATTTCCAACTTGATTGTTCAGATTTTTACAATAATCTCTAAGCCCATCTATTTGTCTAGAGCTATCAGAGACTATATCTTCAAAAAATTCTGGACTAACTTGTTTAACATTACAAAGTTCAAATGATTTTCCACAATCGATAGGTGTAATCAGATAACTATCATCTATAGGAATATAACCAGATGCATTTAGAGATTTAATATCTGAATTACTACTATACAGGTTTAATAAACCTAAACTATCTCCATAACATATTTTCCGGGCATTTGCATAAGCTGATAAAAATACTTCATTTATAAATTGCCAGTTGCGACAAGTATAAACAACATCAGCAAATGGAAGATTAAGGTAGTTTTTTAATAACTGTGTCGTGGTAACAAAATCAAAATCTTTTACAGAACAAAGATTTTCAAATTCATAAAGTGATAACCTCTCTTTAAAGTTCCAAACTTGAGAAATCTGTATACACACTTTATTCAATTTTTGGTCTCTATAGCCCCCCATTATCAAATAATCATCACAGTTTCTATATTCTCCATTTTCTTCTTGTGAACGAAGCACAGAGAGTACAGTTAGTAACTGGGCTGGTCCTTGAACTACAATTAATCTAACTTCAGGCATAATTCCTCTATTAATATAATAAAAATAAGATAATGTTGTAAATCTTACCTATGTATTATATGGTTTTGCATCCAAATTAAATCGAATTCAGTATCTATATCTAATGAACGTTCTAATGGCATAATATATGCCGTTGTGTCTTCACTAATAAAATTTTTATTTTGTATAAGCCATGCCGTTTGAGCCACATAAACAGCACCATTTAATAGATAAACTTTTGGTAAATCTTGCCGACGCTCAAAAATATTGGGTGTTTTGATAAAAGGCTGCATTTTTCCAGTTTTATCTACGGTATACATCCAGTAAGGACTTGAATCAGATTCAGTAACTGAGACAGAAGAATAACTGTCAGTTTTAACACAAACTTCAAGACAAGCATCAATGTCTATGGCCTTTCTCAGAGGAGAAGTTGGTTGGAGAAGAACAACATAATCATATATTATAGAAAGCTGACTTAAAGCGTGTAAGACTGGAGCAATTCCTGGCGTATCATCCTGAGCCAATTCAACAGGACGTTTAAAAGCAACTTCACAACCCCATTGTTGAGCAATGCTAATAATTTCATCATCTTCTGATGAAAGTATTAATCTATCTATATAAATAGATTTTTTAGCTTCTTCAATTGTCCATGCAATTAAGGGTTTTCCTCGTATTTCTCGAAGATTTTTACGCGGGACTGCTTTTGATCCCCCTCGGGCTGGAATAACCGCCAAGACTTTTTTACCTTGAATCATGCAAATACCTCTCTAAATTCTTCATTGGCTTTCTCAAAATCACTCATTCTTCCAATATCCAACCAGTATTCTCGAATGGGAAAAGCAGAGGTTTTTTCTTGCTTTTGAATTAGTGTTTCAAATAAAGATGGCATATCGTAGTATTTTGCTTTAGGAATTGAGTCTAAACATGATGGTTCTAAAATATAAATTCCTGTATTAACATGAAACTTATATACAGGTTTCTCTCTAAGTCCAAGAATTATTTGTTGCTCTGTATCAACTACACCAAAGGGTATCTGAAAATCATACTCTGTGACAGCCATTGTTGCCATACTCTCATGCTCTTGATGAAAATTGAGCATGTTATGGAAGTTCAGTTTCGTTAATAAATCCGCATTCATTACAAAAAAGGGTAATTCTGGCTGTTCTGGCAGCAAACTTAAACCACCAGCAGTACCTAAACGTTCCGTTTCACGCAGATATTCGATTTTTACTCCCCATCGTGAGCCATCGTTAAAGTAGTTTTCAATCATATGAGATTTATAATTGACTGAAATAAAAAATTGATGGAATCCACAGTCAATAAAGCTCTCTAAGATATTTTCCAGAATTGGTTTACCACCTACTTTCAGCAACGGCTTTGGACAATCCTGAGTTAAGGGACCTAACCGAGTTCCCAAACCGCCAGCAATTAAAACAATCCAGTTATCACGCTTTGTAACTTCTAGCAGTTGCTCTAGTACTGCAAGCTTGACAACTCGCCTGTCTAAATCGATTACAGGGATTTGCCGAATGCTTTTTCGTCGCATTATAGCGATAATTTCATCATTAGTCGTATTTGTACCGACAGTGATAGGTTGGGGATTCATTGCCAAGTGGACAGGCTCATCTAACGATGACCCTTTCAAAATCGCTCGACGGATATCTCCATCAGTCACAGTTCCTAGTAATTGCTGTTGTTCATTCACAACCAGTGCAATTTGCAAAGCACTAGCATCAATGGTCTGGATTGCTTCCCGAAGCGAGTATTGTGGCGAAATCAGTATTATCTTCCAGTCTTTCACGGTATTCCCCTAGTTCTGTTCAGGGTTTTTAATTCACGAGTTGGAAAGTTCACGTATTCTAATAACTAAAAATGAGGTACTTTTACCTTTGCCAGCGAGCGCTGGAAACTAGAGTTAACCCATTAACTTTCCAAGTTGTGTTAATTAATAGAATTCCCAGATATGACCAAAAAATAACAGTAATTGCTTTAAGTTAAGCGATAAAGAAGGAAGTAGCTAGGCCGGTGGACAAGTTTTTGTTGACGCATCCAACTAACGCAGAGTTTTTCGTAGACGGCTGCATTGTGAATTCGTCCACCGATATAGAAAGGAAGGTACAATTTCGAGAGGCCGGCTTTAAAGCGGAAGAGGTGATCTTTGGGGTCTGCGGTTCGTCCCCCTCCTAGATGCAGCCAGCGAAAGCCGCTTTTTTGTCCCCATTCTGCAACCGTGTGTAAGAGCAAATTGTTAGGAGCAAAGGAGCGATAATTGACATCGCTACCTGCTAGATGGTAGTGAAGGCAATCTCCATGTTGCAGGAATAATCCAGCAGTGACAATCTCCTGGTCGTATCTGACTGTGAATACTTTAACTGCTTGAGTCAGATTGCTCAATAAATAATTAAAGTAAGGTTCACAAAAGTAGTAATAAGGAACAGCACCGACAAGTTTCATCGTTTGTTCATACAGTTGTCGGAATGCTTCTAGGGTTTCTGGTGTAGAACTTTCTGCACAAACCAATCCTTTTTTAATAGCTTTATTAACCATGTTTCGCTGGACAGAAGGATAGTTTGCCCATAAATCTTGCTCAGATCCCTTTAAGCTAATAATGACCGTTTCTCGATTAGGGATTATCCAACAAGACTGATCGATGTAATGGTGATTCTTAAGCAGCGGATTGAAGCGAATAAACTCAGCAATGATGCGATTATCTTGGCACCATTGAGAAAACACGGCTTGAACTTTTGCCAAAAACGCTGGATCGTTGGTAGTACTTAACGGACCACTGTATCCGTAAACTGTTTCAATATCGTACCAAGGCTCGTCTAAAACTTCAGACCCAACTTGCTGAATAGAACGCACAAAGAAAGGGTAAAACCAAGTATGGCTTTCATCTTCAGCAACAAAAGCATAAGCTATTCCATCCCCATTTAACTCATAAGCTCTATGATATTCAGGAAGAAAATAGATATCTATCAAGTGAAAATGCTCTAGTACTTTGTACCACTTCTCTATCTCCTGAGAAGGAAAAATTTGCCATTTCACGGTTGCTTTTTACCTTCAATAAGCCAATGCTTATAATATTGTTGCTGGTAGTTTAAACTACGAAGTGAATATTCGATTTGTACATCAGCAAAGTAATTTGAGAGTTGCTGCACTTCTTCTAAATTGAAAAAATGGCATAGCCCTTTACCTTCTAAAGGTCCTTCCGTAATCTCAATGAAAGTCCCTAATTCGACTTCTTTTCCTAAGCCATATCCCCACGATCCAGAAGCAACAGCTATAGAAAAGATTCTACCTCCAGGTTTGAGCACAGTTTTAACTTGTTCTACTATGGTTTTAATGCCTTGAATTGAGTTGTGTTGCAAGCAGGCTACGTCTAGCACTGCATCAAAATAGGCAGGAGGATAAAAGTTAGATAATGAAATAAGATCCCCAACTCGGAGATGGGCTTTTAAACCTTCTGAATGTAAACGATTTTCCGCTTTAGCTATTGCTGTGGTTGATCCATCAATTCCATAGACATCAAACCCTTCTCTGCTCATATACCAGATGTTTGCCCCAGTACCACAGCCAATTTCTAGCAATTTAATTTGCTTTCTATCTGGAAAGGCATAAAAATTTCGCGCAATGAAGCGAATAACTTCCTCTGGAGGATATTTTCCCCACTCCCGTGTACTGAATATCTGTTCCCAAGTGGAATCCCAATTCATCATATATTTTGATACGCGATCAATAATTGGTCGATCAAACTATTCATATCGTCTTTGTTGTAACGTTGGTCAATAGGCAAACTCAGTATTTCTTTTGATATCTGATGGGCTTCTGGAAATTCGGTTACTTGAACTTCTTGAGGTAAATGCCAGTGAATAGGACAAAAGACTTTTTGAGACTGGAGTTGACGGCTTAGTTGATCTCTTTTCTTCTCTCTGACTCGAAGGGTAAATACCAGGGGAGATACTCCTTCTGGTAATTGTGCAATCAAGGGAACACCTAGAGACTGTAGTTTAGGAGTTTCCGCAAATGCCTGGAGCATACATAAAAAATTGCTACGTCTTCTTTCCATAGCATCCGACAAGTTAAGACGCTTAAGCAAATCTTGGGAAATTTCTGACATTCCTTGCATAGGGATTTGAGTATCTAATTCCCTTTCTGCAACAGCGAAGAGATTCAGATATATCTCTTCTAATTCAGAAGAATTTAAGTCATGGTGGATAAACTCATAACGTAAAAACTTACCAAATAAACGATATCTCACAAACTTGCTAAGGATTGTTGGTAAATCAGCTAAAGGATTTTGTGTATTATTGATCACTAATCCGCCATCTGGCAATGGTAAATATTTCCGAAAACTGGTCAAGCTAAAATGTCCAATTTCCCCAACAACCGGATGAGTAGGTTCAACCAGAGATCCCTGAACACAATCTTCAATCAGCCAGCACTGTTTTTTTAAATTTAGCAGAGCTTCCTTAACTTTTTGAGCAACAGGAAATCCGAAATAATTAATAAAAAGTATTCCTTTAGGAGATAAAATATCAACCTGTTGTATTAAATGCTTTAAATCTAAGCTTAAATCAGAATTAATATTATAAAAAGCTATTTCAATTTTTTCTTCTTGAAAAGTTTTGAGCACACTAGAACATAAATAAGCTGGCAGAAGAAATACTCCGTTTAATTCTTCTTTTATAGCCTGCAAAATCAATTTAATTCCTGTCCTCCCTGTAGCAACTGTTTGATGCCTAGGTAGTTGGGATAAGATGTTATGGATTAGAGGGGCAGTGAGTGTTTGAGGAGCTAATTCCATTTCGCCCCCTAAAGCTTTGAATTTCTGCCTCATATCTGATTTGAAATGCTAAAAAATTGCTTTTTTAAAAAACTTGAGCCAATGTTAATACTTTTGATAACTTTGATAATGCGATAAGCTGCCTGACCATCTCCGTAAGGGTTTTTTAAGTCTGACAGACCAAGACGAAAATAAGACTGTAAGGCTCTCTTAATAGATTCATTGATGGCCTTAAAATCAAGCCCAACATCAATCACATTTTTGGTTCGCAGACGACCTTGCTGACGATCGCCAATATTAACGACTGGCAGGTGAAAACTTGATGCTTCCCAAATCCCACTGGAAGAATTGCCTACCATTACGTCAGCTTGTCCTAGTAAACTGTAGTATCTTAACTGACCGAGATTATAAAAAAACTTAGCTTGAGGTCTAGCAGCAACAAATTCTTGAATTTTTTCAATAATTACTCGTCCTTCAGGATCAGCATTGGGAAAAGTAAAAATTAAAGTTCCTTCAACTTGCTCTAAAGCCTTCAAGACAATCTTAATTTCCTCCAAAGGACTCATGGTACTGAGGGTCGTGGGATGATAAGTGATCAGCAAGACAGGAGACTTTAGCTCAAGTCCAAGACTCTGGCTTAACTCCTCTCGTACTAGTAATTTCATTTGTTGTATTGAGTCTAAAGCTGGATCTCCTGTTACAAAAACACGCCAAGGCTCTTCACCCATCTGGAGTAGTCTTTCCTTATGTTCCTGCATCGCTACAAAATGTAGATGGCTCATTTGAGTCACTGCGTAGCGGATTTGATTGTCAATCGCTCCTTCCGTGATATCTCCACCAGAGATGTGAGCAATAGGAATGCGAAAGGGTAGAGCAGAACTGACAATCGAAAGTAGTTCAAAGCGATCGCCTACAATCAGCAACATGTCTGGCTGATAGCGGGCAAAACTTTGAGCCAAGCCAATCGTCCCTAGACCTATAGATTTGGCAACGCCTTCGGGAGTATCAGAATTGAGGAGCATTTCGACGCGATCGCCTATCTCAAAACCATCAGCCTCAATGTCTTGCACAGTCAACCCGAATTCAGGCGACAGATGCATTCCTGTAACAATTAGATGTAATTTTAAATCGGGATCTTGTTGGATCTGTTTAAGAATCGGTAGACAACTGCTATAGTCCGATCGCCCTACCGTTACAACACCAATGTTTTTCATGTGAAATCACTCCAAGAGATCAATTGACCGGCTTGAAGCGATCGCCTTACCTTGCGCCCTAGTACTAATTCTTGGAGGGTTGGAGAAATTCCACTGGCTGGGCGCAAGGCAGTGAGCATTTCTGGTTGGATTGCAGTCCCTTCTGTGACATCACATGTTACTGCTAAACTACGACGAGCGATCGCACGGGTATTCGCTTCCGATTCTGTTGGTTGTTTCAAGCCATTCCCTAAAGCACGTTCTACGGTTCTTACACCCTTGACCAATGCCTTTAACTCTTGGGGGTCTAAAGAGGCTTTGTGATCAGGCCCGGGCAAGTTTTTATCTAGGGTAAAATGCTTTTCTATGACGCAAGCTCCCAAAGCAACTGCTGCTAGCGCCACTTCAATCCCTAGTGTATGATCTGAATAACCCACTGGTACTTGCAGTGCTGTTGCCATTGAATGCATTGCCTTAAGGTTAGCTTCGTCAGGGTTGGCGGGATAGTTAGAGACACAGTGTAACAAGACCAGTTGTTCACATCCAGCCTGGTGAATTACCCGTAGGGCTTCTTCAACTTCGCTCAAGTAAGACATTCCAGTTGAAACAATCAAGGGTTTACCCTTACGTGCCACATACTGTAGAAAATGCCAGTTTGTGATTTCTCCCGAAGGAATTTTAAATAGGGGGACTTTTAACTCCTCCAGAAGGTCTGCACTTTCTTCATCAAATGGAGTAGAAATAAATAAAATACCTTGCTTGTGAGAGTAAGCTTGTAATTCTTGATGTGCTGCTACTGACAATTCTAAAGTACGAATCATGTCCAGTTGAGATTCATTAGGATTCGTCGTCAGCAGCTGGTATTCTGCTTTAGGAGCTATAGAACTAACAACTTTTTCCGATTTGAAAGATTGAAATTTTACTGCATCCGCTCCAGCTTCAAAGGCTTTATCGATTAAATGTTTAGCCATGTCTAGGCTACCGTTATGGTTTACCCCTGCTTCAGCAATGATAAAACAAGGATATCCATGTCCTATTTGTATGCCAGATACGTCAATTTTTTTCATTGGCTAATTAAATAAAGACTTAGATTTTTTCAATTTATGCCTAAAACTTCTTCTAAAAAAGCACTACTAGGAATATTAATCAATCTGCTTTCTAAACTTTCTGCGATTTTCAAATCCATTCGAGGAGAGTCTTTAAACATAGGTAAATTGTGCATTAAAGTCCAAGCAGGACGAGTCATAATACCATGATTATTAGTTAACTCCAATAATTCGTCTCTTTGTGCTACACAATCTTCATTCAATAACAAAGTATTAAGCCAATAATTGCTATGTGCAAAATCCGGCTCTTTGAAAAACTTGACACCATAAATTCCTTGAAAAACTTGAGCATATTTTTCTGCTAAAGCCCGTTTTGCACTTAAAAATTCTGGTAAATTCTCTAGTTGAGCACATCCTAAAGCTGCATTCAGATTAGGCAGACGGTAATTATAACTAACCTGATCGTGATTAAAGGCCCATCGATGAGGTAATTTTGCAGTTGTAGTCATATGTTTAGCCAAGTTTGCTAAAGAATCATCTTGGGTAAGAATAGCTCCACCTCCTCCAGTAGTAATAATTTTATTGCCGTTAAAACTCAGTGCTGAAACTTTACCCCAGTTACCTGTATGGCGACCATTGTAAAAACTACCTAAAGACTCAGCTGCATCTTCTACTAAGGTTAATTGAAAGTGTTCACAAACCTGACATAAAGGATCTAAATCCACTGGATGACCAAATGTATGAACTGCGACAATAGCTTTGATCAATCTCCCAGTTTCTCGATTCCAGCAACCTTCAGATTTAATTTCTGCAACGCTATCCAGATAATTACCTAATTTTTTAGCATCTACTCCCAATGTTCTTTCTTCACTATCTATAAAATGAGGAATAGCTCCACAATAAGAAACAGCATTAGCTGTTGCCACAAACGTCAGACTTGGAATTAATACTTCATCTCCTGCTTTAATTCCAATTAGCTGTAAACATATATGAAGGGCAGCAGTACCATTTACCACTGCAACTGCTCGTTTTACACCAGTATAGTTAGCTAAATTAGACTCAAAATTATCAACAAATTTACCTACTGAAGAAACCCATCTGGTATCTAAACATTCTTTGATATAAACCCATTCATTACCGATAAAGTAGGGTTCATGCAATCCAATAAACTTTTGATTTTGAGGCAGAACTTCTTGTAATGCTTCTAGGATACTTATTAAATCAAGTTTATTCATTTAAATTATTTTATTATTATATATTGTAAATATTAACTTTATATAACTTGAGATTTTCTTCACTATTAAACCATCTGATAGTTTCTGTTAGTCCCTGCTTAAATCCTTCCTTACCTCCATAAAGGGGCTTCCATCCTAGCAATTGCTTTGCTTTGGTATTGTCCGCCCAGAGACGTTCAACTTCACTTTTTTCAGGACGAAGGCGTTGCTGTTCAGTTTCAACATCAATTGCAACATTCATTATCTCTGCAATTAATTTAACAGTATCCTGAATGGATATCTCATAGTTACTTCCAATATTAATAACTTCACCAAAATTATCTGATTGAGCCGCTGCGATAAAGGCTTTAACGGTATCTTGGACATAATTAAAATCTCTAGTTGGATTTAATGCACCTAGTTTAACTTTGCGTTCTCCAGTTGCAATTTGACTAATTATAGTTGGAATAATTGCTCGAGCAGATTGTCGAGGACCATAGGTATTGAATGGTCGGATAATTGTGACTGGAGTATTAAAAGAGTAGTAAAATGACATTGCAATCTGATCTGCTCCAATTTTACTTGCTGAATAAGGTGATTGTCCTTGAAGGGGATGATCTTCAGTAATAGGAACAAATCTAGCAGTACCGTACACTTCACTCGTAGAAGTATGAATAACTTTTTGCAATCCTAATTCTTTAGCGGCTTGGAGAACATTGAGTGTTCCTTTGATATTAGTGTCAATATAAGTATCAGGAGAATGATAAGAATAAGGAATAGCAATTAAAGCTGCTAAGTGCATCACTATGTCGCACCCTTCTAAAGCTTTCTTTACTCCATAAGGATCTCGAATATCTCCAGCAAAGACTTCCAGGCTCTCTTTAATATCTTGAGGAGAATTGTCTAACCAGCCCCAAGAGTTAAAAGAGTTATAAAAAACAAAAGCTCGGACTTGAAAGCCTTGTCTAACAAGTTCTTCAGTTAAATGAGAACCGATAAAGCCATCAGCACCTGTAACTAAAATTTTGACATTAGATAAATCTGCCACTGAATACCTTTGAGTCTATACCAAGAGAAAACCACTATTTAAAAAAAATGCCGTGGGTGAAATTTTGACAATACTGCTTGACTGGGAAGCACTACTGAGTTTAATGCTGCTTATTTATGCTGCGTGCGATCGCTATTTCCCTGTTGCTTTTTAATCTTCTCTAATACAACTTTGTAATCTTGCCGCTCAGGGTGTAACTTCACCAGCTTCTCCAAAGGTTCCATCGCACCTTTTGTATCCTTTAATTGCAACCGCAGCACAGACAGTTTCTCTAAAGCAAGTTGGTTTTCAGGTTCGCGTTGTAAAACCAACTCGTAGCCGCGCGCCTGTTGCTGTAATCCTGACTCAGGAGAAGCAGACGCAGTTGCTGGCTTAGGTTGAGTAGCCTGTTGGATTGCCGGAATAACTGCAAATACCGTAGAACCAAAAAACGAGAACATCGACACTATCGTGACGAGCTTTTGTCGCCGCTGAATCTGCTTTTTGCGGGAAATTAGGTATTCTTCGTCTGAACCAGCCATGCCTTACATACTTGCTGCGGTAAACACTTAAGTATCAGCAAGCCTCCCGTTCTGAGGATACCCATCTGCTCAACAGAAACTAACATCCTCGCTAAAAATTTTTTACACAAACTTCAAATGCTGACTCTCAAGACGAGAGAACCTTATGGTAAGCCTATGCTGTACTGCCAATTTTGCCATGCGTAGTTTACCGCCGTAGGCATCGCTCCTATACTTCAAAGCAAAACCCTACCCTGTGCCCTAACAGGTCTTATTCTCTGAGCAAAACATAAAAATTATATAAAGATTTGCAATTATTTCGCCTAAAGCCAAATGTTTGCGATAATCTAAATAACATTTAAATCAGCAGAAAGAGTAAACATCTCTACTCAATTGCAAATTTCCCTGTCAGTCAAAAACTTTCAAACTAGCTCGTATCCTATAGCTTCTTCAATAAGCAAGCATATTTTTCCTAATTTAAACCAACAGAATTTTCCTAGTAGCGCTCAGTCACACTACTTAGTGGAACTTCCCTGAGGACTAATTATTCTGCTCGGCGTCCACAATAGATATCTTACGAAAGGTAGTGTTGCACTGTTGCGGAAAAAAGGTAGACGTAAAGAGGAAAAAGAAAAGGGGTAAAAGTTAAAGGAAAAAGGGTAAACATAAACATCCCTTACTCCTTCTCCCAAACCTTTTGTCTGACTTCTGCGAAAAGTTTAAGGACTGCTTGGTAAAATTGGGATTTTCTGGTGGTAATTACCGTACAAAACCGAATTTACCAGTAACTTAGTAGAGTTTGTTATGGTATAGTTAAAAAGTTAAGACTAGCTTTACCAAATTAAACCACTCTACGGCCCGGCAACAATTGCAGAATGGGAAGCAGTTTTAACTAAGCATTTACCCACAAAATCAGAATTCAATCGAGGTTATGACTCAGCAAGTGATTCACCCAATGGTGAAATTGCAGCGCAACGTGCAATCACTCATAGAATCGAATATTATCAAGCCAAGCGATAGCATCTGGAAAATCGCTCTGCTCTATGGTAATGAATGGCAGCACTGGAAACAAGAACTGCTTGACTTTGGCTTTAGTATGCAAGACCCAGTTAGTGAATTGCTAGCTGTAGAAACTTGGGATGAGGAATAGAGAATAGGGAATAGGGGATGGTAATTTTTAATATTCACCACTCCCTAGACGCGATTAATCGCGTCTCTCCCGACTCTCTAAACTTTGCAGGCAGCTAAAGCCGCAGCCAATTCCTTTGCATTTTGATAGCGATCTCGTGGCAATGGTTCTGTAACGCGATCGATAACATCTCTTAATTGGGAACTAATGGTGGGAACTTTTGCCACATCAAACCTGAAGTTTCGCCCTCGTTGGCGGTAATACTTGAAAGGGTTTTCGCCTGTGAGCAGAAAAATCAGCGTTGGCCCAATTGCATACAAATCAGATTGAGTCAAAGGTTGTCCTCGTTCTTGTTCAGGAGCGCAGTAACCTTCTGCACCAATTCGAGTACCAGGCGCTGTGCCAATTTCTTTAACTGCGCCAAAATCTAGCACCACGATACGATTTTCTGAACTTCGCACCATTAAATTGGCAGGTTTGATATCGCGGTGAATCAGTGGAGGCTCTTGGCTATGAAGATAGTCTAAAATATCACAGGTTTGGATCATCCAAGCGATCGCTTGGTTTGGTGTCACTGGCCCAGTCGTATAGACACGTTTCTCCAAATCTTGTCCGTGGATTAATTCCATTGCCAAGTATTTTTTTCCGCCTTCTACAAAGAAGTCGTAATACTTGGGAATTCCAGGATGGTTAAGGGATTTGAGAGTATGCGCCTCTCGCTCAAATAACTCTTGAGCTTTGACAATTTTCAGCATATCAGCATTCATTTGCTTCAACACCAGCAGTTGTGGCATACCCGCAATCAGACCAGCCTCATCCCAAGCCAGATAGGTAGTACCCATACCTCCTTGTCCGAGAGTTCGCAACACCTGATAATGGCGAATTCTCTGTTGGACTGAGAGAGGTTGACCGCAGTGGATGCAAAACAGATTGTTTGGAGAATTGCCTTCGTGCGTGCAAGTAGAAGATAAATTTGCCAGATTTCTTGCTGAGTAAAGTGTCTCAGCGGCGTTTTCTTCTGTCCCTTGTATTTGTTGCTGCGATCGCAAACCAGTTTCTAGTACTGTTACCTCCTGAATTTGAAATTGCAGTATTGGGCCTCCCTGTGCCAATTGCAAAAGGGAATTATCTGGTAACGGACTCTGAAGTACAAGGATACCGTTTAGAAAAGTCCCATTTGTACCTTTACTAATCAGCTGCCAAGCATCACCATTGCTAGCGTCACCGACTTTTCTCAGTTCTAGATGATGCCGCGAAACTAAACTATCATTTAAAACAACGTGATTATCTGCCGCTCGACCAATCCGAATTATGGAGGAGTTCTCAAAGCTCCACTGCTGGAGGGGCGTTTTCTGTTGCGGTTCTAACAGGGTCAGACTAACCACAATACAACCTACAAGGTAAATGGATTAGGGAATAGGGAATGGGGCATTGGGCATTGGGCATTGGGCACAAGAGGCAGAGGTGCGGAGGGGAGAAATTTACTGCAACTTCTCCTCTGCTCCCCTGCTCCTTTGCTTCTTTGCTTCTTCCCCATGCCCCATTCCCTATGCCCATTTATGATTAACTTTCTAGATTTGGGCGTACTTTTGCCCGAATAAGTATACCAGTAATATTGTCGTGACCGTTGTATTGATTTGCCAAATCAATTAAATCTGTAACACCCCGTTCTAAGTTAGCACCAGAACTAAGTAAGGGTTCTAAGTGGGTCTGCCAATGGGTTTCTAGTAAATCATTATCTGATAGACCGTCCGATGCCAACAGCAGAAGAGTATCTTCGTTGATGTCGAAAAAACCTACGTCGGGATTAATCGAGTTTTCATCACGAGGCCCCAAGGCTTGGGTAAGTTGGTAGGCATCTGGACGGGCATAAGCTATGCTTGCTTCCACTCCTCGGTTAATTTCCCGTTGCCCAACTTCGTGATCTACTGTGACTTGTTCTAGTCCCTGCTTACGTGTTAGGCGATAGAGACGGCTATCTCCCACATGAGCAACTGCTGCTTGAGTATCTTGAATTAAAAGCATTACCAAAGTTGTACCCATACGCCCAACTCCAGAACGGGCATCTTGTTGATTGAGCTTGTAAATCGCCTCATTAGCTAAATACACTGCCTCACGAATGCTATCTTCTGTTGGCAGCTGGTTGGCAATCCAGTGTTCTTG
>NNBT01002733.1_pt1 | contig 19940 bp, 11 predicted proteins | sample 1173831 | NCBI WGS metagenome assembly NNBT01 (sample SAMN07173936, study PRJNA388173) | plant metagenome | isolation source: symbiotic tissue sample KVJ10 | place: Norway: Troms, Kvaloya island | reverse complement strand
CTGATCGGCCGCGCGAAGCGGCGGATCTATGCCGAAAGCCAGTATTTCGCCTCCCTCCGTGTCGCCGAGGCGATCGGCAAGCGGCTGGATGAGCCCGATGGCCCCGAGATCGTCATCATCAATCCGGTCACGGCGCAGGGCTGGCTGGAGCCGGTGGCGATGGATACCGCCCGCGCGCGGCTGTTCCAGGCGCTGAAGCAGCGCGACACCCACAACCGGCTGCGCATGTATCATCCGCACACCGCCGGCGGCACGCCGATCTATGTCCACGCCAAGGTGCTGGTGATCGATGAGGACGTGATCCGCGTCGGCTCGTCCAACTTCAACAATCGCTCGCTCCGGCTCGACACCGAATGCGACGTGACGATCGAACATGACGGCGACCGTATCGCCGCAATCCGCGACGATCTGATCGCCGAGCATCTCGCGGTCGAACCGGCCGAGGTAACCGCCGCTATCGCCCAGCATGGCCTGATCGGCGCGATCGAGCGGCTGCGGGGCCAGGGCAAGACGCTCATCCCCTATGAGGTGCCCGACCTGTCGAGCGTCGAGGAATGGCTGGCCGACAACAAGATCCTCGATCCCGAAGGGCCGGGCGAGATGTTCGAGGCATTGTCAGCGCGCAAGCCGCTGCTCGGCCGGCTGCGCCAGCGGATCGGGCGGCGGCGCCAGCGGCGGTGACGCGGTTGCGGCGCTGATCTGCGCGTGGCTGGTGACACCGGCGGGCTTGGCCGCTATCGCGCGCGCATGACCGCCATCACGCCAGAAGTCGTCGCCGAGCACGGCCTTAGTCCCGAGGAATATGATCGCGTCCTCCACGCGCTCGGCCGTGAGCCGAACCTGGTGGAACTCGGCATCTTCTCGGTGATGTGGTCGGAGCATTGCTCCTACAAGTCGTCGCGAATCCACCTGAAGAAGCTGCCCACGGAAGCTCCCTGGGTGATCTGCGGCCCGGGCGAGAATGCCGGCGTCATCGACATTGGTGATGGCCAGGCTGCGATCTTCAAGATGGAATCGCACAACCACCCCTCGTACATCGAGCCCTATCAAGGCGCGGCGACGGGTGTCGGCGGCATCCTGCGCGACGTCTTCACCATGGGCGCGCGCCCCATCGCGAACATGAACGCGCTTCGCTTCGGCCGCCCCGATCACCCCAAGATGCGCCACCTCATCTCGGGCGTGGTCCATGGCATCGGCGGCTACGGCAATTGCGTCGGCGTGCCGACCGTGGGCGGAGAAGTGAACTTCCACCCCGCCTATGACGGCAACATCCTCGTCAACGCGATGACGGTCGGCGTCGCTGACCAGGACAAGATCTTCTATTCGGCCGCCAGCGGCATCGGCAATCCGATCGTCTATGTCGGCTCCAAGACCGGCCGCGACGGCATCCACGGCGCCACCATGGCCTCGGCCGATTTCGGCGAGGATGCGGAGGAGAAGCGCCCGACGGTTCAGGTCGGCGATCCCTTTACCGAGAAGCTGCTGATCGAGGCCTGCCTCGAGCTCATGGCCTCCGACGCGATCGTCGCGATCCAGGACATGGGCGCCGCCGGCCTCACCTCCTCCAGCGTCGAGATGGCAAGCAAGGGCGGCGTCGGCATCGAGCTGATCATGGACGACGTGCCGCAGCGCGAAGAGGGCATGACGCCCTACGAGATGATGCTCTCCGAATCGCAGGAGCGCATGCTGATGGTGCTGAAGCCGGGCCGCGAGGCCTTTGCCGAGGCGATCTTCCGCAAGTGGGAACTCGACTTCGCCGTCATCGGCCATGTCACCGACACGGGCCGCATGGTGCTGAAGTGGAAGGGCGACACGGTCTGCGACATCCCGCTCGCCCCGCTCGCGGACGAGGCCCCGCTCTACGATCGCCCGCACGTCCCCACCCCGCCGGCCAAGGCGCTGGTCGACGTGCCGGAGTGCAAGGACATCGCAGCCGATCTCGTCACGCTGATGGGCTCGCCCGACATCGCCAGCCGCCGCTGGATCTGGGAGCAGTATGACCACATGGTCGGCGCCGACACGGTGCAGCGCCCGGGCGGCGACGCCGCGGTGGTGCGCGTCCACGGCACCGACAAGGCGCTGGCGATCACCACCGATTGCACCCCGCGCTATTGCTACGCCGACCCGGTCGAGGGTGGGAAGCAGGCCGTCGCCGAAACGTGGCGCAACCTGACCGCGGTCGGCGCGAAGCCGCTCGCGATCACCAACTGCCTCAACTTCGCCAACCCGCAACGCCCGGAGATCATGGGCCAGATCGTCGGCTGCCTCGATGGCATGGCGCAGGCGTGCCGCGCGCTCGACTATCCGATCGTCTCCGGCAACGTCTCGCTCTACAATGAATCAAAGGCGACCGGCGGCGGTTCGGCGATCCTCCCCACCCCCGCGATCGGCGGCGTCGGCCTGATGGCGGACTGGACCAAGAGCGCGACGATCGCCTTCAAGGGCGCGGGCGACGTCATCCTCGCGGTCGGCACCCGCCGCGGCGATCTCGGCCAGTCGCTCTGGCTGCGCGAGGTCCACGGCCGCGAGGAAGGCCCCCCGCCCCGCGTCGATCTGGCGCAGGAGAAGGCCACCGGCGATCTCATCCGCACCGCGATCGACCTCGGCCAGCTCTCCGCCGTTCACGACGTCTCCGACGGCGGCATCGCCGTCACGCTCGCCGAAATGGCGCTCGCTGGCAACATCGGCGCGATCATCGACCGCAAGCAGCCGTTCGACTGCGCGCATTCCTTCTTCGGCGAGGATCAGGGCGTCTACATCGTCACCGTCCACGATCACGCGCTGGCCGATTTCCTCCAGGCCGCGCTCGAGGCCGGGGTCGAGGCGGAGCCGATGGGCCGCACCGGCGGCAAGCGCCTGATCTTCGAGCGGCCCGACCGCGACGATGTCGTCACGCTCGACACGCTGCGCGACGCGCATGAGGGCTTCTTCCCGAAACTCATGAGCGCTGAGGTATCGCTGGAGGGCTGACCGGCCCTCCCGCCCCTCCTCAGCCCCTCTGTCCTACGGCTGCATGTTCGCGCTACGTTCCGCGACATGCAGCCAGCCCTTCCCAGCCCGCCCCCGGCGCAGCCCCACCCCGCGGCGCCCGACCCGCTCGCCTTCACCCCCGTCCCCCGCCGCTACCGCCACGATGGCTGGACGGCGGAGCGGCAGCGCGGCTTCATCCACGCGCTCGCCGAAACCGGATCGGTAAAGGCCGCCGCCCGCCGCATCGGCAAGACGACGGAGGGCGCCTATCACATGCGGCGACAGCCGGGCGCCGACAGCTTCCGCGCCGCGTGGGAGGCCGCGCTCGCCAGCGGCGTCCAGCGCCTCACCGATATCGCCATGGAGCGCGCGGTGGAGGGCGTCCCCATCCCCGTCTTCCACAAGGGCGAGCAGGTCGGCGAGCGCCGCTGGTACAATGATCGCCTGCTGATGTTCATGCTGAAGCACCACCAGCCCGATCGCTACAACACCCCCCCGCTCGCCCCCGGCACCCGGCATCCCGAGACGATCGCGCGCGAGGCGGCGCAGCAATGCCCCGTCTGCCGCGAGCGCGAGGAAACCGCCGCCCGCCGCGCCTTCGCCGAGGCGGAGGCCGCCAAGCAGAGCAACGAGGAATTTCTCGTCCACCTCATGCGCACCTATCAGATCAAGGTGCAGGCCGAGCGCCGCGAGCGCCTCGCCGGCGATTGGGCCGCCGCCGATTTCTACCTGCGCCAGCTCAACTTCTTCGAGCTGATCCTCGAAGGTTGCGGCAAACGCATGGACATCATCGACATGCACACCATGGAGAGCGGCGGCGAGGACATGTATAACCGCCAGATCAACTGCGGCCCGCTCACCCGCATCCTGGACGACATGCGCCGCGAGATCTGGGAAGCCGCCGGCGAGCCACCCCGCCCGCCGATCGATCTGCGCGAGTTCCTGCCGTACACGAACATGAACCAGCAGGGGGATAATGCGCGGGAGCGCCAGCACGCGCGCGCCGAAGCGCAGCGGAGAATAGCGGAGTCGCAGGCGGTGTGGGAGGCGAGCGCGAGCGAGGAAAAGTGGGCGGCTTTTAAAGAAAGCTCGCGCTCTCAAGCGTACCCTGCCGACTTTCGCCGGTAGTGCTACATTATAGACCCCCAACTATGTTTTAGGTCTAAAGTATTTCCCACGCGAGTGGCCGTCCAGCCGCATTCTGCTCTACTAGCACACTAATGAAACCAGTAGCTGCACGAGGCACTTGCCCACGCACAGCGGCAGCATCAGGCATTATGCGTAGAGCACGACTTGAGCCCGCCTTAACTAACCGAAACCCGCGGGAGTGAGGACTAAATAGGTATAAATTAACTTTATCGTTCCAAGCTGTGTCGCCAGCTGCCCACTCGCTCGCCTCAACGAGAGACCGCTCCATAGATGCAGTTACAGCAACATCGAAGCACATCGCTATGCAAAGGATATCGATCGGGAGACCAGTTATCTCAGTAGCTGTCGGCGAATAGCTGGACGAATGAGCACTCCGATGTCGCTTTCGTACGACACTCCTAACTAGCTCTTGAACAGACGGGACACCTATACCAACCGACGCGGAAAAGGTCCGGAATGTTGCCCAACAGTCCGAGACCTGCAAACTGGAGAGTAGTTCTTTTAACCCAGTGTCAGAGAGGTTGCCTGTGTAATCACCCGCGACAAATCGGGAGAACTGCAAAACCGATCCGTCTCCTGAGGCCATCTTAGTCAACTCTGATTTCAGCTCACCTTCAAAGTCGTCACCTTGGCGCCTCAGCATTTTTGCGAACTGCTGAAGGTGCGATAGAGCATTCAATCGAGAGGCTAATCGCAATTTTTCAGGAAGGTCGTCATACGATAAAGGCCATCGTTCTAATGTCTTCAAGACTTCTGCCGTGCGCTCTCGCACGAAAGTCTCTAACGCAATCAGACCTGTAACCAGAATACCTCGGCGTAGTACAAATATGCTTGCGGGTACTGATGTGCCTACCGCGCCCTGCGCCAAAGACTCTAGTTCTATAGCCTCGCGCAGCCCAGCGAGGTTCCTTAAGAATTCACTACGAGCCAGGCTCACCTCGGATTAAACCAGAGAAAGAAGCAAATTATAAGTTTGATCAATTCGATAGCGAATCCGGGAAGGGGTATTCGTTCCCAATCGCACCGATTCTTCAAACTCAGCTTGTTCGAATAGATCTTTAGTAGCCTCAACTAGCACGTGCTGCTTCGCGTATAGTGCCTGAGCTTGTTCCTCTGTAAGTAAAGACGCAGCGATCATTTGGGCGTCGTACAGACCAGCCAAGGCTTGCTGTCGCCACTTTTGGCCGTCCCACCTTTGAAAAGCATTTTCTCCCCAGAGGCTGTAGGATCTCGTAATGGCCTGCTCAAATGGCTCAACGATAGCAGCCAGCTCCGCCCCCTGCGCATCTTTATGCTCGAGCATAAACTGATCCATCGACTTAGAAAGGCTTCCTGAAAAGTTATCCCAGGTACGAAGCAGAGTTAAATATCGCAGAACAAACTCGGCGTCTTGCATCTGCTGGAAGGCCGCTGACTTCGAACTCTCTATTTTTAGAGCAGCTTTGAGTAGAGCGTGATCCGCCGAGCGATAGATGGCGTCGTTCAAGTCGCCGCGAAACGCCACGTTTCGTATCTCTTGATTGTTTAGCCTTATTCCACCACGATTTAGCCGAATGAAGACCTCATATTTCAGCCGTGGATGAGATTGCTTTAGCAGCGTAATAACCCGTAAGTACGGCCTTACTCGCAACGCGTTTTGCAAAGTCTTAGGCAATTCTCGAAAACGCGCACCATTTAAATCTCTGAATTCTTCCAAGCCCTTTAACGCAAATCCATTGTTTAGAAAGTCGGAAACGGCCGTTATGCGCTGCTTGCCATCAATAATTGAATATATCCCATATTCTTCTTCCGCAAGGTAGATAGGAGGAACAGGAACATTCAACAGGAATGATTCTATCAACTCGGATTGACGCTCTATTTCCCACCGCTCTCGCCTCTGATACTTAGGCGCGAGATCAATGATCTGGTCATCAACCATCTCTTTAAGACCTTGAAGCGAAAAGTCTGATGTTTGGAGTACCAAATCATTCTGCGACTGATCGAAACGGCGCTCGACTTCTACAATGCTTCCGATAGCCACAAACTAGTTCCTGCCGCAGTATGTACGAGCTTGGCATAGCGCGTCGCTCTTCACAGACGAACTACCATCAAAGACGAAACCAGACCAGCCTGCCCGCCCATGAGCAAGTATAAAGTGCCTGACTTGATAATCTGCAAACGCGCTTGAAGGAAGCGTACTAGCGGCTCGACGGCAAGCGTTGGTCACACTGGCTCTAGAGTGTACGCATTGACTGTTTACAGTCAGATCGACGGGCGCGCGGGCCACGCCGCGGCAAAGCCGCGTCGTCGATCGACACGCCCGGTTGGCCCGGGCGGTCGTCGGCCGGGCGCGCCGCTATTCTTCGCCTAGCTCGGCGATTGCTGGCGCAATCGCCTCCCTAGCCTCAGGCGTCGTCGCCCATCCTTAGCGCCGCGATGAACGCCTCCTGCGGGATGCTCACCGAGCCATATTCCCGCATGCGCTTCTTGCCTTCCTTCTGCTTCTCCAGCAGCTTGCGCTTGCGCGTCGCGTCGCCGCCATAGCATTTCGCGGTCACGTCCTTGCGCAGCGCCGCGATCGTCTCGCGCGCGATCACCTTGCCGCCGATCGCCGCCTGGATCGGGATCTTGAACATGTGGCGCGGGATCAGGTCCTTCAGCCGCTCGCACATGCCGCGCCCGCGCGTCTCCGCGGTGCCGCGGTGGACGATCATGCTCAGCGCATCGACCGGCTCGTTGTTCACCAGGATGCTCATCTTGACGAGGTCGCCCTCGCGATAGCCGATCTGGTGATAGTCGAAACTGGCATAGCCGCGGCTGATGCTCTTCAGCCGATCATAGAAATCGAACACCACTTCGTTGAGCGGCAATTCGTACGTCACCTGCGCGCGCCCGCCGACATACGTCAGGTTTTTCTGGATGCCGCGGCGGTCCTGGCACAGCTTCAGGATTGACCCAAGATATTCGTCGGGGACGTAGATCGTCGCCTCGATCCACGGCTCGCTGATCATCGCGATCTTGTTGGGATCGGGCATGTCGGCCGGATTGTGCAGCTCGATCATGCCGCCGTCGTGCGTCAGCTCGATCTCGTACACCACGCTCGGCGCGGTGGTGATCAGGTCCAGGTCATATTCGCGCGTCAGCCGCTCCTGGATGATCTCCAGGTGGAGCAGCCCCAGGAAACCGCAGCGGAAACCAAATCCCAGCGCCGCGCTCGTCTCCATCTCGAAACTGAACGACGCGTCGTTCAGCCGCAGCTTGCTGATCGATTCGCGCAATTTCTCGAAGTCATTGGCGTCGACCGGGAACAGCCCGCAGAACACCACCGGCTGCACTTCCTTGAACCCCGGCAGCGCCTCGGCCGCGGGCTTCTTCGCATCGGTCAGCGTGTCGCCGACGCGCGCCTGCGCCACGTCCTTGATCTGTGCGGTGATGAAGCCGATCTCGCCCGGCCCCAGGTCCGCCAATTGCTCGATCTTGGGGCGGAAACATCCCACGCGGTCCACCAGGTGCTGCGTGCCCGCCTGCATGAAGGTGACCTGCTGGCCCTTCTTCAGCGTACCGTCGATCACGCGCACCAGGATGACGACGCCCAGATACGGGTCGTACCAGCTGTCGACCAGCATGGCCTTCAGCGGCGCGTTGGGATCGCCCTTGGGCGCCGGGATCCGCTCGACGATCGCGTCCAGGATCTCCTCGATGCCGATGCCCGATTTGGCGCTGGCAAGGATCGCGTTCGACGCGTCCAGGCCGATGACGTCCTCGATCTCCTTGCGCACCTTTTCCGGTTCGGCCGCGGGCAGATCGATCTTGTTGATGACGGGCACGATCTCATGGTCATGCTCGATCGACTGGTACACGTTGGCCAGCGTCTGCGCCTCGACGCCCTGCGCCGCGTCCACCACCAGCAACGCGCCCTCGCACGCGGCCAGGCTGCGGCTCACTTCATAGGCGAAATCGACGTGCCCCGGCGTGTCCATCAGGTTCAGGACATGGCCCTTCCACTCCAGGCGCACCGTCTGCGCCTTGATGGTGATCCCGCGCTCCTTTTCAATCTCCATGTTATCAAGGACTTGCGCCGACATCTCGCGGTCGGTCAGCCCCCCGGTACGTTGGATCAGCCGGTCGGCCAGCGTCGACTTGCCATGATCGATATGGGCAATGATCGAGAAGTTACGGATCTTGGAAAGCTCGGTCGCCACGGAATTCTGCCAGCTTGAGTGAGTGCCGCGCGCGTTAGCACCTCCCACGCCCAATGCCAAAGCATCCCGCCATCGCGGCGCGCTGAACACCCGACCGAACGAGCCAAAACACGTTCGTTCAGCCCCGCAAATTTAGCCTCTTGCCCCGCAAAATTTCGTTGATATAAGCCGCCGCCTGTCACCGGCACCTGCCGGTTGGCACCCTGGTCGGGGAATAGCTCAGCCTGGTAGAGCACTGTGTTCGGGACGCAGGGGCCGGAGGTTCGAATCCTCTTTCCCCGACCATTTAACTTTCCATCATCTCCCAGATAGCCGGTTTTCCGGCATACGCCGATGAGCGGCGCGGGCGCACCGTGCCGCCCCGCTCATCGTACATTCGTGCCCGTCTGCCGAAAGGCACTGTTCTCCTGCCCGGAACGATGGCCTCCCCGTGCCCGTTCCCTCAATAGGCGCCTCAAGCGCCAGGAGACGTGTAGATGCGTAACAAGCTCACGGGGCTCTTTGCTGCCCTCGCCATGACGTTCACCGGAGTTGGTGTAAGCGTCGTCACCACGACCGAGGCGCAAGCCCAGTCGTATCGCGGCGGCGACCGCGCTCATCGCCATTATCGTGGTGACCGCCGTCACTACAAGAAAAGTCCGCGGCGATACTACAACCAGCGCGCCTATCGCGGCTATCGCGATCCGCGGGGCTACCGCAATTACCGCGCCGAGCGGGCGCGGGCCTATCGCCATTACCGTGCCGAGCGCGCCCGCGCCTATTATGGCCGGCCGGGCTATTATTACGATCGCCGCTATCGCTGATTGATCCAGGAGTGATCCGAAAGGGCGGCTGGGTTCACCCAGCCGCCGCCGGCATCGCCAGCCACGGGCCCATCTTGGCTTTCATGCGTTATCCCGGCTCAATCATCCGGGCCGCACGTTGAACCACTTCCTCGTCGCAGAAAGCGAAACTCCCGAAGAGCGTGAAGCGCGGCGCCGCTATGTCGGCAAGAGCGCTGGAGAGACATACGCCGCAACGCTGCGCCAGCTCGCACCGGGCTGTTCGATCGAGTTGGTCGAGCCTGCCGATGAGGGCGCCCCCTCATTCCGGCCGGACGAGCTGAAACGCTATGACGCGGTGTTCCTCTCCGGCTCCCCGCTCCACGTTTACCAGAAGACTCCCGCGGTCGAGCGTCAGTTGGACTTCATGCACGCCGTGTTCCGTGCGGGCACCCCGTCCTTTGGCTCGTGCGCCGGCCTGCAGGTTGCCGTCGCCGCCGCGGGTGGCAGCGTGCGCGCCATGCCGCAGCGGATGGAAGCCGCCATCTCGCGCCGCATCACCCGCACGCCCGCAGGACAGGACCATCCCCTGCTGCATGGCCGCGCGCCCACCTGGGATGCGCCAGCGGTACACACCGACGAGGTCGAGCGGCTTCCCGATGGCGGGATCCATCTCGCCGGCAACGACGTGACCAACGTGCAGGCCGCCGAGATCAGCCACGAACGCGGCATCTTCTGGGGCGTCCAATATCACCCCGAACTCTCTCTACGCGAAATCGCCGTTGCCCTGCGCCGGCAGGCAGCGACGCTGATCGAGGCCGGCCTTGCCGAGCAGGAGGAGGACGTGGAGGGCCGGTCCGTCCTGCTGGAACGCTTGCACAACGCGCCTCGGTCACGGTCGCTGCGCTGGATGCTGGGCGTAAATGGCGAGTTTGCCGACGAAACGGGACGGCGACGCGAGCTCAACAATTTCATCGCCGCGCTGCCCGCGATCGATCGCAGATAAGCCCGCCACGCTAGGCGGCCATGCCGCGGCGCCAAGGCGGGCGGCTGACCCAAGTGGAAACCCGCATCTACAACGGCCCAGAAACCGATGATGGTCGCGGCGCCGATCGTGCACGTCGGAGTGTCGCACGGGGCCAGATAACAGGTGAGAGACATGCTCCTCGACGAAACCGCCGTCCTCGCCAACGGCAACCACATTCCGCGGCTGGGCCTTGGCACCTGGCAGATCCCCAATGACGACGCGCCCCGGGTGGTCCAGGACGCCATTGCGATGGGCTACCGCCTCATCGATACGGCCCAGGCCTATGAAAACGAGCGTGGCGTCGGCCAGGGCATCCGCGAGAGCGGCGTGGAGCGCGAGCGGCTTTTCGTCACGACCAAGCTCGTCGCGGAGTGCAAGACCTTCGAAGATGCCCGCGAGAAAATCTATGGATCGCTCGACGCCCTGGGTCTCGAATATATCGACCTGATGCTGATCCACAGCCCGCAACCATGGGCGGCCTTTCGCGAAGACGAGCGCTTCTTCGAAGGCAATCTGGAAGCATGGCGCGCCCTCGAAGAGGTTTATGCCAGTGGCACCCTGCGCGCGATCGGCGTGTCGAACTTCGAACCCGCTGATCTCGACAACCTCATCGAATTCGGATCCGTAGCACCGATGGTCAATCAGGTGCTTGCCCATGTCGGCAATACGCCGTTCGACCTGATCGACTATTGCCGCGCCCGCAACATCCTGGTCGAAGCTTATTCCCCCGTCGCGCACGGGGCTGCACTGCAGAGCAGCAAGCTGGCGGCCATGGCGGACGATTACGGCGTCACCGTCGCGCAATTATGCATTCGCTACTGCCTGCAGCTCGATCTCGTTCCGTTGCCCAAGACGGCCAACATCATCCACCTGCGTGACAATGCCGACGTCGATTTCGTCATTTCGGAAGAAGACATGACGAAATTGAAGGGTGCCACGGACGAGATCGACTACGGCGAGGCAGCACGCTTTCCGGTTTTCGGAAGGAAGCGCGTTTAGCGCGGGCAGCATGGCGCCAAACGCGCCAACTCAATTCACGCGGCGCGGCGCCCCCGTCCAGCGGCACGTGCCGACATGAACGGAGAGTGCCGCCGAGGAAGCCAAGCGGCAAACCGAACACCCGCCAGGTTTATTCCGCGCCTGCGGCCGCCGCCATCGGCTTGCGATAATCGAGCGCCGGCGCACGATCGCCCAGCAGCGCCTCATATTTCCAGTCGGCACCGCGCAGCTTCACCAACTCCGCCTTGGCCTCGGCCAGCACCTGCGGGCTGCGGAACAGCTCGGCCGCGGTCAGCGCGATCGTCTTGGCCGCGACCACGCCGCCCTTGGCGCCGATCGAATTGCCCGATGCGGCGACCGCCTGCCAGCTATGCGCCGGCGTGCCCGGCACCCAGGTCGCCGTGCCAAGACCGACGGTCGGCGTGACCCAGCTGATATCCGACACGTCGGTCGATCCGCCGCCATCGCCGCGCCAGATCTCACCGACCTCGGCCGCGCTGGTCAGCGGCTTCTGCGCCGGCAGCGTCTTCTGGATCGTGGCGGCCCATTCGCGTTCCTGCGGGGTCCATTTCGGCGCGCCGACCGCGGCGAGATTGCGGTGCATCACGGCCGCCAGCGTATCGTTGCGAAGCATCGAATAGACGCCGCCGGTCGCCTCGAACTCCTGCGTCGTGCCGGTCGCGATCGCCGCGCCCTCGGCGGCCTTCTGCACCCGCGCCATCACCGATTTGACCACGGCGGGATCGGTATGGCGGACGTAATAATAGCTCTCGGCAAAGTCGGGCACGACATTGGGCGCCTCGCCGCCATTGGTCACGACATAATGGATGCGCGTCGACATCGGGATATGTTCGCGCAGGTAATTGACCGCGACGTTCATCACCTCGACGCCGTCCATCGCGGAACGGCCCTTGTCGGGGGCAGCCGAGGCGTGCGCGCTGAGCCCGCGGAAACGGAACTTGCCCGAGATATTCGCCTGGCTCTTGCCCACGCTGACGCTGTTGGAATCGCCCGGATGCCAGTGAAGCGTCGCATCGACATCGTCGAACAGCCCCGCGCGGACCATATAGACCTTGCCCGAGCCACCTTCCTCGGCCGGGGTGCCGTAGATGCGCAGCTCGCCCGCCACCTTGTTGGCGACCATCCAGTCCTTGATCGCCAGCGCCGCCGTGACGCTCGCCGCGCCGAAGATGTTGTGGCCGCAGGCATGGCCGGCAACCTTGCCGGGGATCACCTGCTTCTCGGGCGCGGTGGTCTGCGCGAGGCCCGGCAGCGCGTCGAATTCCGCCAGCACCGCTATCACCGGGCCCTGGCCGTTCTTGAACGAGGCGACGAACGCGGTCGGCATCCCCGCCACGCCCGGCGTCACGGTGAAGCCACCTTTCTTCAGCTGCGCCTGAAGCAACCCGGAGCTTTTCGTCTCCTGATAGCCGACCTCCGACAGGTCCCAGATCGCCTTGGCGGTGGCGGCCAGCGCATCGCCGCGGCCGTCGACATTGGCGATGATCGCGCCACGCTGCGCATCGGGCAGCGCCGTTGCCAGAGCCTGGGCCTGTGCCTGTGCCTGTACCTGTGCTGGGGCCTGGGCCTGGGCGGCGACGGGCAACAGCGCGGTCGCGCTCAACAACAGGCTGGCAATGCGCATCATAAGCGATCCTTGGGTCTGATGGTTGGTGAGGTCGGGCGCGCTTACTTCACCCCGATCGCGGCCGCATCGGGGCGGCGGGAATCGGCGGCGCCGAGGAAACGCGTGCCCTCGACCATGATCGACTGGGTGCTGCCCATCGTGTTCGACGGCCGCACCTTGTGCCCGCGCGCCTCGAGCATCGGAATGATGTCGGGCGAGAAGCCTTCCTCCAGCTCCAGCGGAGCGTCCCCGCCACCCTGGTTCACGCGCGGCCGCTGCGCCGCTTCGGCGACGTTGAGGCCGTGATCGAGGACGTTGGACAACAGCTGAACCATCGTCGCGATGATGTATCCGCCGCCCGGCGTGCCGGTGACCAGCCAGGGCTTTTCATCCTTGAACACGATGATCGGCGTGATCGTCGATCCGACGCGCTTGCCCGGCACCGGCAGCGTCGCCTTGTCGTCGCCCTTGCGGCCCCAGGCGAGATTGCCCAGCGAATTGTTGAGCAGCACGCCAGTCCCCGGCGCGACGACATGCGCGCCATAGGATGCCGACAGCGTATAGGTGTTGCTCACCGCATTGCCGGCCGCGTCGGCGATCGAATAATGCGTCGTGTCCTGGCTTTCATAGGGGTAGGGATTGCCGTCGGCGGCTTCCTTCGCCCCCATCGCCCGATCGGGGCGGATCAGCTTGGCGCGTTCGGCGGCATAGCCCTTGGACGCAAGCCCCTTGGTCGGGGAGCGCCAGTCCGGCCCGCCACCCACCAGGCGGCGATCGGCCGATACCAGCTTCATCGTTTCGGACAGCAGGTGAAGGTTCGCCACCGATCCCCAGCGCTGTTCGCGCACGGGGAAGGTTTCGAGGATGTTCATCGCCTCCGCGACGCTGACGCCCGACGCGGTCGGCGGCATGTACGCGATCTTCTGCCCGCGATAGCTGGACCAGATCGGCGCCGAGACGATCGCCTTGTAGCTGGCCAGGTCCCTGGCATCGATCACCCCGCCGCCGGCCTTGATCCCGGTGGCGAGCCGCTGGGCGAGCGGGCCGGTGTAGAAACCGTCGCGCCCCTTGGCGGCGATCACCTTCAGCGTGGCGGCAAGATCGGGCTGCTTCCACAGCTCGCCGGGCGCATAGGCGCTGCCGTCGGGCTTGAAGAACATCGCCAGCGCGGCGGGATCATCGGCCATCGCGTCCTTCTGATCGGCGTTGGCCTTCGCCTCGTCGTCGGACAGGATGACGCCCTGTTCCGCCATCGCGATCGCCGGGGCGATCAGCGTGCCCCACGGCATCGAGCCGAAACGCTTGTGCGCTTCCCACAGGCCCGCGACGGTGCCGGGGATGGCCACGCCCTTCATCGAATAGCCCTTGGCCGGATCGAAACGGCCATTGGCGCCCAGCAGCAGGTCCGGCTTGGTATGCCGACTGGCCTGGCCGTAATAATCGATCGCAATGTCCTGCGCCGGCTTGCCGTCCTTCGCGGCCATATGGACCAGCATATAGCCGCCGCCGCCGATATTGCCCGCGCGCGGCAGGGTGACGGCCAGCGCAAAGCCCATCGCGACCGCCGCATCGACGGCATTGCCGCCCTTGCGCAGGATTTCCGCACCGACCTTCGATGCGATCACATTCTGGCTGACGACCATGCCCCCGCGGCCGATCACCGGCTTGTGGATCTGGTCATAGGCGACGATGTCCCCGCCGGTTCCGGTGCGGGGGGGCGGTGCGCCCTCCTGCGCCAGAAGCGGGGTGGCAAGCGCGAGAAGCGCCGCGGCGGTGGCGAAACGGCGCATCAGAAGGTCGACCGCAGGTTGGCGTACCAGTAGCGCGAATAGGGCGTGTAGAGCGAGCCCAGGAACCCGTTCGTCGCCAGCGGCGGCTGCTTGTCGGTCAGGTTGCGCACGCCGATGCGGAAGCGGTGCTGCCCCTCGCCGCGGCTGCGGTCGCCGAACTCCACCTGGCCATACAGGTTGATCGTGGTGCGCCCGTCGACCCGCCACGGCACGCCGTTCACGGTGCCGTCGGTGTCGTACACATCGCTGGTATAGCTGGTGAAGGTGCCGACCTGGAACGGCCCGGCGGACCAGGTCAGCGATCCGGTGACGCGCCATTCCGGCTTGCCGTTCTGGCGCACCAGCTCACCCCCGTCGACGATCACGATATCGCGGTTGATCGTGCCGGCGGCACGCGCGTCGATCAGCGTCTGCACGCCGGGCGACGGCGTCAGGAAATAGGATTTCAGATAGGCCGCGTTGACGTTGGCGACGATCCGGCCGATCCCGAAATCGCGCACCCGCCAGTTGATCCCGAAGTCCCAGCCCGACACGCTCTGCGGCTGAAGGTTCTGATACTGGTCGTTGACGAACTGCACGCGGCCGACCGGTGCGATGCCGCTGCCGTTGAACAGCGCGATGTCGTCCGCGGTGGGGGCGCTGCGGATGACGTTCGCATCGCTCGACCCGCCGACACGCAGCAGGTAATCGTTGATGAGGGCATTGGCCTCACCAAAGATGCCGACGATGTCGCGCTGCTTGATGTTCCAATAATCGGCGGTCAGCGTGATCCGGCCCACCGCATCGTCGAGGAACGTCGGCTGAAGGACGACGCCGGCGGTCCAGTTGGTCGCCTGTTCCGGCTTCAGATTGGGGTTGCCGGCGCGCTGCGCGGTGGTGGCGAAGCTCTGCGTGCAATTGGTGAAGGAGCTGATCGCCCCGGTCCGCAGCTGCGCCTCGCAGCGGATCGGATCGAGCCGGGTGTTGGACCGGGTGACGAGCTGGGCGTTGACCTGTTCCAAGTTCGGCGCACGGAAGCTTTCGGCATAGGAACCGCGCAGGCGGATGCCGGAGACGACATCCCAGGCGGCGGCGATCTTCGGCTTGGCCACCGAGCCGGCGTCCGAATAATGTTCAAACCGCCCGGCAAGCTGCAATTCCAGCCGGTTGACCAGCGGGACGTTCATGTCCGGCGAAACCAGCGGAACCGCCGCCTCGACATAGGCGCCGAAGACATTGCGGCTGCCGCGGGTGTCGGGCGAGTTGCTGGTGCCGACGAGGTCCGACGGATTGACGAAGCCGGTCACGCTGTCGCGGAACTGGATCGTGCCGTCGACGCGCGCGTCGCGATCGTCGAGCTGAGTCTCGCGCCGTGCCTCGATGCCGAATGCGACGCCCAGATTGCCACCCGGCAGCGTCAGCAGATCGGCCTTCGACCCCTTGAGGTCGGCGAGTGCCAGCGTCGCCTTGCTGCGGCGGGTGGTGTTGATTCGGATCGCGTCGATCGCCGCCGGGTTCGACAGCGTCGTGTCGGCTAGGCTGGGCGAGCCGAGGTTGCCGCCGTTGAACGGATTGTACGCATCCGGCGTCGACAGGCCCAGCTGGCGCTGAAGCAGGGTGGCGCTGATGCCGGTCGAGGTGTCGGTGACGGTCGCTTCCGAATAAAGCGCGGCGCTTTCGAAATCGATGCCGAACAGGTTGAAGCGGACACCGGCCAGCGCGCGCCATTGTTCATTGTCGACGTCGACGATGTTGGGGCCGAAGTCGGAGAAGTTATAGCTCGACAGCGTGACGTCGAGGCCGGCCGCCGGCGTGTTGAGGCCCGGGATCCGCCCCGCGCTGCCCACCGCGCCGAACGGATTGTAGTAATTGCTGGCCGGGATCACGATCGGCCCTGCGGCGAGCGTGCCGGGCGAGCTCTGGATGCTGTTGGTGGTGGCGCGGTAATAGGCCGCCTCGCCGAACACCTCCAGCGTGTCGGTCAGCTCGTAATTGCCGTTGGCGAACAGGTTGTAGCGTTCGACCTTGGGCAGGATCGTCCGGTTGTACGCGCGGGTCTGGTCGAAACGCAGGTTGCGATCGCCCGCCCCGGTGTTGTTGCCGTCGTCGATGCAGATGCCCGCATTCGACGGGATCCCCGCGGTGCAGCCGCCGTTCGCCGTCGGCTGGATGTGGAACACGCCGGCCGCGCTGGTGACGAGCGCGCCGGTGGTGCCGGTGCCCTGCCGCACGGGCACGCCGCCGCGGGTGGTGAACACGCCCCAGGGGGTGATCGTGGAGCGGCCGTCGAYCAGCGCCAGCCCCTCAAGCGGGGTGCCGACGAACAGCGGGCTCTTGTCGTCCGAGGCGGTATAATCCTGGTCCGCGGCGCGCATCATGGTGCGCGATTCGCGCGAGGCGAAGATCGTGATGTTGCCGCGATCGCCCAGCCGGGTGCCGGCGAGCAGGTTCAGGTTGGTTTCGAGCAGGTTGGTGTCTTCGCCGAAGCCGACCTGGCCCTCCATCTGGACGCCTTGGAAGTCCTTCTGCAGCACGGTGTTGACCACGCCGGCGACCGCGTCAGAGCCGTAGATCGCCGCCGCGCCGTCACGCAGCACTTCCAGCCGCTCGATGCCGAATGCGGGGATGGTGTTGCTGTTGACGGTCAGCACGGGGACGAGATTCTCGTTCGCGCGGCTGGTCGGGTGATTGACGACGCGGCGGCCGTTCAGCAGCACCAGCGTGTTGCCGACGCCCAGGTTGCGCAGGTTGACCGAGCCAACGTCGCCGCGCGCCGCGTTCGAGCTGTTAGGCAGGTAGCCGGCGTTGAACGTCACGTCGCCCAGCTGCGGGATCGACCGCAGCAATTCGTCGCCCGACGTCGCGCCGATCGCCGCCATATCTTCCTGACCCACGACCGTGACCGGCAGCGCCGCGGCGACCGAGCTGCCCCGGATCTGACTGCCTACGACGACAATATCATCGGCCGGCGCGACCGGATCGCCCTGCACGGCGGCTTCGACGGCCTGGGTTGCGGCGGATTTGTCGGACGAGGGCGCGGGCTGGCTTTGCGCAAGGGCGGAGCTGCTGATGATTATTGAAGCCGATGCCGTGGTCGCCAGAAAAAACCCGCGTGTGATCACCGATACACCCCCTGATATTTTGTGATTGGACCCTCTCCCCCGGAGGATCCTCGAGCCTCATGGGCCAAGGCCATGTCGCGGCACCGCGCGCTGCGGTCTAGGCTCGAAAAGCCATTTCGTTGCGACTGATGCAAAGCAGCAACATTTAAGTTGCGTGCGATAAGAGGTGACTATGCTGAAATATCAGAATCTTAGGATGCGCATGGCGCATTGAAGCCGTTGCACGGCCACTCATCGGTGACAAAAATTATAAGGCGCGAAGGTTCTCTTTTCTGCACGGAGCGACAATCCTGCCTCTGAAATCAATAGTTTGATCGAATAGGGGCATAGATTCGGGCGATGGGTCGCGACTTTGCGGGCAGGCGATTGGCGGTGCGTCCCGGTCGTGCCGCCGACCCGATCAAGTTCAACAACGCCACAAGCACTAGACACGATTTGGCTGCAGTCGTCGTCCTGCCGCTCACAATCCCTTTCGGGCGTGAAAAGCTTCTCGATTTTAGCGAGCCCGACCACTGCACACCTCTTGGGTCATGGATAAGGGTATCTCGCACGCGCCCTCCCGGCGGCAGCGCGCTATGATCAGCGCCGTCCGATCCTGGATCATGTCGGGTTGAAAGAGTTGCGCGATGACCAACCCTCATCCCGATGCCCATCATAAGGCAGTCCGCAGCCGCTCCGATGAGCCCGCGGCCGCAATCGATCCTGTATGCGGCATGACGGTTGATCCCGCCAAAACTACGCATCATGCCGAGCATCAGGGCAAGGCCTACTACTTCTGCAGTGCGGGTTGCCGGGCCAGGTTCGTCGCCGATCCGAACGCGTTTCGGGGCAACAAACCGTTCCCCGCGCCGAGCGCCACGCCCACCGCGATGTGGACCTGCCCGATGCATTCGGAGATCCGCCAGCAAGGACCGGGGACATGCCCGATCTGCGGCATGGCGCTCGAACCGAAGGAGCCGTCGCTGGACGACCGCCCGAACCCTGAGCTGGTGGATTTCACCCGGCGGCTGTGGGTTGCCGGCGTCTTGACCGTGCCGCTGCTCCTCGTCTCGATGATTGCGGATATGCTGGGCCTGCGCATCGTCAGCCCGGCCATGTCGCCCTGGGTCCAACTCGGGCTCACTGCCCCGATCGTCCTGTGGGCCGGCGCGCCGTTCTTCCAGCGTGGCTTGCAGTCGATCCGGACCCGCCACCTCAACATGTTCACCCTGATCTCAATGGGTGTGGGGACGGCGTTCGTTTACAGCCTGGTGGCAACGCTTGCCCCAGGCATATTCCCCGACACCTTCCGGACGCACGCAGGCATGGTGCCCGTCTATTACGAAGCGGCCGGCGTCGTGGTGACGCTGGTGCTGCTTGGCCAGGTGCTGGAGCTGCGCGCCCGCGCCGCGACGGGTCGGGCAATCCGTGCGCTGATGGACCTTACGCCCAAGACCGCACATCGCATTGGCGCCGATGGATCGGAAGCAGAAGTCAGCCTTGCCGAAGTGGCCGCGGGCGATCGGCTGCGCGTCCGTCCGGGCGAAGCGATCCCCGTCGACGGCGTGGTTCTGGAGGGCCGCTCCTCTGTCGACGAGTCCATGCTCACCGGAGAACCACGCCCGGTACCCAAGGAGCCCGGCGCGCCCGTCACCGGGGGTACGGTCAACACCACCGGCAGCCTGATCATGACGGCCCGTGCGGTGGGCGCCGATACGATGCTGGCGCGGATCGTGCGGATGGTCGCGGAGGCGCAGCGCAGCCGCGCGCCGATCCAGGCAGTCGCGGATCGCGTGTCCGGCTGGTTTGTGCCGCTCGTCGTGCTCATTGCGATTGCAACCTTCGTGGTCTGGTCACTGCTCGGCCCGGCGCCGCGCATGGGCCACGCACTGCTGAACGCGATCGCCGTCCTGGTAATCGCCTGCCCGTGCGCCCTCGGGCTCGCCACGCCCATGTCGATCATGGTCGGCACCGGCCGGGGCGCCCGGGCTGGCGTGCTGGTGAAGAATGCCGAAGCCCTGCAAGCATTCGAAAAGGTTGATACGCTGGTCATCGACAAGACCGGTACGCTGACCGAGGGCAAGCCGGCGCTGGTCGCCGTCGAGCCCGTCAACCCCTTCAGCGAAGCCGAGCTGCTGGCGCTTGCCGCTGCGGTGGAGGCCCAGTCGGAGCATCCGCTCGCCCATGCGATCGTAACGGCTGCCACGGCGCGAGGGCTGACGATGACCAAGGTCCAGGACTTTGCCTCGCAAACCGGCCTGGGGGTAAGCGCTAATGTCGGCGGGCGTACCGTGGTGGTCGGCAATGCCGCCCAGMTSAAACGAGCYSGGGCAKACCCTGCCCCSCTGSACGACGT
>NNBT01004246.1_pt1 | contig 19952 bp, 14 predicted proteins | sample 1173831 | NCBI WGS metagenome assembly NNBT01 (sample SAMN07173936, study PRJNA388173) | plant metagenome | isolation source: symbiotic tissue sample KVJ10 | place: Norway: Troms, Kvaloya island | reverse complement strand
TCGGCACGGGCGAGACCACGGTGGCGCGCATCTACGCCAATGCCCGGCACTGCGATCATCCACAGCCGTCGCCCTGTGGCAAATGTGACGCCTGCAAGGCCTTTGCCTTGCGAAACTCCGAATTGCACCTCTACGAGTTCAACGCGGCGCTCCATGCCAAGCATGACCACGCCGTCAAAGTGGCGGAGCTTGGGCGCAGCGCGCCTTTCGGCAACTACGGCATCTTCATCGACGAAGTGCATGGCCTAGAGAACAACGCGGCTGACGCGCTGCTGAAGATTGTGGAGGAGCCTAACCCAAACGCGTTCTTCATCTTGGCGACGAGCGAGCCGACGAAGATACGGCCGGCGTTGTTGGCGCGGTGTGTGAAGCTCGAACTCCACCTTCTAAAGCCCGCCGAAGCATATCGCCTGTTGGACCGCATCTGCGCGGATGAACGGATCACTTTCGATCCCCACGCCTTGCAGATGTTAGTGGATCGCGGCGGTGGCTCGCCACGCGAACTGGTCAAGTTGCTCGATGTCGTCTCCCAACGGGGCCATGTGTCCGTCGAGGCGGTGGCGACGTCATTGTCGATGGGCTGGACGGCGCATCTCGTCGCCTACTTCGATGCGCTCGTTGCCGGCAATGTTCTCGGCCAGGAAGCTGTTGTCGACGAATGGCAGGCGGGCACGGCGGAGAAGTCGAAGGCCGTGCTGGAGTTCCTGCTCTACCTCCACAACTACGAGATTGCGCGTCCCGCCCTCAGCAAGGTCGTCAATGCCGCGTTCCATCTGATCACCGCCGATGAACGCGCCCGCATAGTCAACGCGTTTCGGCCGCGCGCCCAGCGCGACGGCCTCTCTCTCGATGGCTACTGGATGGACCTGATCCGGTTCTGGCAAAGTGTCGGGCAGGCGAACGATCCGATCCAGCTTCTGGCGACGATGCGCCGGTTCAACGCGGTGGTGAATCCCCCGGATGTACCCGCTGTGGTCGCTCCGGTCCCGCGCGATGAAGCTCCGCCACTATCCAGACGGTCGCGGAGTCGATCACGACTAGCCGTTGCACCTCTGGTCCCCGAGGACAGGCGCTGGGGGATCTATCTATCGTTAACCGACGCGGAGTTCATCTACGACGCGGCGACGTTCCTGACGCAGGAATATGGGTTGCTGTTCAATGCGCACCTTCATCTCGAACACAGAACGGGCGACGAAGGGAAGGCTGGCAAGCTCGTGTCTGACCTGACACATGAACTCGGCATCCGGCTCGGTCGCTGGGGCGCTTCGGGGGTACAGTTCCAGTGGCTCTATCGGCACATGGCAGGCGGCAATGGCATCGTCACCGATATCGCGATGTCTCTGCCGGTGATGTACGGAGCGACGGCCGAGGCCTGGCTGCGGAAACGAATATCGGGCAGCGGCATCGGTGACTGGGTTTTGCAGTTCGATGAAGCTCAGAGCGCCAGCGCACCGAACTCGGCGGAGAGCCGGGTCCGGCGGCACTGGCGGATAGTCCGCAAGCTTCTCGGCGGTGTCGATCCACGAATCGTCCATTGGGACCGACCGGGCGGCGTAAGGGTGTCTTTGGTCGATCTGCTCGGCGTGATGAAGACTGATCGGCATCCGGTCGGGGCGCTGTCGTCGTTGCGGCGGCTGGGCGCATGTCGGGAGTTGGGGCCGGCGGCAAGGACGAAGGCTGAGGCGGGGCGCATGGCACTGTTGTCGGTGTTTGAGGACACTGCCTGGGATTGGTTAGATAAAGGTTGGGAATTGAAGGAGCATCTAGACCGTACCGATGAACGGCGGCGGCGGGCCGAGGCGGAGGCGCTGGTCAAGACGAAGTGGAGCGACGGGGTATTGGAGGGACAGCGGCAGGTTGAGGAACTGGAGGCCTTGAATGAAGGCTATCCGGTTGATCCTCGTTGGCGGCGGCGGACCTGGTCGGGCTGGTGGTGAGGCAGGTTCATTCTGATGCATTTAAGAGTTCAAAATGTGCAGTTTGGATTGCATCGAGTTTGAGTATTTTCGACGAAGAACCTGAACTAATCCGGGCATTTGAGGCGGCAGGAGGCAGGTGCCAAATATCTTGGTGGGTTGGCAATCGGCGCTGTCGATTTTGTTGCTGATCTTGATCTTGGTGGGGGAGGAGGTCTTGGTGGTCCTCCTCGTCCTGATCCTCATCCGGATCAGGTAGGGTTTTTAGTATAAAGTGCCGGCGTATAGCATCCGACAGTCCGAAATGCGGTCAGCGGGTCAGCGATGCGATTCGGCTGATCTCGTTGCCGCCGAGGGCTGCGCATCAAGCCATGCTTCTGCTGCCGAAACCGGAATAAGCAGTTTCTTGCCCAACTTCACGGCCGGCAAACGGCCTGAGTAGATTTCCTCCAGCGCTTTTGTGCGGCCGATGCTGGACCAGCGGAGGAAGCTCTTCAGATCGAGGGCTCCCTTGCCCTCCAATTCGTTGCAAATCGACATCGTGCGTCTCGGGAATGGAGGCCGCCGTCGTGGCCGCCGAGATCGGCATATAGAGAGGCGCGTACATGGCCGTCACTCGTCAGCTGCACCCGATTGGCAAGACTGCTGCGAAGATCATCCATGAAGGCAATTGCGTATCCGCTGTCGCACCCGCCGACCAGATAGGACATAATCATTTTGGCGTCGGCATCAAGCGCTGTCCATGTCCATGTGTCGCCCGCGCCATCCGGGGCCGCCTTCGCTCAAGCATTTAGGTCATTTTAAGATCAGACGTTCCAGCTCATAAGTTATCTTGTCCTGTTTGGTAGAGTAGTAGATCACCGTCTTCTTTTGGAGCGAGGCGGTATAGTTCCCCGGGACTTGGACGGCGGGGTCCGGGACAAAATCCGGTGAAAGATGGCCGCTAATATCAGCGCCCTCCGGAAAGGTCATATGGAAGGTTTTCAAGTCAACGTCCAAGCCCGCCAACCTGCCGGTCAATTCCATCGGCTCCGACAGTTCTTCGCTCTTCTCGTCAATGATTTTGCAAAGTCTTTCAAATTGGGGAGCTTGAACGTTCACGCGATCTCGAACCTCTTGGTCGCGCCCCCAAATGACGTCTGCATCAAGACCATACTTTTGGTGGTCGTCGGCAAGCTCATAAATTTTCTTGATCGCCGCTACACCGACCGTCGATGCAAACTCCGTAACAGTGCTAGGCGTCGAATCCTTCATCAGTCCGAAGATGGCTGATATGGCTCTGTCCAAGTCACTCCCGCCGACTAACAGTCGCTCATTTGGAATGGTCATGGCGATCCGCAAAGATCCAGCTGTCGCATATCCGAAGTCGAAAGATGATAATTGGATATTCTCAGCACTCGGGCGCGCTCGCATCTTTGGCTTGCCGGTCCTGATGGCATCCAACACCACGGTAACCAACTCCTGAAAATCTGCCATGATCTTCGACATGGCCAGAATCGGATAGCGCTCGCCTTCGGTCGGAAGAAGACCGTAATTGCAAACGTCAATGAACTTGTTTGCGGCCTCTCTTGCAAAAGACCTCTTGAGTTTCTCTTGTCGCTTGAGCAGCGACCCATGGTCGATCAAGAGCGATGGATATTGGGGGTTCTCGGCAACGAGCTTCTCCACCCTAGCCATTTCGGCCTGAATTTCTCTGATTTCCGAGGCGATAGCTACGATCTTGGTCATGGTACCACCAGGTATGGTGTTCTAATGACTGCAAGGCCCTTAGGTTCCTCTTTTCGGGAAAAGCCGAACTTGTTCAGCCAATAAGCCCGCCTCCATTGCCCATAGTCATACAAACTATGACCCGATGGATATTCGGTAAATCCATAGAGATCGCATTTGTGAGTATCCGAGAAATCTGTATTCAAAAAATTACGAAATCCTTGCTGTTTGAGCGGCGACGATGCATCGAATTGGACGCCATCTACTCGGACGGCCACATCAGAATCGTCTGGGTTAAGCTTCTGGGTCATGAAGCTTCCGTCCACCCAAATCTCAAGAGTGTATCCAAACTGGTTGAGATCGTTGATGACATTGCGAAGCCCGTCCATTATTTTGGTCCGCGTGATTGATTGCGGAAAGGCCGTGACGCATCTTGCGTTTACCTGATCTAAAGTATGCGGCCAAAAGCCCAGTCCGAGGAGCGGCGGATATTCAGGCTTATCTGCTGCCCCCATTTTTCTGGGCTCAGCGTTTTTGGCCGTACCCCGCCTGAGCAGCTTTCCGAGCGATCTCGCTACGCTGCTCAGGTGGAAGGCTCTGAGCGCGCGCTTTTCCTCCCTTAAGCCCCCTCAGACGACCCAATTCAACTGCCGCCGGGTTCTTGCCGGCAGCATCGGTTTCCTTCGCCCCAAATGTTTCCTCTGATGTAATCGCGACGACGGTCGCGGCAAGCTGGTTAATATCGCGCGGGCGCTTTCTTGAACGGTCAGGCATGGCCAATCATTGCACAGGCTCCCCGGGGGTGCAAATGAGGGGTAGGGCTAGGCATTTTCAAACCGACCCACTACCCGACAAGGCTATATCTTCCTATTCGGCGTGCGTGGAGGGTGGTCAATAGGGTCGAGATCGTCCGATAGAGGGGGTCGGTCAGAACCCGTCCAGTTCGACAGAGCGGGCATCTATTGCGACGAGGCAAAGATCGGACAAGTTTTGCCAGTGAAGCGGAGTTTCCTGCGAAACAACGCCATCGACTAAAACCATGTCACCCTTGTTCAAACCTTGAGGCAATTGGACGTTGCCGATATCGACCTTTATCGACACTTCTCCAAAGTAGGCTCCTAATCGGTACTGACTTACCCCCGAAAGCTGCGACTTTTCCCGGCGGAGTTCTTCGGCCTTTAGTCGTATCCGGACCCTTCTGTCCTTAAGTTCCAAATCGAAATACTTCTTCCCCTCTTCCCGGTTTTCGTCCGAAAGTCGGCAGGCTTCGTGAATCTCATCCTCGCCAATCGGACCGGATGCGCTGGCTAAAGGAGCTTGGCGCCCGATAGGCTCCGACGCGGAAGACCTTTCTTTGCTCCAAGTTTCTGTACACTTTCTCAACCTGCTTACGGCTTCTCTGGACCCGTCAAGTGGTATAGACAAAGAATGGCTGGTGTCCGAAAAGTACATCATAAATGCCAAACTGCTGCGAGAGACCATACCTTCCAGAGTATCGTCCTTCACGCTGCCGATTTTCGGCAAGAAAAGGACCATCGACGAGTTTATTGCTTTCCCGTCTAGCGTGATGGTCTCTCCGCCATCAAATGAAATCATGCCCTTCATGGCCTGGTCCACCTCCAGGCTCCACCCGTCGTGACTTGCGCCGATGGCAAACCCGTTCTCGTTCGCGTAAACGAGGAAATGTCTCCCGTTTTGGATGTGCTTACCCATGACGCAGCCAAAACCCGCGTCGTTGTTTAACCTCGTGCCAGTCCAGTTCTGATATGAAAACTGTTCTGCGACAGCGCGCTCTGTTACAAGACCGCACGCGCAAGCAGCAATTACAAAATAGGCTAAGACCTTCACGCCATCCCTCCCTCAAGATCGATATCTATCCTATAGTATTGGCTCGCCCGCTGCAGACTGTCCCGTTTGAATTTGTATAAGACGCAGGCTACCTACACCTTGCTATCGCTATGCACTGTGTCAGAGACGTGCTGACGTTCCCATGCCTAGCTCGCAGAGACAACGGGTCCACCCTATTCTTTCGTGCTCACTCTATTCCTCTTGAATTGCACAACGTCGACTTTCACGGTCCCAACATAGTTCGCCCAACTCTGCATCAGTTTACGGCGTTTTTCGAGCGCATCCTGACGGCGATAAGCGCGCTCGACCTCATTGCCAACCTTGTGCGCAAGTGCGGCCTCTGCGATTTCGCGAGGGAAGGTTGTTACGTCGCCGCACCAGTCCCGGAAGGAGCTGCGGAAGCCGTGCACGGTGATGTCGTCGAACTTCATACGCCGGAGCAGCATCAGCATCGCCATGTCGGACAGCGGCTTGTCTTTTGTTCGGGGGAAGACGTATTCGCTGATGCGATGCTCATGGAGCGTCCTAAGCAACTTCACGGCGGCCGTGGACAACGGCACCGCATGCGCCACACCGGCCTTCATGCGCTCCTTGGGGACGGTCCAGAGCTTGGCGTCAAAGTCGATCTCCGACCACTTCGCACCGAGGACTTCTCCTGACCTGCCGACGGTGAGGATGACGAACTCCAGCGCACGGGCAGCCAGCGCCTCCGATGCGCGCAGGTTCTCCACAAATGCGGGAACGTCACGATAGGGCATGGCAGGCTGGTGGCCGCGCTGGAGCTTCTGTCGCTTCGGCAACAGGTTTCTGAGGTTTCCGCGCCAGGCAGCCGGATTCTCGCCGGAGCGCCAACCCTTCACCTTGGCGAACTCCAGAACGCGCTCAATCCTGCCACGAAGTCGAGAGGCTGTCTCGTTCTTCTCCAGCCATACCTCCTTGAGAACGGCTAGCACGTCCTCAGTGGTGATCGCTGATACCTTCTTCGGGCGCAGTTGGGCACAGTAGGTTGCCGAGAGCGTTTGATTCCACTGGTACTCGTGCTTGGCGTTACGCCACTCCGACTTGATGGAGGCGATGTACATATCCGCACAAGCGGCGAAAGTGGGCTCGGCCTGCTTTGCCTTTTCGGCGATCGGGTCTCGGCCATCCTCGACTGCGCGACGACACTCGGACGCTCGGCTGCGGGCCTTCGCCAACGTGAGCGTGGGATACGCCCCTAAACCCATTTCGCGGCGCTTGCCCCCCTTCGGCACCCACATGAACAGCCAGGATTTCTTCCCGGTCGGGCCAACGTTCAGATACAGGCCGCCGCCGTCCGAATGGCGGCCGGGCTTCTTTTCGGCCTTCACCAAGACGTCCGACAATTTATGGAGGTTTCGAGCCATCCCCACTTCTATCCCCATTTCAAAGTGGGGATAATAGCGAACAAAGGCGAACCGTGGAATACAGTCAGCGTCGTATTAGCCTTATTTATTAAGGCCTTTGTGAATAGTCGCAAATGATGGCGGATGATAGTTAGGTGGACCTCTGCTCCACCAATTTCCGGAAGATATTGAAATCTCTGGGGATTAAGTTGCCGCACAGGACCATCAAGCATCAGCGCCGCCGCTTCGAGGATGACGGGTCACGCGGCATGTTCTGCCTTCGCGGTACCTGGCGCTAGGTCAGGGAATATTGCGTACCTCTCATCTGGGAGGGGCGGATCGCGACGGAATCTGATCCTCTAGGACCTCACTCGTTCCAGATGGCGCGCCCGAACATGATCACCCGGCGAAGCTTCATGGCAGGCCTCGACAGTGTCGCGTTCTGCGGTACCGGGGAAGCGAAGAATCCGTCGCCATCAATATGAGCGGCAAGGTTCCAGCGCCTTTCATGTTTCATTTCTGAGAAATTTCCGTTAGGGTAATTTATATCCAGGCCTGGATGGCAGGACGGCGCAAATGAGACTTAGACATTCTGTTCTTTTCCTCTTTGTGGTGTTTGCTCTTATCCATTCCAACATGCCTGCCCAGGCTGGTGTCTGTGGCGGAATAAACAATTCCGGAATATGGACTTGCAACCCCGGCCCGATCTGCCCCACTCGCTGGTGGAAACAGGGACAGTTTCCCGACCGTGCGACATGTCTCCGCTCCGCTCCGGGCAACTCTGCAAAGGCTAAGCCGGAGCCGGCAAAGAAACAGATCGCCGCGAAGAAGCCCGTCAAGCCATTGCAGAAAGCCGTGGAGCCTGCACCGCGGCCCAAGAAGCCTGTCATTGTCACCAAGAAGGGTAACAATAAACTACCTTCCGAGCCCGATCAGACCGAGTTGAGCCTCGAGAAGCAGACGACTGCCGTCAAGCTTGATCGCGATCTCAACCCGACCGTCCAGGAACCGCAGCCGATCGTGACGGCGAAACTCTCGCCCCTGCCGGAGCCTCTTGCCGCCGCTGATAAACAGACGCTGGGTCGCCGCATTGCTCTCATCATCGGCAATTCCAGCTATGCCGCGGTTCCCGCGCTCAAGAATCCGGCAATGGATGCGCGCGCCATCGCCGACACCTTGACAAGCCTTGGCTTTGAGAAAGTGACACTCAAGCTCGACCTCGACCGACAGGCGACCTGGGCAGCGCTTGCGGAATTCGCCGAAGATGCCGCGCGTGCCGACTGGGCCGTGGTCTACTATGCCGGGCATGGCATCGAGCTCGACGCCCAGAACTACATTATTCCCGTCGATGCCAAGCTCGATTCAGATCGCCGTGTCCTGTTCGAGACCATTCCCCTCGACCACGTCGTGGAAGCGACGGCGGGCGCCAGGAAATTCCGGCTGGTCATCCTTGATGCATGCCGCAACAATCCGTTCCTGGCCTCAATGACTCGCGTGGCCTCGACGCGTTCGATCGGGCGCGGCCTGAGCCGCGTCGAGCCGCAAGGCGGTGTGCTGGTCGCTTATGCCGCGAAAGCGGGAGAGATCGCGCTGGATGGCGACGGCGGCAACAGCCCATTCGTCGTGGCTTTGATCGAACAGCTGAGACGTCCTGGCGTGGAAGTCGGCTTCCTCTTCCGGAAAGTGCGCGACAGCGTGCTCAAGCAAACCAACGGCACGCAGGAGCCCTATACTTACGGCTCGCTGCCCGGTGATGAAGAGATCTATTTCAGGCCGCCGTCCAACTAGCGCAGTATACCAGACGCTGAGGCTGGGCATTGACGGCACGTTCAGCGACGCTGACAGCGTCGATTTAAAGAATCGATCACGTTTATGAGGTTGGATCGATTCGATCCAAACTCATCGTGATCTATGCGCCCTTTGAGTCGCCCCCAACTTCTCTTGCTCTCAGAAGTGCCAGCTCACACCGGCGCGAAGTGTGTGGAATTCGTTGTCAAATTTTACCTTGCTGCCCGGTCCGCCATCAAGCTGTGCGGCGGCATCGTCGTCTATGTCCACGTCACTATCGCCCAGGTCCGTATAGCGATATTCGAGGCGGGCGCTCAGGTCGGCCGTAAGGGCGTATTCCATGCCGGCGCCTAGCGTCCAGCCCCAAAGCGTTTCATCGTTCTGGGTTTTATATATGCCGTGGCCGAGCACCAATTCCTGTTCGGCCCCGCTGGCTGCAAGACCGCCAGTTACATACAAAAGTGCCCGGTCCGCCGCAAAGCCGGCGCGCAGCCGAAGGGAGGCCAGCCAGTCGACATCCTGCTCGGCGCGGCCATTGGGGTCTTCATCCCCTTCCGCGAGGTAGATGTCCGTGTCGCCTTTCATTCCGGCAAGCTCGGCATCGCCCTCAATACCCAGAACAAGGCCGTCCATCTGCCAGTTATAGCCGGCATGCAGGCCGCCCAGACTGCCATCCATGGCGATAGAGCCGTCCGACAAGGGATCAAGGAGCAGCGGATCACTAGCCCCTCTCTGATTCACCAAAGCTGGCGACGCAAGGTCCCACTGGACATCGTTTTCGCCCCAGCCATAGCCAGCTTGAAGACCGATATAGGGCCCAGTCCAGTCGAACGCGGCGGGCTCGTTGATGTCGGCGGCCAGCGTAGCCGGGGCCAGGCAAGACACCGTGGCGCCAGAGAGCAGAAGTTTCTTCAGCATTCAATTTCCCACTATGGTTCGCTTCAAAGGCTTGCCGTTGCCGTCCGATTCTGTCTCGCTGGCGAAAGATAGGCTCGCGACGAGCGCCGCCGCCATGATTGCGAAATGTCGGCGAACCGGCCCGATGTCGAATATGCTCGACTCCGATGAGAAGCCCTCCCTCATTGATCACGCTAGTCCGACCGCGCGGTATCTGTCGTCCGCCGTGCGGGGGATATTGGCGCTATGTTGGCCAGCTAGATGCGGAAGGGACTGGCAAGCCCCTTATCCCGGTCTGGATGAAGACGAGGGCTCGCAGGACCTCGACAGCGACAACTACTTCGGCGGCCTTCATCTCGGCCATGACATGGGATCGAGCTTCGTCGACTTTACGCCGGCTAGGCAGGCGATCGTGATCTAACGGCAGATCCGCACGGTTTTTTGTAATGCCTCGCCTCGAAGGATGAGTGCCCGCGAACTCAACCCACCCTGGCCCTTGATCCAGCTCTGGACTCCTGGCGGATATTTACTGAACAGCCAGCGGGTAAACAGCCGGGCCATCTTGTCATTGCCCTTGAGATGCACGGCGTGAAAACGCAGCCGCGCATCGGCTTCCACGCAATAGCGCTGAACGGCAAGATAAAGCGTGCATGCGGAGCCGCAAGTCCCGCCGATCCGCACGCTTTCGCCTCTTTGATTCAACTCCAGGACGCGCTGGTAATATAGCCGGACAGCTCCCCCCCAATCATTCCTGATGACCACTTCGGCCCGAACTGTCGCCGACGCCGACGCAAGGGCGACAGCGAGGATGAGGCTGCGCAAGGTTTTCATGCCCCGAGCTCTTTGCGCGTCTCAACACTGCCCTCATTGTGTCGGTACGATGCTATGCGAGAAAGACCGCCCTCTCGCCGCCATCCTGGCATCTTCATTACCAAGCGTCAATCTGTCTGTATTCTCCCCTCAAACCACCTGTGGTGCGTGAGAAACCCTGACGATCCTGATGTATCCGGTGGCTGCTTTACCCGCCCGATGGCGTTCGGCTCGCCGTTTATCTGGACATTCCCACCAGCACGAACGGCGCCCAGTTCGCCGGGTCGGCATGGGGGCCGCCTTTGGCGATCTCGGCGAGCATGGCGCGACGCAAGGCCTCGGCGCGATCGATCGTCGGATCGGCGGCGATTGTGGTCACGGTTCCCGTGACCAGCCTGACCGCGGCATCCGAATTGACCGGCCAGTGCGATACCAGCAGCGTCCGGGCGCCGGCATAAAAGAAGGCTTTCGCCAGACCGGATAGCGCCTCGCCGCCGCCATCGCCCGAGGCGGTGTTGCAGGCCGACAGAACCACCCAGTCGGCATCGAGCTTCAAGGTCGTCACCTCGGAGGAGGTGAGCAGACCATCATTCTCGGCGCTGGGTTCGTCCGGCGGGGTCAGAACAATGGCCGGCTCGGCCAGCCCGGCGAGATCGCCGGACACCAGGCCATGGGTGGCGAAATGGAGGAGCCGCACGCGCGCCAATGTGCCCGCCATGGACAGGCGCTTGATCTCGGTCTCCGTCGCCGCGGTGCCGAGGCGCAGCGCATCGGCATCGGCGCCAAGCGTCCGGGCGATGGCGCAGGCTTCATCCGTGGTTTCCGGCAGCGGCGCTAGACGGCGCACCGCGGCGACATCCGCGGTGGCGCCGCGGAAGAAGCTCGATGCCTCGGCAATCCCGCCTGCAGATGTCTGTGCCGCGGCACGTACGATGCCACCGGCGGCGGGCTCGGGACAGGACTGGCGCGCGAAGGCGCGTCTGTCGTCGTCATCGCTTCCCGTCAGCAGCGGATTGGCGAAACCGAGATACGACGTGTGACCTTTGTCCGGCGGCCGTGCCGCGCCGGGCGCCCGCAGCGTCGATACCGCAGGCAGCACGGTGATGGCGTGATCGCGCAAGAGCCAGCGCGCTTCGCGATACGGATCGGCAGCATCCGCCGGCGGCCGCTCGCTCACCATCAGGTGAAACGGCAGCCGCGACAGTTTCCGGGACGGCACGATGAGCAGCTTCTTGCCGGCGATCAGATTCTCGACCGGCCCGATCGTCCAGTCATAGAGGTCCGATGCCGCCGCGATCACGTCGCTGCGCCAATCCGATGACGGCGACTCCGAGAAGGATTGCGCGCCGCGCGTTTCAGTTCCGACGCCCATCGCTGCACGCAAATGCCGGACCGCCGCCGAGATTTCGCTTGTGTCCGGCTGCAAACGTATCCAGGCCGGCTCGCCGCGTTTCGGGATGGCCCAGAGATAGGTCTCGAAGCCGGTATCGGCGAGACGAGTTGTTTCAGAGAAGAACAGCAGCACTTCATCCTCGGCCAGTCTCTCCTGGACTTGCGCGATGGACGCCAGTGACGGCTTCTGCAGATCGGCAAATTCCGGGAAATCGACCCGCAGTCGCTCATCGATCTTGCGGATCTGCGCGTCGGTACCGTCGAGCCGCGTGCGCAGCGCGGCCGACGCGGCGGTGTCGCTTGTCGCCGACATGAGCTCCGTCAGCCGGCGATCGTCGGCGCGCCACATGTCGACCAGGTCCTGACGTTCGCGCACCAGCATCGCCAGCGCCCCGGTGCCCGCCGCTTGGCGCTGCGCCGTCTGTCCCAGCGCCGCGGCCGCTTGTGTTTCGTTCACCCGCTGTGCCGCCATGAAGGCCTTGTCCGTGAGCGCTTCCCGTTGTCCCGATTGCACCGCCACGAGGCGATGATTGCTCTTGACCAGATAATCATAGATCGCGCCATGCGCCGCCGCTTCGTCTTCCGTCTCTCCCGTGCGGCTGGAGAACGCCACGTCGGTGTCGATCGCGGCCACCTGTTCGGTGAGCGCGATGGCGCGCTCGAAGAGACGCGTTGCCTCGGCATAGTTGCCCAAAGCGAATTCCGCGGTGCCGAGACGGCCGATGGGCGAGCGGGCCTCGCTGCTTCCCGTCCCGTAGCGCGCTTCGATGCGGGCGAGTGTCGCGGCGAAAATGCGCCGGGCGTCCTGGGGCCGGCCTTGCGCCAAGGCAACGTCACCCAGCAAGGTCGAGGTGCGGAGCAGCGCGCGGCTGAGCGGTGCTGTCACGACATAGATCGTTTCGGCCGCGCCGGCGAGCCGGCCCGCTTCTTCCGGATTGCCCTGCCGGAGCTCCATGAAGGCCAGAGAAACCATGATGTCGGCGGCCGGTGTGCTCGCCGCACCGGTTGCGGCCGTCTGGTCCGTCAATGCGCGGCGCATCAGGGTGATCGCCTCCTCTTGCGCCCCCGTCGCGGACTTCAGGAATGACAGAGCGACACGGGCCACGATGCCGGACGTGCCCTGCGGATCGGTGGCATCGATCACGGCGGTGGCGCGGCTGAGCAATGGCTCGGCCTCGCGAAAACGCTGCTGGCCGGCCAGATGTGTGCCGAGCGCCAGCATGTCGAGCCCGACCAGCGCGTCGTTGGCGCCGTAGGCGCGCGTCGACGCGGCCAAAGCGTGTTTCAGAAAAATCTCGGCCCGGGCGCCATGGTCTTGGCGCCTGGCCGCCTGAGCGAGAAAGCGCGCCGCCTCGGCCACGGCGGCACTGTCAGACTTCACGGCGCGCTCGCGCAGCTCGAGCAGCCTGACGAAGAGGGGCTCGGCCTCGGCCGGGCGGTCGAGCGCGAGCAATGTCCGGCCGAGTGCCAGCAGGCTCGACGCCACATTGGGATGATCGGCGCCAAGCGCCTTGTCCCGCGCGGCGAGCGCTTTGCGGTAGAAGCCGACGGCTTCATCCTGACGGGCGGTCTGCGCGAGAAGATTGGCAAGGCCCTGATACAGGGTGGCGAGATCTTCCTCCTCCAGAACCGCCTCGGCCCTCGGAAGGACGCCACGATAGGACGCCTCGGCCGCGACGAGATCGCCGGCGTCATGCAGCATGGCGGACCGCTCGCTGATCCAGACGATCACCTGCCGGTCGTCCGGTCCGAACGCCTTGCGTCCGGCTTCGATCGCCATGTCGACGGTTCGGGCGGCTTTGGCGAAGTCGCCGGCGGTGTCGTAGAGCCGGCCGAGCCGATACAGGCTGCGGGCGGTGTCGGGGTGATGCGGTCCGAGCAGCTTTTGCCGGATCGCCAGCGCCTGCTTGTAGAAGGTCTCCGCCTCGCCATAACGCTTCAATTCCTTGAGTGTGACCGCGAGGTCCCCCGCCGAGCGGGCGACGTCGAGATTGTCCGGACCCAGCGCCGCCTCGCGCCCGGCCAGCGCCTTGCGAAAATAGGGCTCGGCCTCCGTGAAGCGTTTCTGGTTGAAGAGAGCGTCGCCGAGCAGGCGGTAGAGATTGGCCGTTTCCGCCGCCATCGCGCCAAGGCTACGTTCCGCCTGTTCGACCGCCGCGCGCGCCAAGTTCTCGGCATCGGCCGGACGATCGGCGTCGAGCAAGGCTTCTATCCCGGTCGTCCGGGTGGTGATGTCCTCGCTAATATCGGCATGTGCAACGGTCGCGGCGATGACCAGCGCCAGGACTGCCGCGGCGCCGCGCAGGCCCGTCCCGAGATGCCTCACCATGTCGCCTGTGCCGGTCACGCCGACCCATTCTCAACCGAGAAGCATGGCCGTTTCAAGGTGGGGCGTGGCCAGCGGCGCATGACCCAAATGGGTCATTATGCGGCGCATATGTTCGACGATAGTGGTCACGGCGGCATTGACATCCGGCGTGGTTACAGGAGTTACTTGAGACTGCGTTTTTCCAGGGATTTCTCTCCGATGACAGTTCTCTCTCGCCGTGCCCTCATCGGCGGCATTGCCGGCTTGGCCGCGTCCGTCGTGGCCCGGGCCGATGACATCGCGGCGCCCAATCTGAGCAAGAGCAGAAGTAAACGCGTGCTCGGCAAGGTCGCGCGTTTCCGGGACCGGTACGACGTGCCGGGCCTCAGCGTCGCCTTTTCACGCAAGGGCCGTCCCGTTTATATCGCCGCTTTCGGTGATGCCGACCGCGCGGCGGGTGAAGCGGTTACGGCAAAACATCTATTCAGGATCGCGAGCATCTCGAAACCGATGACGGCGAGCGCCATCCTGCTGCTGGTTGAGCGCGGAAAGCTCAGCCTCGAGCAACCGGTATTCGGGGACGATGGCGCGTTGGGCGGACGGTTCATCCTCCCGCCGGCATCGGCCGAGTGGCTGAAGCAGATCACCATCGATCATCTGCTGACACATACGACCGGGGCCTGGACCAATGACACTCAGGATCCGATGTTCAGATATGTCGAGGAAGATCATGCGGCCCTGATCGCCAATACGTTGATGGACGCGGAGCTCACGAAGCCACCCGGCAAGGCCTATGCCTATTCGAATTTCGGCTATTGCCTTCTCGGGCGGGTGATCGAGCAGGTCACCGGCCAATCCTATGACGACTTCGTCCGCGAAGCCATTCTGCGGCCCGCCGGTGCCGACGGCATGCTGATTGCCGGCAACGTCCAGGGTGACCGCCGGCCGATGGAAGTGGTTTATCACGGCGACTATGCCTATGGCATGAACGTGCGCCGCATGGATTCGCATGGCGGGTGGATCGGCTCGGCGACCGATCTGATCAAATTCGCACAGACGATCGACGGCTATAAAAGCGTCGCCGACACGCTGTCGCGCAAGAGCGTCACGCTAATGGCCACGCCGACCCGCGTCTATTCGGGTTATGGCCGCGGCTGGTCGCTCAATCCCCGGCATCGCAACCGGTGGCACACCGGCAGATTGCCTGGCACGACGAGCATCCTCGTGCGGGTGGACGGCGATGCCTGCTTCGCCGGTCTGGTGAATATCAGCACCGAAGGGCTGGACGGGGCGCTCGATACCCTGATGTGGGATATTTACGCTGAGGTCATGGCCTGACGACTCGCCGCTCTCGCGAAATATTCGTCGCCGGATGACTCTGCCGCGCGACTGGCGTTATGATCCGCCGGTTGCAGGGAGAGAAGACCACATGTTCAATTTCGACGCCGACCGATATCTCAAAATTCAAGGGGGCGCCGTCGCCCTGCACGAGCAGATCCATGACGTGCTCGGACGCATCGTGGCGCAAGGCCTCGACAGCGTGTTCTTCCTCGGCACCGGCGGGGCCGCTATCCTGATGTATCCGGCGGCGGCTTTGCTCGCCCGGCGCTCGCGTCTCCAGGTCTTCACCGACAAATCGGCCGAGCTCATCCTCACCGACCACCAGGCCCTGGGGCCCCGCTCGCTGGTGATCATTCCGTCGCTCTCGGGCACCACCAAGGAGAGCATCGCGGCGCTCGACTTCTGCCGCGCCCGCGGCGCCCGCATCATCACGCTCGTCGGCCATGCCGACTCGCCGCTCGGCAAGGCGGCCGACCACGCTTTCGTCAATTATGCGCAGGACGACACGTCGTCAGAGTCCTTCTATGTGCAGAGCCTGCTGATCACTTTGTCGCTGCTGCAGCATCGCGGCGAATCGAGCCTCCATACCGAAGCGGTGCCGGCGCTGGCGCAGCTGCCCACGGCCCTGCTCAAAGCCAAGTCGGGCTTCGAGGCGCGCGCCGCAACGCTCGCCGCCCAGTTCAAGGACGAGCCCTATCACATCATCACTGGCGCCGGGTCGGCCTGGCCGGAAGCCTTCTATTACGGCATGTGCATTCTCGAAGAGATGCAATGGATCCGCACCCGGCCGGTACATGCCTCGGACTTCTTCCATGGCACGCTCGAAGTGGTGGAGAAGGGGGTCAGCGTCATCCTGTTCCACAGCGAGGATGAGTTCCGGCCCCTGGGCGAGCGGGTGGCGAATTTCGCCCGGCAATATACCGACAAGCTCACCATCCTCGATCCGCGCGACGCCGATCTGCCCGGCATTCCGCCGGCGCTCCGGGCGCATCTGTCGCCCGCCATTCTCGCCACGCAGCTCGAGCGGCTCTCCGCCCATCTTGAACATCTGCGCAATCATCCGCTGACGACCCGGCGCTACTACAAACGCGTCGCCTATTAGGACCGGCGCGTGGGATCCGGCATCGCCACGGTCGGTGACAATTGCATCGACCGCTATCTGCCGCCGCTTGATCGCGAGCTGGTCGGCGGCAATGCCGTCAATGTCGCGGTCAATCTGCAACGGCTCGGACATCGGACCGCCTATTTCGGCGCCGTCGGCGATGATGCGGAAGGGGCGAGCGTCCGCCGGGTGCTAGCGCGAACAGGCGTCGATCTGGCGGCGCTGAGGACGATCATGGCTGGACGCACGTCGCTCACCGTCATTGCGACCGACGCCGATGGCGACCGGCATTTCGTCTCCGAGGATTTCGGCGTCTGCCGCGGTTATCGTCCCGACGTCGCCGATCTCTCCCGGCTCAAGACGATGCGGCATGTCCATATCGGTTGGCTCGACGATGGCGGCGCGACCAAGCAAACGCTTGCGCAAGCCCAAATCAGCGTCTCGCAGGACCTTTCGGTCAATGCCGAGCCGCGCGATATCTCACCTGCCGATCTCGACATCGCCTTCATGTCCTGTGACGGCGATGATGTTCAGGCGCGTGAGCTGGCGCGGACCGTTTTAGCGCGCGGCGCCCGTCTCGCCGTCATCATGCGCGGCGCTCGGGGATCGCTGGCGCTCAAGGGGGGTGAGGTCTTCACCGGCGCGGCTCTGGCGGTGACTGTCCGCGACACGACCGGGGCAGGGGACAGTTTCATCGCCGGATTTCTCGCGGCGCATCTCGATGGCCGGCCCATTGCCGACTGCCTTGCCCAGGGACATGCGGAAGCCGCGCAAACCTGTCAGATTCTCGGCGGTTTCGCGCAAGGAGACGCCTGAAGGCGGGTCGGCCGACGGAGCGGCTTGACAGCAGGCGAGTCTGCAAATAATCTTGCAAGAGGATCAATTCTTGCAAAAATCTGCAAAAATATGACGCTGCTCGACCGGATCAAGGCGCAATCGCCACGGCTCACCGAAGCGGATCACCGTCTGATCGGGGTTCTCACGGAGAATTCCGCCGAGGCGGTGTTCCTGTCGGCGACGCAGCTCGCCGAACGCGTCAATGTCCATGAGGCGGCGGCGACCCGGCTGGCGCAGAAGCTCGGCTACAAGGGCTATCCCGAAATGCGCGCCGATCTGCAGCGCGGCATGATGGAGAGCCAGGACGCCGCCAACCGCATCCGCCGGTCGCTGGAGAAGGTCGCGCATGGCGATTATCTCGCCGATCTCATCGGCAGCGAAATCAGCGCGCTCGAGAATCTGCGGCAGTGCATTGACCAGAAGGACATCGATCGGGCGGCCGACATGATCGTCGCCGCGGAGCGCGTCTATCTGTTCGGGCAAGGCCATGCGCAGTCGGTCACCAGCTTCCTGCAGCGCCGTCTCGACCGCTTCGGCCTGACCACGATCCCTTTGCAGGGGCGTGGACGCGATATCGCCGAGCGCGTAGTGAGCCTGGACAAGAAGGACATCGTCTTGGCGCTCGCCTTCCGCAAGCAGCCACACAGCTACGCGCCGCTCGTCGATCTCTGCCGGCGCCGCAAGACGCCGGTCGTCCTCATCTCCGATCTCGCCGGGCCGATGATGCGGCCGGAAGCCGATCTCATGCTGGCCGCACCGCGCGGCAGATCGGGAAGCGAATTCCAGACGCCCACCATTCCCTTCGCCATCGTGAATGCCGTCCTGCTGACCATCGCCGGCCGGCACAAGAAGCGGATGATGGGTGCTCTGGAGAATCTGACGGAGCTGTTCAAAAGCTTCGAATAATGGGAGGAACCACATGTTGAAATCATTCAGGATCGCCGTGCTGACGGCGCTCGCCACGCTGGCCTCGGCCGGCTTCGCGGCGGCGCAGGATCTCGACAGCCTGACGGTGGCCGAGCTGCTGCCGTTGGCGAAGAAGGAAGGCAAAGTCACGGTCTTCTCGCTCTCGAGCCGGATCGCCAAGGTCGAGAAGGCCTTCGAAGATGCCTATCCCGGCATCGACATGGTCGGCGTCGACATGAGCTCGGTGAAGCAGATCGCACGCGTCGTCGCCGAGCAGGGCGCCGGCGTGCATGCGGTCGACGTGCTTTATATCGCCGACACGCCCGTCGTTTATGACGAGCTGGTGACGCCGAAACGCGTCCACGCTTATATACCGCCCCGCATCGCGGGTGAGCTCGCGGCCGAATACAAGGCGCCGCTCCTGACCCAGCGCCTGTCGACCAAGGTGCTGATGTATAATGAAACGGCAAATCCCAACGGCGCGCCGGTCAAGAATCTCTGGCAGCTCACCACGCCGGATTGGACCGGCCGGGTGCTCATGGTCGACCCGTTGCAGCGCGGCGAGCTGCTCGACCTCCTGGTCGAGATCTCGCTCCATCCCGATGAGATGGCCAAGGCCTATGAAGCGCAGTTCGGCAAGCCCATCACGCTCGAAAGCGATGTCCAGGGCGCCGGCGAGCAGTTCATTCGCGATCTGTTCAAGAACGATCTGATCCTCGTGCCCAACAGCGACGTGCTGAACAAGGCGGTCGGCGACAAGGCGGCAAAGAACCCACCGGTCGGCTTCGGCACCTATTCCGACCGGCGCGACAACGAGAAGGAAGGCTGGGCGCTGCAGGTGGCGAATGACGTCACCCCCGCCAATGGCATCCTGTTCCCGGCCGTGCTCGCCGTCGTCGACAAGACACCCAATCCGGCCGCCGCGCGGCTCCTCATCGACTTTATGATGGGCGACGATTCACCGACCGGCGGTCCGGCCTTCGAGCCCTTCAACGTTCCGGGCGACTATCCGGTGCGTCCGGCGATCAAGAGCCATGCCGACTCGGTCCCGCTCGACAAGCTGAATGCCTGGCGTATCGATCCGGTCAAGACGGCGGCGGCGCGCAAGCGCATCGCCGACCTGGTCGTCACCCTGCAATGACAACAAAGCCGGTGCGCTTGGCGCACCGGCTCGTCCGGGCATCCTTCATGGCACTCGTCTCCCCGCTCCGATACCCGCGGAAGGATCTTCTGCGCGCCGATACGCTGCTGCCTTTGGCGCTTCTCGGCCTGGTCGTCCTGCTCGTCGTGGCGCCGCTGATCAAGATCCTGCTCACCACCCTCACGCCGGACGGAATCGATGCGTGGTTTTCGGTTCTAGCCAGCTCGCTGTCCTTGAATCTCTGGTGGCGTCCGCTCGGCAACACCTTGCTGCTCGGCGCCGGCGTCGCCGCCGGCTGCATCCTGGTCGGCGGCTTCCTCGCCTGGCTCGTCATTCTCACCGACGTCCCGGCGCGGCGCATCTTGTGGTTCCTCGCGGCACTGCCCTTCATGATACCGAGCTTCGCCGCAGCGCTCGCCTGGGGCGCTCTCTTCCGCAACAGCCGGCTCGGCGGGTCGGTCGGGTTCTTCGAGGCGAATGGTTATGCCATTCCGGATTGGCTCGCCTGGGGGCTCGTGCCGACGCTGRTCGTGCTCATCGCGCATTATTATTCGCTGGCCTTCACCATCATCTCGGCGGCGCTGACCTCGGTCGG
>NNBT01002175.1_pt1 | contig 19980 bp, 18 predicted proteins | sample 1173831 | NCBI WGS metagenome assembly NNBT01 (sample SAMN07173936, study PRJNA388173) | plant metagenome | isolation source: symbiotic tissue sample KVJ10 | place: Norway: Troms, Kvaloya island | reverse complement strand
CAATAACCTGGGGTTATCTGCTACCGGGGAATCATCCACGTGGGAGGGCAAACATTCATAATTCTGAAAGCAAGATTGTTATCCGAGTCGGTGTACGACGCAGCGGAGAAATCTGTATACAGTGTTTACTGTCTAAAAAGAAATATAGGGTGCAATTTTATCGATCACCTGCTGATTTAAGATGGCTATCTTTTTCAGATCAGTTATATTTGAATAGTTGCCATGTTGTTTGCGGTATTGAATAATGGCATTAATCTGTTTATAAGAAAGGTATGGGTTCCGTTTTAAATCATCAAAAGCTGCCGTATTGATATTGATTGTTTTTAAAGGGACATTACTGATCGAAATCTGATCTTTAATTTCAGTATACTTAACAGAATCTAAACCATAAACTTCCATTAATTGTTCTTTTTTATAAAAACCGCCTAAACGCTCACGGTATTTAATAATCCTTTTCGCAAAAGCAGCACCGATTCCTTTTATTTCATCAAGTTTAGCAGAATCAGCCTGATTAATATCCACAATTACAGGCGCTTTTTTAACATATTCTTTCTTTTCGAAAGGGATATATTTTTTTGAGGTATTTAGCTCTCTGTCTGCGATTTTCACATAGGGCAAAATCTTTTTATACATCTCCGGAGAAATCGTGTACATTTTCTGAAGATCCTGAGGTTTATAAAATTTCCCGCCTTTACTGGTATAATTAATAATCGCTTTTGCCTGTTTTGGCGATAAACCTAAAGTCTGCCAGCCATCAGCATCCAGCGTATTTGGATCGAAATTAAAAAGCCTGGCTGTTTTTTCAGGAGAGTAATTTTCAATCCGGTCTCGGAGATTACTGGCATATTTTTCATCTGCAACCGTTATTTTTTGGATCTGCGTTAAAAGACTTGGGTCATCTTTTTCTATTGGGCGGGTATAACCATATATAATAGGTATAGCCTTAAGCACCGCAATAATCAATATCAGCAGCAACAATCCGTTGAACTCACCTTTACTAAAACCAAAATATTTATTCAGCCAAATTCTCATTGATGCGATATGACATGTGTATTATAAATATAAATCTTATTTTTGGGATTGCAAAACTGAGCAGGTTTTGCCTATCAACAACCTAAGAATTTTATATGAAGATCATAACAACGTCTGAATTTGCTAAAGCAACGAAGATAGATAAGCTAGGTGTACCGGGTTTGGCAGGTTTGATGATGGAGATCATGAAACTGAATGACATTAATGACGTATTCGCTCAAAATCAACACTTTAAGGGCTTAGAGTTTGTAGATAAAATATTGGAAACCATTGGTGTTTCGATCGAATTTGATGATGACGATTTAAACAGTATCCCTAAAACGGGTCCGTTTATTGCCATTGCAAACCACCCTTATGGCGGTGTAGAAGGTTTGGCATTGGTTAAACTTTTATGCACGGTTAGGCCGGATGCAAAGGTGATGGTAAACTTCATCCTTAAAAAAATACCAAACCTTGATGAGTTTTTTGTTGCGGTTAATCCTTTCGAAAATGTTCAGCACTCATCAAGTATCAGTGGTTTAAAAACAACTTTCGATCTGCTTAGAAATGGAACACCGATCGGTATTTTTCCGGCCGGAGAGGTTTCTACCTTTAAACTGGATGCCCAGCAGGTAACCGACAGGATGTGGCACCCGGTGGTTGGAAAACTGATTGCAAAAGCAAAAGTACCAGTAGTACCAATCTATTTCCATGGCAATAACGGTGTTTTCTTCAATATTTTGAGTTTTATACACCCAACTCTACGTACCGCAAAACTCCCATCTGAGTTTTTAAATAAACATGGCCGCACAATCAAGGTAAGGATCGGCAAGCCGATTGCAATTTCCGAAATCTCTCACATGAACAGCAGTAATAAGTTAATGGACTTTTTAAGGGCCCGTACTTATGCTTTAGGTGTTGGACTGGATACGGAGAAAAAACTTTTCAATCCCTTGAATTTATTCAAGATTAAAAAGAAGCCGGTTGAGGTGATTGAAGAAACTTCGAGAGTTTTAATTAAAGAAGAAGTAGAAAAATTAGAAGATTTTAAAGTTTGGACGGAGAAAAACTATGAAGTTTATATCGTACCAACACTAAAAATTCCAAATATTTTAAGAGAAATTGGTCGTTTACGCGAAATTACTTTCCGCGAGGTTGGTGAGGGAACGAATAAAAAAATTGATCTCGACAATTACGACATTTATTACAACCATTTATTTATCTGGGATAGGGATTTAGAAAATATAGTGGGTGCTTACCGCATTGGTAAAGGTGATGAGATTTTAGAAAGTATGGGCCGCCGTGGTTTCTACCTTTCGGAGCTTTTTAAAATGAAAGATCAGTTTTACCCAATGTTGAGACAAGGGATTGAGCTGGGCAGATCGTGGATTAGAAAAGAATACCAGGGTAAACCACTTCCGTTGTTCCTGCTTTGGAAAGGGATTTTAAAATACCTGATCGATAACCCACAGTACCGTTACATGTTCGGGCCGGTAAGTATCAGCAACAATTTTTCGAAATTTAGCAAGGCTTTAATTGTTGATTACATTACCAAAAACCATTTCGATTACGAGATGGCGAAATACGTTAAACCCAGAAACAAATTTAAAGCCGATTTATTACCTATCTCAACTGATACCCTGGTAGATAGCAGCGAATCGTTTAAAGATTTAGACAGTATTATTGGCGATATCGAAAATTCACACATTAAAATCCCGGTGTTGTTAAGGCAGTACATGAACCTGAATGCGAAGATTATCTCTTTCAACATCGATCCTAAGTTTTCAGATTGTTTAGATGGTTTCTTAGTGGTAGATACACACAACATTCCACCAGAAATGTTGGAAAAACTTGGCAAGAACCTATAAATAAAGTAATAAAAAAACCCAGACATCCATCTGGGTTTTTTATTATCAACTAACCTAAACTTTATAAATACTAACCAAATATTTATGCCACAAAAGTATAGCTAGCTTGTTAAATTGGTATTAATGAAATGTTATTTATAGAATTTCTTAAGCCCCAATTTCTTAACCAATAAATAGCGTTTTGTTCATATTATTCCGTTATCTTTAGGTACTCTGTATGAGCTATGACAAACATCCCAATTATAAAAAACAGGATGTTTCCCCTCTCTTATATTTAGCTCAAATAAAAATCATTTATCGAATTGTTTTCGTGATGAAATCAATTTTGAATTAAAATTTATGACAGTCATTTCTAAAGAAAATTTCTCAAAAGCAACGGGGATCTGTAATGTTCCCATCCCTGGTCTGGCCGCTTTTTTAATGCGTTTTTTAAAGATTAATGACTTTAACGGAATTATTAAAGATGCTGATACTTTAGAAGGTGAAAAATTTGCCAACCACATACTGAATGTTTTGGGGGTTACGATTGAGATCAGTGCTGAAGATCATGCAAATATCCCAAAAGAAGGTGCATTTATCGCCATTGCGAACCATCCTTATGGTGCGATTGAATCGTTGGCTTTACTAAGTACTCTAGCCAATCAGCGACCAGATACGATGTTTATGGGGAATTTTTTATTAAAGAAGATCCCAAACCTCGAGAAATGCATTATTGCGGTAAATCCTTTCGAAAAAGTTCAGGATGCTTCCAGCATCAGCGGGTTAAAAACGACATTAAAACTTTTAAAAGATGGAAGTCCTGTAGCAATTTTTCCGGCAGGTGAAGTTTCTTCCTATAAATTCAGGAAAAACCAGATCACAGACCGTGAGTGGCATCCGGTAGTAGGAAAAATTATCTCTAAAGCCAATGTACCCATCTTGCCGGTATATTTTCATGGCAACAACGGTATCTTTTTTAGCCTGTTGAAATTCATCCACCCTTCCTTGCAAACGGCAAAACTGATTTCAGAACTGTTTAACAAAAACGGTCATAGGTTAAAAATCAGCATTGGAAAACCCATCATCTTGAATGAAATTACCTGTAAAGATTGCAATACATCGTTATTAAAATATTTAAGAACAACTCTTTACGCCCTAAAATAAATCATTTGTAGCTAGTTCATGTTAATTTCTTATTAAGTAACCACCCATCTGTTCACATAAAGAAATTGTTGATTTTATGTTAATAATAAGTAAATTTAATGTAATCAACTATGAGGTGGTTTGAAAAGAAGGATTTACACATATACATTATTTCTATGCATGATGGCTATCGGTACCATCGCAAAGGGACAGAACTATTCTTTCGATTTTTATAACGGAACCTTCAATTTCAGCACAGATTCTGCATTTAACATCCACGTATCCAAAACAGCTAACGCAGCAGAAGTTTCTAAATTTTATACTGAAATATCGGCGGGAAATTATGATCCGTTGATTTCTTCACTTAAAAAATACCAGGAGCAATATCGTTTAAACGATTGGATCTATTACCAGCTCATCCGTAAAACGGCAGAGCAGATCAGTCCAAAGGCTGATAATTATTTCCGCTATACTTTATATAAATGGTTTTTGCTCAGCAAATGCGGCTATGATGCGAGGTTAGCGGTGGGCAACGATCAGGTTATCTTTTACGTTAGGAACGAGGAGAACATCAATGATATTCCATTTTTCATGATCGATGGCAAAAAATATATGTGCCTTAATTACCATGATTATGGAAAACTATTTAAAAAAGCAGATGCTTATATCCCGGTTAATATTTCAATACCCGAAGCCAAAAACGCTTTTTCTTACAAAGTTACACGCATGCCGGATTTTAAACCGGAAAGTTATGAAGAGAAAGACGTGGAATTTAGTTATCGTCAGAAAATATATCATTTTAAGCTGAAAGTGAATGAAGATGTGCAAACGATTTTTAAGAATTATCCAGGTGTAGATTTCGAGAGTTATTTTAATATTCCCTTAAGCCGCGAAACGTACAGCTCGTTAATTCCTATTTTAAAGAATAATTTAAAAGAAATGGACCAAAAGAAAGGGGTTGATTATTTAATGCGTTTTACCCGTTATGCTTTTCTTTACGAAAATGATGAACAGAATTTTGGTACTGAAAAAAGACTATCGCCGGAACAAACGCTGTTAAACAAATATAGCGACTGCGATGACCGGGCAGCTTTATTTTTCTATCTGGTAAAAGAAATTTACAACCTGCCCATGGTGGCCCTGCTCTACCCTACCCATTTAACCATGGCTGTACAGTTTGATAAGCCAGTAGGTGAGTTTATTGTATATAACGGTAAAAAATATTCTTTTTGCGAACCCACACCTCAAAAGGAAAATTTAAGAATCGGCCAGGTTTCTTCGAGCCTTAAAAATATTAAATTTGAGGTAGTATATGCATACGAGCCTCTTAAACAATAATATCTATCATTTACAGGTTAACTTAATGTTAATTAATTGTTTAATAAATGTTATTTTATTAAAAACAAGCTGAACCAACGGCTATTTGCAGTACTTTTATTTTTTAACTGATGTTTAAAACTTAAAAGATATCCTTATGTCTGCAGTAATTTATACCATTTTAAAAGAGTTTTTTGTTGAAATTCACCAGCATCAGGTTAAGGCGAGGATTATGTCGCCGATTAATGATAACAGTGTGTTCGTTTTTCAAACCAGCTTATATTATAAAAGCAAAAGTGATTCTGATCCCAATCAACCAGCCTCTACCTTTACTTCTTACGCTAACGCAGAAAGACACCTGCTTCAATACCTGGAAGAGTTTCAGAATACTTTAGACCTTGGTGGCCATGTAGCCGAAGGAACTAGAATATAGTTATTACTCAATACTTTATAACCTTAAATATTTTATATGTTAACTCAATTTCAACAAGTTAACATAATCATAATATTGATTTAATTTTATGATAACATATCTTTGGGCTATATCCATTTTTAAGTTCGATGAAAAAAAATAAATCAAAATCAAGAAACCATTCAGCAGGCAAGAAAGTACGTAAAGAATTAGAAACAAAATTGGCAGCAGCTTTCGGCGAAGTGGTATCAGCTTATGGCAAAGCAAAAAAAGCAGACAAAGTAATCGGAAAATTCGCCAAACAACTGGCTAAAAAAGTTACGATTTCAGCTGCACAGGATTCGATAACTCCATTTACTAAAGAAGAAAAAAATATAAATCCTGGTTCAAAAGAAAAACAAGTTAAAGCTACGGCAGCAAAAAGCACGGGGAAGAAGGTGACAGTAAAGGAAGAGGTTGAAGAAAAATAAATTGTATTAAAAAAGGTCCTGATTAAAATCAGGACCTTTTTTAATATTAGTTTAACTCAGATATTATTTTACTGCCCCAGGAGTAGTATATGCTAAAACTTGTGCATCTACCTGCGCCCAACCAGCAGCCCAGTTGGTTGTGCCAAAAGCACCTCTGTAATCAACTTTATCAAAGAATGTACCTGATACTTTTGCGTTAGTAAAAGCAGCACCAGTAGCAGCAGCTGAACCTGTAGATACGGTAAAATCAGCATTTCCTGCTGCACCAGCAGCAGCAAAGTCAGTTCCGTAAATGTAAGGATTTACAAATAACGAGCTTGCGTATTTACTTCCATCAAATGTACTAGTCAATTTCAACAGGTCGGTTACCGCCTGTGCAACTCCTGCTGTACTTACACTGATATCAGTTTTATTACCGTATACTAAGTTGTTTGCAAATACTGCAGAACCCGAAGTAAAGTTTGTAGAAGTAGAACCAGCCGTAATCACTTTTGTATCGTCAACATAAATACCAATCGGGAAACCAGAAATTACCGAATTTAAAATGCTGATTGATGAATTACGACGGATTTGAGCACCATGGTAATAGTTTGCATTATATGCACCACCTGCAGCCTTTATTGGACCTAATACCGTAACGTTAGAGAAAACTGCTGATGTTTTAGGTGCTTGATCGGTACCTGTACCATTATTATCAGATTCAAAACCATTTGATTGTGATTGATCGGCCACTGTAGCAACACGTTGTGCCAAAGCAAATTGAATATTACCTGCATAACCAAAATCTGTATCGAAATCATCATCCCATGTACCGATAGCTAATAAGTGTTTAGCATTAACTGTACCACCAAACCATTCAAATGCATCATCACCTGAACGATAAATCTGAATATAATCTAAAGTTGTACCCGAACCAACACCGCCCATTGTTAATCCATTGATTTCATTATCAACTGAATAAGCAATACCAGCAAACTCGATACGTACATATTTCATCACGCCCGAATTATCTGCTACATCTGTACCACCATAATATATGTATGCTTTTTCATCTTTACCTGTAGGCTGCACTAAACCACCTTCAATTTTAACGTCATTACCTTGATTTACAGGTGCTTTTCCTAATAGAATTACACCACCCCAATCGCCTTGGGTACGTGCACCAGCTGATAATGCAGATGTAAATACAATTGGTTTATCTACTGTACCAGTTGCATTAATTTTAGCACCTCGGGTTACGATTAAAGTACCTTTGGTAGCTTTATCTCCTTTAATAATTGTTCCTGGCTCAATGGTTAATGTAGCACCACCACTTACAAATACAAATCCTTTTAATAAATAGATTTTACTTGCCGACCAGGTTGTATTAGCAGAAATTTCACCAGAAACCTCTACAACATTCGACGTGTTTGTTGGAACTTCTGTAGAAGGTCCTTCAACGATTACATTTTTTTTGCAAGAAGTTGAAAATAAAACTACAGCTAAAGCAAGTAGCATAAATTGGTTTTTCATTTTTTCCGTTTTAATGATTTTTTTACAAATAGAGATTTTTAGTTTTTCTTCAGGATTAACATCACATTAACATATTGTTAATTGCTAAAAAGTATAGTTAAATGATAATGAAATATTTGTACCTGGTTTATACGACATCATGGTTTCATCACCACCGTCGCCAATACTTCCATTGTATTTTTTATCTCCGTTATAGTCGAAATAGATTATGCTTCTTTGGTTTAAGATATCACCTGCATTTAATTTAATTTCACCTTTAGATTTAAGCACCTTGTAACTCACCTGAAGATCGAGTACGTCTCTTGGATTTTCCCATGTGCTTGGGAAACGGATACCTCCCGCTTGAATAATTCTTCTACCAATTTTATTGTAGAGAATATTGAAATTTAATTTGTTATCAAGCGCACTATGTTGTAAACCAGCATTGATTAAGTAAGGAGACTGACCAACCATTGGGCGGGTTTTATCAATATAATCCTGATCTGTAGGGTTGGTAACTTTTGATTTAATCAAAGAAAGATTGAAATATGCTGTTGTATTTTTAAAGAAATCACTTTCGCTAATGAAATTCAGATTCTTTCTAGCTTCAAATTCAAGACCATAAGAATAAGCTTTTGGCGTATTGAAAAAGGAAATATCAGGAGTTGACAAAACATCATAACGGTAAGACTCGATGGCATTAGAAAAATGCTTATAAAATGCTGATATTGAAAACAATTGTCCTGCTTCAGGATAGATCTCATACCTCAAATCGGCATTATCAATAAGAGATCTTTTTAGGTTAGGATTACCCTGAATGTTTGCTAACTGTTCATAATCAAAATATGATGACAACGAAAGTTCTCTAAATTCTGGTCTTGCTACTGTACGGTAATATGATGCACGTAGATTTGCTTTTTTTGTTAAGCTGTAAGTTAAATTAACAGAAGGAAGAACATCAAGCTGCGTATCATCAACATAAGGTTTAATGATGTTTGACAATTGGACATTATAATTTTCTATCCTCACACCATAAACGGCCCTAAATTTCTCACCAAACTTCTGGTCGAGCATTAAATAACCGTAGTTGGTAAAAGAGTTAGCTTTATAACTATCTAAATCTCCACCTACCTCATCTATTTTATAGGCACCCGATTCGAATAAAGACTGCGAGAATATTTCAGTAATGGGTAAGCGTCTGATTTTTGGCTGCAATTCAGGATCGTTTGTGGTTAATAATGCTCCAATAAAGCGGGCATCGAAAGTACGTTCACGGTATTGAGAACCTAAACCAATTTTCATAGTGGTTGAAGCATCAAATAATTTAAATGGTGTGCTATAATTTACATCACCGGCATAAATGTTCTCATTTAAATCAGAGAATAATCTGGTATTATCCTTACCTAACGAAGTAATATTGGCTTCGTAAAATACATTTGGATCATTTTGGGCAGCTAGAGGTTTAGTATAATTAATCTTTAACTGGTTAGGCTGGTTGTTACCGATGTTGCTATAAGAAGCTGTCCATTTTAACTTATTATTTCCTTCTCCAATTTGGTGATCACCTTCTAATGTTGTTTTAAAAAGTGATTTCTGCATTACGTCGTATGCATAAAATTGGTTAAGTACGGTTTTTTCTCTTAAACCAGTACGTACAGTATAATTATCGTCGTAATTTTTATTGTAGATGTTTTTAAAGCTGATTTTGTTTTTACCAAAACTGTAAGCAAAATTGGCCAAAGCACCTAAATTGGTTGAAAATTTGTATTGGTTATCTCTATAGTCGTAAACGTAGAAATTACGTTCAACATCTTGATTTATGGTTTGTGCATTTCTATATGTGGCCGATAACATTGCTCCAAAGCTATTTCCACTTTCAAAGTGTTTTACACGACCTAAATTTAACTGATAATTTTGTGTAGGTAGTGCGCTTGTATTTTTAATGGCATAATCATTAGGTAATGATTTTAATGCAGCAATGCTTTTTGAAGGGGATAATGTTCCTTTAGCTATTGATTCGCGGCTTGGAAAATTTTCTGCCAGCTGCTTCGAACCATCTTCATATCCCAAATAGGCCAGCGCATTTTTCTTTGTTCCTAAAAAATCTTTAAAGGTAGATTGGCTATTGTATCCATAACCCACACCAATTGAAAAGAAATTCTGATCAGGAATATCTTTTGTCACAATCTGTACTGCACCACCAGCAAAATCTGCAGGTAAATCTGGTGTAGCTGTTTTACTAATGGTAATTTTATCTACCAGATTGGAAGGAACAATATCAAATGAGAATGCTTTGCGGTTAGCCTCTGTACTTGGTAATGTTGAACCATCAAGTGTAGCAGTATTGTAACGATCGCTCAAACCACGCACAACCACAAATTTATTATCCTGTATTGTTGCCCCACTGATTCTTTTTAAAACATCAGAGGTATTTCTATCTGGTGATTTCTTAATCTGATCGCTCGAAATACCATCAGAAATTAATGCACTGTTTTTTTGTTGTGCATATAAAGAGTTAACCGACTCTTGTTTAAAACTTGCTTTTACTACAACTTCCTGAAGATTTTGTCCCCCGGCTTCGTTAAGAACGATGTTTAAACCAGTTACCGCTGGCGCCTTAACTTCTACATCAGATACTTCTTTGGTTTGATAACCTACGTAAGAAAATTCTAAAGTGTATTTGCCATTGGCCATTGACTGAAGGATGTATTTACCATCAACATCTGTTGATACACCTTTGGTTGTGCCTTTAATTTTAACAGTTACACCTATTAATGTTTCGCCTGTTTTTTTATCTGATACAGTTCCTGAAATTTTACCGGTTTGCGCATAGGCAGCAATACCCAGAAATAAAACCAGCACAGTTAGCGCCGATCTTTTAAAGATTGTGATTAATTCCAATTTGCCCTTATTTAATTTTAGGCAAAGCTATTACCACAATGTTAGCTGTATGTTAGATGTTAATTAAGCTTTGTTTAGCTAAAGGTTAATTTAATGTTATCCATCTCAGTCTTAGTACCTAATACCAACCTTCTTACAGATGAAGTGCAATAACCAGATGGGGCCGATTAACAGGAATTTAACATCATCTAAAAATGAAGGTTTCTTTCCTTCTATTTTATGGCCGATAAACTGACCGATCCATGCAGCTACAAATATCCCCGCATAAATGGCATAAGCCGTTCCACTGCCTAAACCAACGGCCTGTTCTATTTTCACGATAATGTAACTCATTAAACCCACAACCCAGATCATTAAAAAAAATAATACAGGCGATAAGGTAAAATAATAATATAAGCTAAAGGCCAAAAGAAACGATGCCCAGTTAAAGAAACCATTATAACTTCCTAAAAATCCGATGTGTGGAAACGGAATCTGCCAGATGAGTCCCAATAAACTAAATACAATTAACGGCACACAAATCCAGTGTACCAGTTTGTTAGTATGATTTTGGTGACTTTCGGCATACTTATCGAAAAGTATATCTACCGGACGTTTTGGCTCGATTTGGATGGTTTGCTTGCTCATTAATGTAAAAATAAAAAAAAGCGATGGAATATCCATCGCTTTATATTTTGTTTCGCTATTTCGGTTCGTGGAGACACGAACCGAGGCTAGTGGGTGTAATCACAAAATCAGTGTAATCACCTTTTTTATTTAGCAAAGGCTACAGAACGGGTTTCCCTAATTACGGTAACCTTAATCTGACCAGGGTAAGTCATTTCTGTTTGAATACGGGTAGAAATATCAGCAGCTAAAAGTTCTGCCTGTGCATCTGTAATGCGCTCGCTTTCTACAATTACACGTAACTCTCTACCTGCCTGGATAGCGAAAGTTTTCTCTACACCTGGGTAAGATAAAGCCAATTCTTCCAAATCTTTCAAACGTTTGATGTAACTTTCTACCACCTCACGGCGTGCACCTGGGCGGGCACCAGAAATCGCATCGCAAGCCTGAATAATCGGCGAAATCATTGAAGTCATCTCGATTTCATCGTGGTGGGCTCCAATTGCATTACAAATTTCAGGATGTTCTTTATATTTTTCGGCCAGTTGCATCCCTAAAATTGCGTGTGGCAATTCTGGGTTATCATCAGGTACTTTACCTATATCATGCAATAAACCTGCACGTTTGGCCATTTTAGCATTTAAACCCAATTCTGCCGCCATTGTAGCACAGAAATTGGCTACCTCACGAGAGTGATGTAAAAGGTTTTGACCATAAGATGAACGGTAACGCATACGGCCAACCATACGGATCAGCTCAGGGTGCAAACCGTGAATACCTAAATCGATTACGGTGCGCTCACCAATTTCTACGATCTCATCTTCGATCTGTTTTTTGGTTTTCGCTACAATCTCTTCGATACGGGCCGGGTGGATACGTCCGTCGGTAACTAAACGGTGTAATGCTAAACGGGCAATTTCTCTTCTTACCGGATCGAAACCAGATAAAATAATCGCTTCAGGAGTATCATCAACAATAATTTCGATACCGGTTGCGGCTTCTAAAGCACGGATATTTCTACCCTCTCTACCAATAACACGACCTTTAATCTCATCGCTTTCGATATGGAAAATAGATACAGAATTCTCGATAGCAGCTTCGGTAGCGGTACGTTGAATGGTTTGAATAACCACTTTTTTAGCTTCCTTGCTTGCAGTAAGTTTTGCTTCGTCAACAATGTCCTTAATCTGGATCATGGCCTGTGTACGGGCAACTTCCTTCAGGTTTTCTACCAATTGGTTTTTAGCTTCTTCGGCCGATAAACCTGCGATGGTTTCTAATTGGGTTAAATGTTGATTTTTTAGCACTTCTACCTCTTCCTGCTTCTTAATGGCAATTTCGGTTTGCTTTTCGAGCTGGCTCTTTTGTTTATCAAGCTCCTGCTCTTTTTTATTGAAGTTTTCCATGCGCTGGTTCACCGATTGCTCTTTCTGCTTCATGGTGTTTTCGCGCTGGTTAATGTTATTATTCTTGGCATTTACTTCTTGCTCATGCTCAGCTTTTAATTGTAAAAATTTCTCTTTGGCTTCTAAAAGTTTGTTCTTTTTTAAAATTTCGGCATTATTTTCAGCGTCTTTTAAGATCTTTTTCACCTTGTTCTGTGCAGCAACTTCCTGCTGTTTAAGCAAGTTACGCAGGAGGAATCTTCCTACCACTACTCCGATAGCTATACCTGCTATTACAGCAAATACGTATCCTAATATTTCAACTATTTCCATTTTGTTTTTTAAGTAAAAAAAAACCGCAACTAATCTTTAAAGTCTCATACATTTTAAACCTCAACTAAGCATAATTAGGGTTTAAGCCATTTTCAGGTGCAAAGCAGATGAAATACGCCCTCTTAACCCTATAGATATTGAAGTGTTAAGTTTTATAAAATTTGAAACTCAAAAACTAGCTGCGGCTATATTTTTGTGCTAATATCGTGTTCTGTCATACCAGCGATGGAACAGGGTGTATAGAGCGAAGCGTTTAATACTCTAAAACCCGGGATTATTCCCAGAGATCCTTCATTACATCCGATAAATATCGGATCTGGATGACAAAAAAATATAAAGAACGAACCTTATTTTGAAAAGAAATTATTGAGTAAAACATCCAATTCTTCAACTTTATCGGCAACAGCAGTATCCTGGTTTTGTACTTTGTTTTCTGTTCTCAATACGGCGGTTGCATAATGCAATACTGCCATAGAAAGAAGGTCCTGCTTATCTCTAACCGCATAATTATCCTGATAATCTTTTATGCGCTCGTTGATCATTTTTGCTGCCCGTCTCACAATTTCTTCCTCTTCCATATTCACCTTTAAAGGATAAATACGGTCGGAAATGGTTATTTTAATCGAGATTTCTCCCATTTGTTTAGCTTAGTTTCTGATTTTTTCGCATTATTATTTCTTTAACAACGCGATACTTTTATCAATCTCCCGCACAAAATCGTTAATTTTTTGCTTAATGTCAAGCGATTTTTCGCTTGTTCCCTCTATACTTTTGGCCAATTTTGTAACCCTGAGTTTTTCATCAAGTTCTACATTTTTGCCCTTAGCCGTATCGAGCGCGACTTTTAACGATTGATTTTCAAGCTTTAATAAATCATTTTCTTCCTGTAGCGCATTACATAACTCAATTACCTGAGCCGTTTTTTGTAATACTTTATCTAATTGATCTGCAACAGAAGTCATGAATTTATTTCTAAAAATACGAATTTATATTTTATTTCCTAATTTCTGCACCAGCTTGTGCCGTTAAATTCGCGATTAACTTCTGCATGGTATTTTCGATCTGCTTATCCGTCAGGGTTTGTTCTTCATCCTGTAAAATAAAATTCAGGGCATAAGATTTTTTACCTTCAGGCAGTTTATCACCCACGTACACATCAAAAACGCCTACTTCTTTAATCAGTTTTTTATCGGTTTTAAAAGCAATGCCTTTCAAGGTATCGAAAGTTACCGCCTGATCGATCAATAAAGAAAGATCGCGACGTACCACAGGGTATTTAGAAATTTCTTTGTTAACAATCTTGTTTTTCTTCACGATATCCAATAAAGTAGCCCAATCGAAATCGGCATAAAATACTTCCGCATTTACATCAGCCACTTTACGGTCGGCTTTTGAAACCGCACCAAAGCTTACCAAAGTTTTATCTCCGCGGAAATATTTAATGCCATAAGCAAAGTTCTCGTCGCTTATCGCATCGCTTTGATAGCTTGCAATCCCTAAACGTGAAATAACCGCATCAACAGCTGATTTTAAGTTGTAAAAAGTTGCTGGTTTTGCATTGTGGTTCCACTGCTCGCTTTGTTTAGTCCCCGAAACCAATAATAACAGCCTCGAACGTTCAACATACTTCTCATTAATTAAATGATAGGTTTTACCGAATTCGTAAAACTTCACATCTGCATTTTTACGGTTCTGGTTGTAAGTAACACTTTCTAATGCCGGCATCAATAAATTTTGGCGCATTACATTTAGATCGCTGCTTAACGGATTTAAAATAAATACTGCTTCATCTAAATTTTTCGAATAAGCCGATTTGGTTAAGGAATTACACATAATTTCAGCATATCCGTTTGAAGTGAGCATATCTGCAATTACGTTATGGGTATTTTCTTTCTCTGGTTTAATGCTGTAAGAAAGCGACGCATTTACCTTTGAAGGAATTTCAATATTGTTATAACCGTAAATACGCAAAACTTCTTCAGTAATGTCGCACTCGCGGGTAACATCAACCTTAAATGATGGTACTCTTAAAGCTAAAGTATCATCAGAGGTATTGGTTGCAGAAATACCCAAAGCGGTAATAATGTGTTTGATTTCGGCCGAGGGAATATTTGCACCAATCAGTTTATTGATGTTGGTATAACTTACCTCGAACTCAAACGGTTTAATGTGGCTTGGGTAAATATCAGAAACTGATGAAGAAATTTCTCCTCCGGCCAATTCTTTAATTAATAAAGCAGCGTATTTTAAAGCGGTTACGGTAATTTCAGGATCGGTACCACGCTCGTAACGGAAAGATGCATCAGTTTTTAAACCATGTCTTTTAGACGTTTTACGAACAGAAACGGAATTGAAATAAGCACTTTCCAGGAAAATATTTTTGGTATTGGCATCAACACCTGAAGATTTCCCGCCGAACACACCAGCGATACACATTGGCGCTTCGGTATTACAGATCATTAAATCATCTGCGCTTAATTTACGCTCCACATCATCAAGGGTTACAAAAGGTGTTCCTTCAGCAACTTTTTTCACAATTACTTTGCCACCGGTAATTTTATCGGCATCAAAAGCATGTAGCGGCTGACCTAAGCCATGAAGTACATAATTGGTAATATCGACTACATTATTGATGGGGCGTAAACCGATTACTTTTAATTTATCTTTTAACCAGTCTGGCGATTCTTGTAAGGCAACACCCGAAATGGTAACACTGGTGTAACGCGGGCAGGCAGCCAAATCTTCTACTTCTACGGGAATAATAAGATTCTCGTTATCGGTTTTGAAAGCAGAAAGATCAGGCATTTCATATTCACTTCTGAAATAAGCAGCCAAATCTCTCGCCACACCTAAATGAGAAGCGGCATCGGCACGGTTTGGTGTTAATCCGATTTCGAAAACAAAATCATCGTCCATTTTGAAATGGTCTTTTGCACGGATACCCACTTCGGTATCTTCGGCAAGGATCATAATGCCATCGTGTGATTTGCCTAAACCAATTTCATCTTCGGCGCAGATCATTCCCTGCGAAAGTTCTCCCCTGATTTTTGATTCTTTAATTTTAAAAGGTTCACCTTCTAAAGGATATACGGTTGTGCCTACGATAGCCACCACCACTTTTTGGCCAGCGCCTACATTTGGTGCACCGCAAACAATCTGAAGATTTTCTTTACCACCAACATTAACGGTGGTAATACGCAAGCGATCGGCATTAGGATGTTGAACACAGGTTAAAACTTCGCCGATAACCAAACCCTCAAGGCCGCCCGCTACAGGCTGCACCTTTTCTACACTTTCTACTTCCAAACCTACATTGGTAAGGATTAACGAAAGCTCCTGAGGTGTTTTATCGATCTGTACGAATTGTTTTAACCAGTTATATGATATTTTCATTTATTGAGATTTGAGATTCCGGACATTAGATTTGAGACTTAAGGAATCTAAAATCCTGATTCAAGAATTATAAAATGCAAAGATATTATTTAAAGGTCAAAGGAGAAAGTTAAATTATTGAGTTTTGAGATTCCGGATATGAGATTTGAGACTTACCAACGCTAACCCCGGCTCAAACACAAAATATAAATCACTAATGGCCAATATTTAGATTGGATAGAATGACTGCGCATGCCCCTGCACCTATTACCACCATGACTACTGAGGCAATAACCAATTTGAGACCTGACTTAACGGGCTGGTTTTTTGCCGCTTTTACGACGATCTGAATGATGCCAATTACAAACAGCAGTACAGCGGCCACCCAATATATTATAAAAAGTCCCATTAACTTAAACTAAGCATTTAACTGTTGGCAAGCAATACGGCGCAGGCACCAAAACCAATTACAACCATAATTACTGAAATAATGATCAATTTCAATCCAGATTTTACGGGCTCGTTTCTTGATGATTTAATAATAATCTGAATAATCCCCACCACAAAAAGTACGATTGCAGTAAGACAATAAATTACAAATAAGCCGAATAAACCACCCATATTAGTTCATATTTAATTTTTCCCTGATCAGATCTATTTTATTGTCGCGGTAAAAAATGTTCATGGTTTCGAAGGGTACCATTTTATATTTATCGCTTACAATGTGTACGCAAGATTTTTTAACTGCACGCACATCAAAATCAAGCGGATCCATGAAATTCATGATGATAATCCGAAATAAATTATCATAGCTTAAACTATCCGATTTTACCCTCGGCAAACAGCACATCAGTTCGCCAAAGGTATCTTCGGCACAATCAACCGAAACACCTGTGCTGAACAAATTGAGCATGTGCTCTTTCAGTTTTTCATCATGTTCAAAAACGATGGTATTTTTTGAATTATTGAGCAAATCTTCCGGATTGATCAAATGCGTCATTGGTATAACCTCATCACCAATTTTTAAGGCATAAGCCATGCACAGTGCATCGGGATTACAGGGAACGGGAATTAAATCCTGAGGGGTAAAGGTTGGGTATTGCTCATAAATTTTTCTGCGCACTTCGGTTAGGGTAATCCTCCCCTGCTGATCGTTATAATCATCGTTCCGCCCGGCAACCTGCGTAGGTTGAAAAGTAACACCCCGAACACATTTCTGCTTGAGGGCATAATCCAAAATATCGCCAATTTCATGGTCGTTTAAGCCATTTTGCAAAGTAACTACCAAAGTAGTAGATACATTAAACTGATTTAAATGATCAATGGCCTTTCTTCTCACTTCGGTAAGGTCTTCGCCCCTAAGCTTGGTTAATACTTCGGGACTGAAACTATCAAACTGCAGGTAAATTTCAAAATCGGGCATATAACTGGCCAACTTCTCTACAAATTTGATGTCTTTGGCAATCCTGATACCATTCGTATTTACCATTAAATGTTTAATGGGTTTTGTTTTGGCAAGATCTAAAATCTTAAAAAATTCGGGATGAACTGTCGGCTCCCCACCTGAGAGCTGAACCACATCGGGCTCCCCCTCGTTGGCCACCACAACATCCATCATGCGTTCTATTTCTTCGAGGGTTCTGTGCCTGCCATAACTTGGAGATGACATGGCGTAACATGTTGGACAGGCCAGGTTACAGCGATCAGTAACTTCTATAACCGTTAAACACGAATGCTGTTCGTGATCGGTACACAAACCACAATCGTAGGGGCAGCCGTAATGCACTTTGGTATTAAACTTAAGCGGCATTTCTGATTGCTTGTTATAATTCCGGATCTGTTTGTAATATTCTACATCATCGGCAATCATCACTTTACTATCACCGTGCGTTCTGCAGTTTTTCAACATAAACACTTTGGCATCCTGAAAAACAATTTTCGCATCGCAAAGCTGTAAACATTCCGGACAAAGGCTTTTGGTATAATCGTAGTATATATAATCTCTGGTATTGGCCATAGTGTTTACTTTTTAACAGCTATCTTTTTAGAAATCCTGATGATGAATCTATAATAATAAATAAAAATAAACAATGCAGACCAATGAATACTGCTTAAATTTAAAAATAATGAATGGTAAGGCTTAATAAATTCGATCAAAAAGCGAAATAAGAAATACAATACCATAAAAAATTTAAAGCGGTCGCCATTGATCAGCTCTTTATGCTTTAAGCTGTTAAAAAGAAAAATCAAAAGTACGAGATAAACTATTTCATAAAGCATAATGGGGTGCCGGGGTATACCATCACCCAAATCCATCCCAGTAAAAAGATGGGTGGGAATGCCATAAGTCGGCTCATCAATTCCCATAGAAAAGCAGCCGATGCGTCCAATAATCAGCGCCACTAAAATGGGGATTACATAAATATCGCCAGAGGCAACCTTTACACCAATTATCTTTTTTATTAATTCTACGCCAAATAACCCTCCAAGCAGTCCGCCAATAATGGTTTTACTTTGATATAAAATTGAAAACGTAAGGTGATTGATTACTTCAGGAGTTTCCAGTACAGCTACCACCCGCGAGCCTATCAATGCTCCTAACATGGCACCCAACATAATCCACAGCCTGTTTTCGTCGGAAATCTGATCTATGATGCCTTTTTTATAATAGTAATAAAGCCTTACACCTATTATAAATGCGAGGGTTTCGAAAATATAATGATAGTGATATTGGGCACCAAAAAATTCGAACTGAAATGGAAAGACTGACAGGGTTTTTAGCAGCATTTATTGAAAGAAAAGTCTGCAAAAAACTGGCAGGTGATCAGAATAATACCTTTTATCCTTACTATCGGTTAAAACGGCAAACTTTTGTACTTTAAAACCTTTGTTTACAAAAACATAATCGATGCGGTCTTTCAGGTCGCTATCGAAATGAAAACCATTAAAAGTACCTGCAGGGCCATAAGGTGCCTCTACCGAAACTTCTTTTGCATCTGTAAGAAAAGATTTAATGGTTGCAATGGCTTCTGTTTCTGGCGTTACATTTAAATCGCCGGTAAAAACAACAGGCAACGTTGGTGCAATCTGCTGGATTTTCTGCTTCAACAATTTAGCCGATTCGATCCTTGCCTGAACGCCGATATGATCATAATGGGTATTAAATACGATAAATTCTTTTTTGTTCAGTTTGTCATACAGTTTTACCCAGCTGCAAACCCGGTTTAAAGCTGCATCCCATCCTTTTGAAGGCACATCAGGTGTTTGCGACAACCAAAAAGTTCCTCCGTCTTTTTTGGTAAACCTGTCTTTATCAAAATATACGGCAGAAAATTCGCCTTTTCTTTTGCCATCATCGCGACCAACACCGACTACATCGAAATTGGAATTTTCAAGCAGTGCATCAAATTGCTCGGGCAAAGCCTCCTGTACACAAAGAATATCGGCATCATGAAATTTTACCAGGGCTTTAACATTATCTTTCCGGTTCGGCCAGGCATTTACACCATCTGAGGCAACATTTAAACGGATATTGTAAGTAATGATATTAATGGGCATAGCTGATTTTTGAGCAAAAGCAAAAACAGTTAATAAAAGAAAAACAGGGATGATTTTTAAACTATTCATATTACAATTACATTTTTTTCCGGGGTTACGGAAGATTATAAATTTAAGCTGCGAGGATACTAAAT
>NNBT01003713.1_pt1 | contig 20039 bp, 18 predicted proteins | sample 1173831 | NCBI WGS metagenome assembly NNBT01 (sample SAMN07173936, study PRJNA388173) | plant metagenome | isolation source: symbiotic tissue sample KVJ10 | place: Norway: Troms, Kvaloya island | reverse complement strand
CGCCATGGGGCAGCAGCAGTTCGACAAGGCGTCGCTCTCAAGACGTGAGCGCAATGCTGGTGTCGCCCCGCGCCAAAGCGCCTGCCGCGGTATCGAACGACAGATCGCCGAAAGCGATGATCGGTTCGACCGTTTGTGGTGCCCGCCGCAGCAATGCACGGCAACGCGCCAGAAGCTCCGCGTGGTTAAACGGCTTTACTAGGTAGTCGTCCGCGCCTGCATCCAGCCCCCGAATACGGTCTTCGATGCCACCGCGCGCGGTAAGGATAAGAATGGGTGCATCGAATTCGGCACGCCTCAGGCGCCGGATAAGATCAACGCCGTCGCCGTCTGGAAGGCCAAGGTCCACCAGTGCAAGGTCATATGGGATTGTGGCGGCTGCCTCTTCTCCCGATCCCGCATCACCAAAGCTGTCGAGGTGCCATCCAGCTTCATGGATACTTTCGCTCAATAGATGTCGCAGGCGTGCGCTGTCCTCGACAAGTAGAAGTCTCATTTCCGCTTCCGTCCCGTCACCATGGACCAGATCAGATTCTCGCGGTGCCGCCAGCTCTCGAACAGCGCCGCCCCAGCATGTACGAGAGCTAGAACAAGTATGGAGTTTGCGATCGTCTCGTGAACCTGGAAAAGGCCCTCGTTTCCCCAGAAGGCATCGAGTCCCAGCATCCAGCCGGTGGCACTGACGCCTGCTAGCAGCGCCATAAGCGCCAGCATCATTATGGCTCCCGCGGGGTTATGGCCGAGAAATCGCCGTTCCCGTCGGTGCCGCAGGTCACGGAGATAGGTTATCAACGTTCTCCCGCTCGGTGTGAAGTCTGAAAAGCGCGCATACCGGGTTCCGAATAAGCCCCAGACGAGGCGAATCGTCAGCGCAGCCGCCACGGCGTAGCCGACATACCTGTGCGCGGCACCGCTCGGATTGAGGACAAACAGGTTCAGAACGCACCCGAGGACGACGCTCCAATGAAAGAGTCGCACGATCGGATCCCACACGACGACGGAGGTCGTCCCTTCTGGGACGACCTCATGTTCAATTGGCTGGCGGCTGTTCAAGTTCAACCCTCGATGTTGGACTGCACGACTTCGCCGCTTACCGGGTTGAAGTAGACTTCAGCCTTCTTGCCATCCTTCGTGTAACCGTAGATTTCATAGCAGCTACCGCTCGTCTTGAAGGTCTTGATGTCTTTGTAGCCCATCTGCTCGACCATCGACTTCATCGCCTCTTTCGTCATCCACTTGGACTTCGGTTCGGAGGTGCAGTTCGGCGCGGCGAGGGCCGCGCCGCTGAATGCCACAGCAGCAACGAGAGCGCTTGTCGCAATGATTACAGTTCGCATTTCCAGTTCCTTTCTATCATCTTCTACTGAGTTTTCCCAGCGATCGAACAAATGCCAACTCAATCCGTCAGTATGCCGTCAAGGTTAGCACCTTAGGCCACGATCACCGATCGGTGCGGGTTTTAGCTGTGGAATAAAGACCTTAGAGCGCGCCCTTAGGGTAGACAGAGTGACATTGGCGAAAGGACCAGCCTTCCCGCTATCGGAAAGAGAACACATTGCAAGATATCGCATTTACAGAAGCGAACTTAAGCGTCGGGTCGCGCAAGAATATCTCTCTGGCGAGACGCTGCACAGCTGGGCGAAGCGCCACGTTTGGCGCGAGGGGGCAAGCTCCGCCTTTCATCGGGAGTGGGCACGCAAGCTAGGGGCGATAACTCCCGTTCCCTGCAAAACCAACGCTCGCCCTTGGCCGGCTTGTCGCAGACCTGCGCATAGTGCTTTGACCAGAGCGTGATGGTTCCTCTCTTCCTTACACTTATACGGCCTTGGGTCGGCCATTCTTCTTGATCGTGATTCGCGGTGCGGAGACCCTGTGCAGGGGGTGGCTTTCCCAACTGCCTGCAGAGTTTCGTCCAAGATCGAAATAAACGGCCAAATACTTCACCGAGGCCTAGACGAGGCCGACTCGTAGCGCAAACGGCGCGCATCATCGCACGGCCTCTAAACTCGGATTGCCGCTGCCGGAAAGCGCCTAGTAAATTGGCCAGGACCATTTTTGCGAGCGCCTTACTCACGGCCTCTGGCGTTTCCAGTATTCAGCGTACCCGCATTGAGGCGATCCCGCTCTAGAGTAGACCATTCGCCGCCGACCAGAAGGACCGCTTTATCGGCTCAGCCAACAGACTGTTTAGGCCGAGTAACTCCAGGGACGTCGAATTATTGTCTTATCGCCCGCGTTGTAACGGCGACAAGCACTCACAGCACCCTCAAATAAACCGTCAGTCGAACGCGAATCTTTCTCCACTTGGAAAAATGATTTCTAAGATTGACCATGTTAACCGTGTCTCGTTTCCATAAAACGCGCCAGCCCCTGGGGGGCACCCCCCTTTGGCCTGCCAACGCGAACCCTCAACAATTTTATCTGTTTTCTAAATCTTAACGTCACGCAATAATGAGGTGCGCTCTTATCCGGCCAAACGCCCCCGGCCGGGAAGATGCGACGGAAGGCCTCTCTCTCGCAAGAGTTGGGGGGCCTTCTTGTATATCGGCAGTCCATTCCGCTTAAAAGCGTAATACTTGCACTTAATGCGCTTAAATACTTGCTATGACGTTTGGTTACTTAACAATGCCTCGGAACATCTGTGAACTTATGTCGTTTTTTAAAACCGCATATATGGGTAATGGCCCACTTAGGCTTTGTTGTCGCCAAACTGCATGTCTCGACAATTGGCGCGGTCAATGATTGAGGTCTTGAGTCTGGCGCTTTGCACACGTCCCCCAAGCTTTGAAGACCTCAATCCATTCACGTAATTCATCAAGCACTACATTATCTGCTTCAATGTTCCGAGCCGCCACGATCAAACGCCTTTCTGATTTGGCCGGCCCTGTGCTTGTCATTCTAAGGTTCTGGTCCATGACCCCCAATTACCAATTCTGCAATAGGGCAAAATTAGGCCAGTTTTCAAACTAGTGGCCTGGATATGAACAGCACACCTGACTTTCCCCCGGGCGGTGTCCCAGTACGCTTCGGCCAGGTCCACGGTATTGGAAAGTCCTGGGTTCACAAACGCGGGTTCTTCTGCTTTCTTTCAGCCCTTCGGGCTGCGCCGCGCTTTATAAAAGCCCGATCCCCACTAGGAGATCGGGCTTCTTTGGGGCTTGATGCCCCGCTTCGGCAACGAGGGCGAAGTTTCCGGAAGCGGACATATCTTGTAAATGAAGGCGATACTTGTCTAGTGAGAAAGTCTAACCACCGTTTGGCGAGGAGTGAGTTCACTGCTTTGCTTCGCCCTCCCACATGGGACAAAATGATTTTAGCAACCCAGTTCATGCCGGCCATATACTATTCTGGCTCGCCGCAACTCTTCATTCGCTAGGGAGGTTAGTGGTGGAATTGTCCTCCGTCTTCCGAGGTTAATGCGGGTAGGCAACTGAGGTTTTCAAATAGTTCGGTCAAAGACTGCCCAAGCGTTCGCCGGGGAACTAGATATCGGTTTCGCTGCTCTTAAGTCGCAGAAAAACTCCCGCTTCTGCAGACCTTAATGAAGATAATTGTGGTGCCCTCGCATTCCCGAGCACTCGAATTTGTCGGGTTTGGCCGTAGTGCAAAAAACAGTAATGAAAACCCCCGCCGTTCACGAAACGCGGGGGTTTTTCTTCCATAGCCTCAATTTTCACCATTGGTCGTGACGACTGCTGACGGCCTCGCTGCGTCTGCACGGCGTCGCCTAGGCCTCGCGACCTCATCCCAATTCTTATAATCTTGGCGATCGAGTATGATCTCCGTTGCTCACGCAAAACAGTTTTTCCCACAGCGATTTCCCCCGATGATTTAGTCGGCTCCCGCACAATGGTTCTTCTACGACTAGACAGGCCGCATGTAGGAAATTCTTTCCGCCACACGCGCCGAAGCAGATCAATCATCAACTCCCCTCGTTTATGAACAAGTGACGAGCGCGCAAACTCGCGGGCCTGCCTCACTCCACAATTTAATGCCTGTCGGAGCCCGTGCAGTGGGCGCAGCACCTACTCTAATATGCCGAGCACATCTCATAGGCAGTCCAGCAAATCGACCAGGCGTAACCTTCAACCCACGGCAACGTGTGGATGTCCACGTCTGACCAGGCCGGTGGCAAGGAAGGCACAAGCGTAGTCTGTAGGCGACAGAATACCATGCAGGTGAGCGCCCAAGTCGTCGGCAATCTTGACACTACCAGTAGCGCTATTCCAACGGTCTCTTGGCAAAGCCAGAGTGTTGCCGGCACCTTGAAGACAAGTAGGCAGGCAAACAATTTTTTGCCCCGCAGATTCTGAAACTCGCTGATTTCACTGCCGCCGTTGCCCCATTAAGCTCTCCTCGCCAAGTCATGGGCTTTCTCAGGATTAATTTCCAGAATTGCGCAACATTTGGTGGATGGCTGCTTGAGCCTTCGATCTTAGCAGTAGGCTTAGTATCTCCAGATCATTCAGAATATCGACAGGGTCGCGATCGTTAGCCGTGCGCAAAGCGTTCTTGAGCCACACACTCATGCCCGGATGTGCCAATACCCATTCAATCTGTCCCTCAGCCTCTTGCAGCTTATCATGTGACGGCTCCGACATGACCATTCGATCCTTCCTTCCGAGAGCGAAGCATCAAGGGTTGCAGTCGCTGCATTGCCCCGGATCGGCGGTTGTTGCTGGCATTAAGAGCTCGATTCGGTGGCCGCAGGCTGCGCACGACAGCACCTCCACCCTGATCGCCAAGGTCGACCCGCCGCACCATGAACAGGGCAGACCGGCGAGGCGTTCGGTGACAGCGAACCCTGGTGCTGCGCAAACCGGGCACGGGCTGCGAAAGCGGCGAACCAAATCGAAGGTTGCGCGCTTTATGGCGCGCATCCTTGTCGGGTTGCGATGCGCGCGCATGTCAGTCTCGACAAATGCTGCGCCGCACATTCCGATCACCTGCGTCACAGCGGTTTCGAGGTCAGCCGAGCTCCGGATTTCCTTAATGAGCGCGCGGGCCGGCGCTGGCTGGTTGTCGATGACCCCCATAACGATAACGCCGTGTTCAGGGAACCGCACACCGTACGCGAAAGCGAGTGCCGAACCCACGTCTGAAACAACTGCATGGCTGAAGTTCGTCGTCGTACTCGCATAATGCCCAATAAGTTCGAGGCCGGAACCAAGATCACGCAGTACAACAATCTCACGGGCGAGCGGCATAAATGGAATATAGGGATGTGGGCCGAAGCTGCCTTCACTAGCCACTGCGATCTGGGCATCGGGGTGGGCCGCGAACGCTGCCGCGATTTTGGCGCGGGCTGTATCGAGCTGCGTACCTGTCCGGTCGACATCGCGGCTGAAGGTGCCGAAGCGGTCGGTATTGACGCCAATGCTCACGCTGACGCGCAAGCCAAGCGCGCAATTCAGCAGCGGCGCGATCACCCGCTCCTTGCCATGCATGGTCGCGAGCACCGCCGGTTTGTCTCGGTATGGTCGGGGCGCCGCTGGCATCGCTAGAAGTATCCCTCGCGCTTCTTCTGTTCGAGCGAGCCGCCATCCTCGCCGTCGCTGATCCGGCCCTGACGCTCGGACCCCGATGCCACCAGCGTTTCGCGAACCACGGAGGCGAGGTCCGTCGCCTCTGAGACGACCGCTGCGGTGACCGGCCAGCAGCCGAGCGTCCGGAAGCGCACCGACCTTGTTTTCACGGTCTCTCCGGCTCGCAGCCGCATGCGGGGTTCGTCGTCGACCACTATCAATCCGCCGACGCGCTCGACCACCGGCCTCGGCGCTGCGAAATAAAGCGGCGCGAGCGCGATGTCGTAAGACAGCGCGTAGGTCAAAACGTCGATTTCGGTCCAATTGGACAGGGGAAAAACGCGCGCCGACTGATACTTGCGGAGCCGGGTATTGTAGAGATTCCAGAGCTCTGGGCGCTGCTGGCGTGGATCCCAGACATGGCTGGCGCTACGGACCGAGAAGACTCGTTCCTTAGCCCGCGACTTTTCCTCGTCGCGACGCGCCCCGCCAAAGATGATATCGTAGCCGCCGTGGTCGAGCGCGACCTTGAGCGGCTCGGTGCGCATCGCCAGCGTATAGCGGTCGCCATGGTCGAAGGGATTGAGGCCCGCGGCACGGCCTTGCTCATTGGCATGGACGATCAGCTCAAACCCGTGCTTGCGTGCGAAGGAATCACGGAAGTCGAGTAGCGAGCGGAATTCCCAAGTGGAGTCGATGTGGAGCAGCGGAAACGGTGGACGGCCGGGATAGAAGGCGCGCAGCGCAAGATGCGCCAGCACCGTCGAGTCCTTGCCCGCCGAGAACAGCATCACCGGCTTGCGGGCTTCCGCGACCGCTTCGCGCAATATATGGATCGCTTCGGATTCCAGCCGTGCCAGATGCGAGAGCCGCGCGGTCATTCGACCGCCTCCCAGGCCAGACACCCGGCATAGCGGTGAATCTTGCGGCCGTCCTCATCGATCCGGAAAAGATGCACCCAGCCATTGTCGACGAGTTGGCGAACGCTCGCGTGGGTGTCGATCATCTGGCTGAGTACGTCCTCGGGCGCTTCGATGAAGACGTTCAACCGTAGCGGTTCATGGACGAAGCGCTCACCGTCATGCACCGACTGCCACGGCAATCCCACTTTAAGATCGCCGGAATTGCCCTCCAATACTCCCAATTGCCCGACGACGTTGTGGAGCACCTTGTTCCCGCTGCCGAAGGCGCGATTGTTCACGGTCGAACCATAGTATTGGAGGTTGATCCAGCTGGCGACGACCATAGGCGCGGTCATGATCAGCTCCAGCACGCCGAACCCATCGTCCTTGCGCCAGTCGTAGTCATGGAGGAAAACGCGACCGCCGAGGTCAAGCCCGCGCGTCCGTGCCCGCGGCGCGGCGATGAACGCCGAGTTGCCGGCGAGGCCCCATTCGGGACGAACCTGTGACCAATCACGGCTGCGCGCCTTCACGGCATGGTCGACGCCCGCGGGCTTGTCGATCCCGAGCAGCAGCGCGCGCTCGGCACGCGCGAGCGCCGAGGCCTTTCCAAGCGCTGCGCGCAGCCTGGCCAGATCGTCGGCATGCGATGCGGGCAAGCCATCGGCACCGAAGATGCGGATTTCGTCGGTGGTCGTGTCATGCAGGCAGCCCAGGAAACAGGTGTCCGCGGGGATAGCGATGCCCTTCGCGGCGAGGCGTGAGCGCACTCCTGAATCGTTGAGGATGGCGGCCGCGACGCGCGCGTTCGCTTCGCCGGTGTGGCCGCCGCAGGCACCGCAATCGAGCCCCGAGGCATGCGGATTGTTGACCGTCGTGCTGCCGTGCCCCACGAGCAGAACCAGCCGCGCGAAGTCTTGCGTCATCGACATCGCGCGCAATACGGCCTCGGCCATCGCGATGCGCTGGTCGTCGTCGAAGCCGGTGGACCGGCCGCCCACCGTACGGGGCTCGAGGTGCGGACCGATGCGGCCAATGACGCCGTTGTCGAGGCCGTCGGTGTTGGGATCGCTCACCGTCCGGGTCAGGCGCGCGCTGTCGCCGACGAGCTTGGCGGCGAACAGCAACCCCGCCGTCTCGACATAAGTGAAGGATGACACCGCCGAGAGCTTGAACGCCTTCCACGCCTTGGTCGCGCGCCGGCGCAGCAAGCGCAGAGTAAGAATTTCCTCCTCTTCGGACTCCGAGGCGCCGGCGACCGCCTCGCAGACGACGAAGGTAGGCTTCAGCAGCACAGGGCATTGCGCGCCGCCGGTGGCGCGGCCGATCGGCACATATTCGATCGGGAAGCCGAAGAACCCGGCGAAGCCGACCGTCTCGACGTCCGGACAGACCGTCTCGAGCGCGCGCCGATAGACCTCGGAGCGTACGTCAATGCAGAAGGCCGCCTGGACCGACTTGTGTGCTCCCGCCGGTGTCGCAGAGGGCGTTGCGAGATGCTGGGCGAGCCGCGCCAGCAGTTGCCGCCGATACGCCGCTTCATAGGCTTCGTGCAGGATCAGATCGAGCTCGAGGTCGGGATCTTCGCCCAGTCGCTCGTCTTGGGGCAGCGTGGCCGCCTCCGCCATCGCCTTGCCCCAAGCCGCCGTGAAGTCCGGGTCAGCGCGTTCGAGGAACAGCGCATAGCCCCAAACCACCCGGATCGCAAGCAGCTGCATCAGCGTGCTGTCTTCGCGCCCGTAGAGCGCATTATCCCAGACGCGGTAGCGCGCATAGGCGGCCCAGCCGCCGATATCGATCAGTGCGCGGTGCAGATAATCCTCGACCGCGCGCTCGGGGATGCCGAGAGCCCCGACGACCGCGACGATCGCCGCGCGCGGATCATCGGGCATCGCGGTGACGGCTTTGCGGAAACCTTTGATACCCATTATCTCCGGGTTGCGATCGAAACGCATCACCGCGCGCCAGGCGGCATAAGGCGGCAGCGCCCGCGTCGGCAGCTTCCAAGAGGCCTGACCTTCGTCGAAATAGGCCGCACACCATTTGGAGATTTCGTCGATCATGAACGCGGTGCGCGACGCTTGGCGGTCCCCCGACGCCAGACGGTCAAGCACCTCGGCGACGGTGGCGACTACGGCTTTGGGCCGACTGTTCGTCGCTGGCTCGCGTTCGGCGGCCCGGCGTAGCGCAATTGCGTCACTGGCCATCGCGGAGTAGCCGGACTTTGCGGCGATCGCCGTCGTCAGGTCACGATCCTCGATCTGGCCCGCGGCCAGTGCTCCGCGATAGAAGATCCGTGGCATCAGCATGTCGACGCCGGCGACGCGGCGCAGCGTCGCGCAGGTTCCTGAGAAGCTCTGGTCGCTGAAGCCGAGAAACGGATTGACCGCAACGAAATGCTTGAGCGGCCACAGCGGGGCGATCTTGCTGCACGCCCGTTCGATGGCGACGTCGATCATCGCCGGTGCGGGCCTGGTCAATGGTTGCGCGGCGTGCACCGGGCTCGGCGAGTCGATCGCGGCGGCGACGGCGTGGCTCATGAAGGGACTCCGCTGGTGGGGGTAGAGGGGATGATCGCCGTCGGTGGGGCCGGCGGGCTTGGCCAGAACCGCAGCACCAGCCGGTTGGCGAGCGTGTTGACGTATAGGCTGTTGGCGAGATGGACGTAGAGCGCCTGCCAGCGCGGCCCAGCGGCCTCGCCCGGCAACACGCTCTGGAAGACGGTCACCGCCGCGAAGGCGAAAACGACCAGCGCGATAATGATGAGGTCGAGCGGACCGCGCAGCGCCTGCACCGCCGGAACCGAGCCTGCGAGCAAATAACCCACCGTCCTTTGCAGACCGAAATAGGCTAGCGCCACCACGACCGCGAGTGCGACTGTGCGGCCTACCACAAAGAGGCTTGGCCGCTCGTCGAACGCCTGGGTGACGAGGTGCGCAAGACCCAGCATAACCACCGCACCGAGCGCGAACACGCCAGGCTGCGTGGTGAGTGTCGCGCCGAAGACCGTGCCGATTACCAGCGTCACGGCCAGCACCAGCGCGACGATCATCCCCATGCGCGCCGGGTGCGGCTGCCCGCCAGGGCTCGGCGACCACGACGCACGCGCCAAGTCGATGACGCTGCCCGACGACAGGAAGGCATGCACCTTATAGAGCGAGTGGGAGACAATGTGCAGGAGCGCGGCGGCGAATGCGCCGAGCCCGCACTGAAGCATCATGAAGCCCATCTGTGCGATGGTCGAATAGGCCAGGGAGACCTTGACACTTGTCTGAGTCAGCATGACAACCGACCCGAACAGCGCGGTGAATCCGCCCGCGATGACCAGCATCTCCATCGACGGCGCTGATAGCGTAATAATTTCCGCAAAGCGCAACACCAGGAAGCCTCCGGCGTTTATGACACCGGCATGAAGCAATGCCGACACCGGCGTCGGCGTCTCCATCACTTCGGTTAGCCAGCCATGCAGCGGGAACTGCGCGGATTTGAGCAGCGCAGCTACGACTAGGAGCACCGCAACGGCGTGTATTGCGGCAGGAATGTCCCCGCTGTCGCGTATCGCCTCGGCGCCGGCGAACAGCGCCGCGTAGTCGAGGCTGCCGAATGTCTGGTGCAGGAATACCATCGCTCCGATCAGGCAGAGATCACTGAGGCGGCTAGCGAGGAATTTCTTGCGCGCCGCGAGCACCGCGGCCTGCCGCTCGGGATAAAACAGCAACAACTTGTTGAGCCCGACGCTCGTAGCGATCCAGGCCAGCGCGAACTGGAACAGATTGCCCGAAACGATCTGCAGTAACACCGCAGCCAGCGTCAGGCACAACCATGTCGTGAAGCGGGCCTGGCCGAGATCACCATCGAGATAGTTGCGGCTGTAGACGATAACGATCAGGCCGACGAAGGCGACGACAGTGAGCATGATTGCGGACAGCGCGTCGAGGTAGAAGGCCACGCCGACGCCGGCAACCCCGCCTGTCCCTGTTGCGATGGTGCCTTGAACCGCAACACTGACGCCTGCGACCAAGGCCAGCGCTAATGCAAAACCAGCCGTCAGCGCTGCGCCCCATCCCACACGTCGCCGCCCTGGCTTAGTAATGCTGGTCGCCAGTCCGGCGATTACGAGCGCGAGCGGTCCGAGAGCGAGGCACCAAGCCAGTTTTGGGAACATAGTCGTCTCCAACGAGAAGCGACCGTTCTATTAGAGCCATATACAACTTATTGATAATACAAAGATTGCACCATTTCGTTCGTTTTTGTAAATGTATGGGATGGCTCCCCTCAACTATCATCATCTGCGGTATTTCTGGGCAATCGCACATGAGGGTAGCCTTACTCGTGCTGCAGAGCGCCTCAACCTGTCGCAATCGGCTCTTTCTGTGCAGCTTGGCAAGCTTGAACTGCAGCTCGGGCATCCGCTCTTTGACAGGACCGGTAAACGGCTAATCTTGACCGAGGCCGGCCACATCGCTCTTGATTATGCTGACACCGTCTTCCGGGCCGGCGATGAACTGCTTGGCACCATGCAGGGTCGGCCTGTAGATCGGCGACTGGTGTTCCGGGTAGGCGCGTTGACGACGCTGTCACGCAACTTCCAACTGGAGTTTCTACGTCCGCTTATTGGACGCCCCGATGTTGAACTGATAGTGCGTTCGGGGACCAAGCAAGACCTGCTGGCACAATTGGAGTCGCATGCGATCGACGTTGTGCTCGCAAACAGCGCGCCTCAGCAAGATGCCAAGTCATGGTTTCGCAGCCATCTGCTGGATGAGCAACCGGTCAGCCTGGTTCGCCGGTCCAACTTGACGACAACACCTTTTCAGTTTCCGGAGGACCTAGCGTCCGAGCCCATACTGCTACCGAGCCTCGACAGCGAGATCCGACTTGCATTCGACCGGCTCATGCAGCGCGCCGGAATCTTTCCGGTTATCCTTGCCGAGGTTGACGATATGGCGATGCTGAGGCTACTTGCGCGCGAGAGCGACAGCCTGACATTAGTGCCGCCGATTGTCGTTCGCGATGAGCTAGCGACGGGGATTTTGATTGAGGTTTGTTCGATTCCCCGATTGACCGAGAGCTTCTATGCGATCTCGCAGAAGCGGCGATTTCCCAACCCTCTCCTTAAACAATTGATCGACCGATCGACAAGAACACAGCAGAAATGACGCTTGCGTTTTGACTGGCGTTAACCTCATACGCTTGAAAACGGCCGCCATCCTGCCAGCCAAGGAAAGTCAGACACCAGTTGTAAGGTGAAATGCATTGCCCAAGAGAATCTCTTGCGAGGCTGCCACATGGCTGTATTCTCTACAGCGCCGTTTGCATTGAACCAGATAGGGTCTCTAAAAAAGCAAGTCGACCAAAGGATCCAGCCATGGCCTTCGTCTTGGCAATGGGCCATGGCTGACATGCTCGAGAGTAGCCAAACTATTGGATCTAATCTGCGCAGAGCGTGTCAGTTGACTGATCTAGCTAGAGAGTGGTTCGGTTGGAGAACCAAATACTCTAGCTCGCTCCTTGTCTCTTCGGCTTCTCCGCCCAGGCGACCCCACTATGAAGCGGCAAGAAAACCCCTCTGTTCCTCGAGCGCCTTGGTGAAACCGGCTATCACTTCGGCAGTCACGAAATCATCGAGCGTCGTGAGTTTGTTCATCATGGCCGGCAGCGATCCGGTGGTAATTGTGAAGCTTCTTCGCTTTCGCTACGTGTTGCAGCAACGCTGGGCGCGTTGCGAGCGGTGCCAATTGGCTTCCCTTGCGGATCAACAAAGAGGTGGGTCCAATTGGCTCTGGTTTCATGATGGATATGGGCTTTGATGATCATGAAGCCTTGCAGTCGAAGCCGACGACATGACATCTCCACATCCCTCCGTCGGTCGTCCGGGCACAGCTAAGGCGCGAACCGTTTGGCAGTATAGGCGAGTTCTCGACCCGGTTGGTGCGGGTCAGCCGTTGCCACCTATCCAGTGCCGATGTTTCCGCTGCGCCTCCGGTCGGGCGCAGGTTGGCGGGATGGGAGCGCGTTACGCCGTCCTTGCAGACCTTGGCCCGCGCCTGGGCAGGCGACATGTCGGCCGCTCCCGTTGGCATTAGGACAGGGGCGCCTAGGATTATCGGCTTGAGTCCAGGAAGTTGCCTGTTCACTCCTCGAGTTGACTCTTGCTGCTAAGCGGCCCCATCGTATTTTCGATGCCAGAAAGAGGCTGGTCCATGCGGGATTCGGTGCACATTTCTTGTGGCAGCCTGACCCGCCTCGCCGGGATCTGCGCTAATGCGCCGGCGCGGCGGTAGTTGCCGCCGTCGCCATGGACGCCGTGCCAACCGGAGGCGGCGGACCTCGGCGGCGATCGCGCGTCGCAGATGCGCGATCTCCTGCTCAATCGCCGTCAGTTGGCCATAGTCATCGTGCCGGCGGTGCAGCAGATCCGCGAGCTTGCGCTGAAGACTCCGATAGCGCTCGGCCAGCCGCTTGAACGCACCGGCTTCGCGTCGGTTTGTACCCGGATGCTCCGGGGCGGATGTCAAACTTGCCGGGTTCGAGAGAAGGTACCAGCGCTTTTTCATGGGCGGGCTCCTTTGTCAGCTGGGCCGAGGGAGGCCGGCGCGGGCGGCACGCCGGTAGATGACCGTCAAGGGTCCCTTGCGCCCGCCGCGCTCAATGTGCTCGACACGGTCTTGCAGCCTTAGCTTCATCTTGTTCAGTAAGGAGAGCTTGTAGCCTGCGGGAAGCGTATTTCTGCGCTCTTGCGTGATATGCGCATTGGAGTCGCCCCTGATATTCAAGATCGTTGTGAGATGAGTCATGAGAACCTCCTTGTCCTATCGCACAGGAGATGGGGGCCATGGCCATAGATCAAAATTGATTGTTGAAATGGCCGCGATAGATCCTAGCTATGGGCAATGCCGTTTCGACCCTCTCATCGTGCTGTTGTCGATCGAGGGTTGGGAAGCGCATCGCGTTGTCGGCTATTACCGGCGGGACGCCAGTGGACGGGCCCATCATTTTGAGCAATTGGGCAAGGAAAGCGATCGGGTTTTGGACAGACTCGGACTGTCGCGCGCTGAGCCAGCCCGCCGAAACGGGTCGGCCGGAACAGATAGATAATTCTTGAAGGTAATGTCCTTTACGTCCGTCCCGCTTCGGGGCCTTGACCATCTGGTCCGGCCACCTAAATAAGCCTCACCCTGGTCCGGGCCCCTCTGGCGAAAACAGCTGGCGTTTCGCGATGTCGGATCTGATTAGACATCATTGGGCCGGCTCGGAGGCACGCGTGGATTGGAGCTATCTATTCATGGACTGGCTGGGCAAGCCCCTGTGGCTCTGGCTGGCCTTTTTTGTCGTGGTCTTCGTTTTGCTGGTCTTTGATCTCGGCATCCTCAACCGCAAGGATCACGACATCGAGGTCAAGGAAAGCCTCGCGCTATCCACCCTCTATATCGCTCTCGGACTGGGATTTGGCGCATGGGTCTGGTGGTATCTGGGCTCGGATGCCGGCATGAACTATCTGACCGGGTTTGTGGTCGAGAAGGCTCTTGCCCTGGATAACATCTTTGTCATCGCGATGGCCTTCACCTATTTCGCTGTTCCCAGGATGTACCAGCATCGCGTGCTGTTCTGGGGCATCCTGGGCGTCATCGTGCTGCGCGCAATCATGATCGGCTTCGGCGCCGCCATCGTAAGTAACTTCTCATGGGTTCTTTACGTGTTTGCCGTCTTTCTGATCGCCACCGGCATCAAGATGCTCATCCTTGGCAACAAGGAGAAGTCTCTCGACGACAACGCCGTCATCCGCTTCATGCGCCAGCGGTTCAGGGTCACCGATCGGCTCCATGGCAACCGCTTCTTCGTCCGCCTGCGCGGGAAATCGGGCAGCCGCCCGCTGTGGCATGTGACGCCCCTCTTCATGGCGCTGATTTTCATCGAGGTGGCAGACGTAATCTTCGCTGTCGATTCAGTCCCGGCGATTTTTGCGATCACCAGCGATCCTTTCATTGTCTATACTTCGAACATCTTTGCGATCCTCGGTCTGCGGGCTCTCTATTTCGCCCTAGCGGCCATGATCCACAGGTTTGAGTACTTGAAAATCGCACTGTCGCTCGTACTCGTGTTTATAGGATCCAAAATCTTCATCGCGGACATATTTGGCCTGGCAAAGTTTCCACCCCTTGCGTCTCTTAGCATAACGCTCGGCCTGCTCGCGGGTGGCGTCCTGGTCAGTCTGTGGAAGCCGGTCGGGAAAGGTTAATGACGTACGGCGTGTGAAGTTTAAGATGTGCAACAAATTCAGTAAAGATGAGTTGTTGCTTGGTTTTGACATAGTCTCGTCCGGCCAACAATCGCGCTGCGGGAACATTTGAGTGTTATCCGTCGTCGTGGCTACAACAGAAAATTGCCCTCTACCGTCAAAAAGGAGCCCGTCATGAGGGCGGCGCTCGATATTTTTTGTCGCAAGCGCTGAGCGTTGCGAAAATTCTGCAGGGGCGATAATCATGGGACGAAAACGGCGTGGACTTTTAGTGGCCCACGTGCCGCTGCGGCTTTTGGTTTGACATAAGTTAATGAAACTTTAACCTTCATAGGCGGCAATGCGCCAGCTATGGAAAAAGTTGAATGAGTAGACTCTCACATTCCGAAATCCACATGGTGCATCGTATCGGCTGGCTGCGCGCTGCCGTTCTCGGGGCCAATGACGGAATTGTATCGACCGCGAGTCTACTTGTCGGCGTTGCTTCAGCGGGGTCCACGCGTACCGCCGTACTGGTCGCCGGGCTTGCCGGTCTTGTGGCCGGGGCGATGTCGATGGCGGCCGGAGAGTATGTCTCGGTAAGCTCTCAGGCAGACGCCGAGAAGGCTGACATCGCCCGCGAAACCCGCGAGCTTCGCGAGACACCCGATGTGGAGCTCGATGAGCTCACCCGCATCTACGTGGAGCGTGGCCTTGATGGAGATCTTGCACGTCAGGTCGCCACTCAACTAATGGAGCAGGATGCGCTTGGCGCCCATGCGCGAGACGAGTTGGGCGTCTCAGAGAAGGTAACTACTAATCCTCTTCAAGCCGCGCTAGTTTCCGCCATGACGTTTGCGGCAGGCGCTGCGTTTCCACTTTTTGTAGCGTTGCTTGTACCACGGTATTTTATCACGCCCTCCGTTGCGGCGGCGACTGTGCTTGCTTTGGCTGCGCTTGGAGGACTTGGGGCATCGGCCGGCGGTGCAAGTATACTAAGGGGCGCCGCCCGTGTGATATTTTGGGGCGCTCTCGCAATGATGGCGACGGCAATAGTCGGAGCGATTTTTGGCGTGTCCGCATAGCTCTAGGACACTCATACCCAAGTTTTCTAAGGGCGCCCGTTATAGTTGCCGCAGTTGGCGACATCGAGTTCAATGGAACACCGTGGAACTGTTTCCGGTCGCGCGATTTTTGCGCCATACTAATGGTTTGATGACCAGGGTCAACGAGGTAGTCCCCTGTGAACTATCTCCAACTCATTGATTGATTTGATTGATCTTTGACGCTTTGGATTTCGATTTTGCCGGGAAGTGGCAGGTCGAGGTCGATTTTCTTGCAGATTCGTTTTTCGATTCACGAAGGCTTGGAAGCGTGATTCACTCTGGCTGAGAGGCTGGCCAGGGAGATTCGCAGTGAAGCCACGAGAGCGCCGCGAGACAGGGAAGCAGGATCTGTTCCGCTCGCGCCTCGACCAGATCCTCAACATGAAGCATGAGCTGGTGAAGCTCTCGCGGACGATAGCCTGGCCGGCGATCGAAGCGACGTGCGGGGAGGCTTACAGGGATGGCCCCGGCATGCCACCCTTGCCGACCCGGCTGATGGCGGGATTGGCGATCCTCAAGCACACCTTCGACCGGTCCGACGAAGAACTGTGCGCGCGCTGGGTGGAGAACCCGTACTTCCAGCACTTCTGCGGCGAGGAGTTCTTCCTGCATGAGTTGCCCTTCGATCGCTCCTCGATGACGAGGTGGCGCCAGCGGATGGGCGAGGAGCGGATCGCTGCGCTATTGCAGGAGAGCTTGTCGGTTGCGGTGAGGACCGGCGCCATGGCGCCCCAGGATACGCGCCGGGTTGTCGTCAACACCACGGTCGAACCGAAGAACGTGATGTTCCCCACCGATGCCAAGCTTCTCCACCGGGCGCGCGAGAAGCTGGTGAGCTTGACCAAGAAGATCGGCCTCGAGCTGCGCCAGAGCTACACGAGGGTGGGCAAGCTGGCGCTGATCAAGCATCAGCGCTACGCCAACGCCAAACAGTTCAAGCGGGCCGGCAAGGCGCTGCGCAAGCTCAAGACCTATCTCGGCCGCACCATCCGCGACATTGGCCGGCAGATCGCCGGCGAGGACGAGCTTCAGGGCATCTTCCGGCGGCCTCTGCATCTGGCCAGCCGTGTTCTCGAGCAGAGGCAGAACCAGCGCGGCAGGAAGGTCTACAGCCTGCATGCCCCGGAAGTGGAATGCATCGGCAAGGGCAAGGCGCATCGGCCCTACGAGTTCGGTGTCAAGATATCGATCGCCACCACGCTCAAGCGCTCGAAGGGCGGCCAGTTCGCGCTGCATGCAAAGGCGCTGCCCGGCAATCCCTATGACGGCCACACCCTGGCCGAGCTTATACCCGACATGGAGAAGACCATCGGCAACGGCATCGAGCGCCTTCTCGCCGATGCCGGCTACCGGGGCCACAATGCGCCGCTCTCCCACAGGTTCAAGGTCTACACCTCAGGCCAGAAGCGCCGGATGACGCCCTCAATCAAGCGCGAGATGAAACGCCGAGCCGCCGTCGAGCCGGTCATCGGCCACATCAAGAACGAGCACCGTATGGGCCGCAACTATCTCGCCGGATCAAGGGGCGATGCCATCAACGCCATCCTCGCCGCCGCCGGCTACAACTTCAGCCTCCTCCTCAACTGGCTGAGGATGAGCGTGCGCCTGCTCGTGATCTCGCTTCTCGGTGCAATCAGGCCGCTCCCAACCTAAAAACAGATTGTTCACGGGCGACGAGGTATGCCACATTAGCTGCGGAGCATATGTAAGGCGCTTTAGCTCCCTTACGAACTATTATTTCGACGGAGCGCATTGAAGTCATCTGAGTTTTGCCTCTAAAGATCGCGAGTAACCCATCAGTTCCCCCCTTTCACTTATCTGTGCATGTCAACCGCTGGTGACCTTTTACGTGTCCAGCGTGCAGGACAAGAAGCGAGTTCGGATCAATAAAGGTTGGTGCCCTGATTTTAGTGAAGGTGGTAATTTCAGCCAAGGGGCACGGGCGGGGCGGCGGGTTCCACCTAGCACGAGCTGTTCGATACATTGAGACAAGAGAGAAATTTGTTACATAGCGTTTGCGGAATTACAGAGACGCGGGCGAAAGCGGCCAGTGCAAGTCTGGAGTGTCGAGGCAGGTACGCGACGCATTTTGGACCACCAAAAAAGCAAGAAAGGGCGTGAAGAATTGCACGCCCTTCCAAGTTCTGCGTAACGTGGACTCACTGGAAGAGAATATTTATACCGCCTCTGACCACGTCAAAATCCGTATCCACATCTGCATCAAAGGGCGGGCTGGCGGGCGAGAAATCGTCCTTACCCAGGTCCACGTACAAATACTCGACTTTCACTGTCACCATATCCGTAATGGCGTATTCCGCGCCTAGACCAGCGGTCCATCCCCATTGGGTGTTCTTGTCGTTACCGATTCCTTCGTCAAAGTTGTCGTCGACACTGTATTTTACCCCACCCATCGCAAGACCGCCGGTTGCATAGAGCAAAGCCCGGTCGAGAGCGACGCCGGCTCGAGCGCGCAAAGTGCCGAACCAATCGACGTCCACCTCGGCGCTCGCCTCACTATCAAAGCCCGGCGGATTGTTCACGTCATCATGCTGATCCGAGTACTGAAGATCAGCTTCGAGCCCGAGGACAAAATTGCTGTCCATTTGCCAGTTATAGCCAAACTGCGCACCAGCAACGAATCCATCGGGATTGAAATCGCCGTTTACAATATCACCACCATCATAGAGGCCGTCGGCCTCCGAGTTGCCCCAGGCATAGCCAGCATTCGCGCCGACATATAGCCCGCTCCAGTTAAAAGCTTCTGAGTCTGGCGCAACGACATCAGCTGCAAAAGCAGAGCTGCAGAACAAAGTCGTAGCAGTCGATAAGGCCAACAAACTGATTCTTTTCATAGCAGCTTCCCGCAAGTTAAGGTGGCACGGACCTTACCATCATTTGACGCACCATATTATCCTTACAGAATTTTAAACTGCGACTGGGCCTATGACACGGCGCCGATGGGCGTCAGCGGGATAGCCAAGGGCAAGCTCGCCTCGGTGTCGATGCCGGGCTACTCGGCCGCTTACAGCTATGACGCGCTGCTGCGCGGCAAGGACGTCACCGAGACGATCGAAGGCGTGCCCTATGTGATGTCGACGGCCTATGACGCGGCCTCCAGGCCCCTGTCGGTCACCTATCCCTCCGGCCTCTCGGTCCAGAATGTCTACAATGCCCAAGGTTATCTGAGCCAGGTCATCAACCCCGCCACCTTGGCGGCCTATTGGACCGCCCAGGCCGATGATGCGCGCGGCAACATCACCCAGTCGCTCCTCGGCAATGGCGTCCAGACCATCAAAGCCTATGACCAGCAGCGCGGCTGGCTGACCTCGATCGCCAGCCAGAACGGCTCCGGCACGGTCATCCAGAACCTCACCTACACCTTCAACAAGCTGGGCAACCTGACCAAGAGGGCGGATGGCGAGTTCGGCTCGCGGCCGCTGGTCGAGACCATCACCTATGACAATCTGAACCGCCTGGCCCAGAGCACCACGACCCAGTCGGGTTCGGGGGCCTGGAGCACCAGCGTCAACGTCGTTTACGACGTCCTCGGCAACATCACCTCCAAGTCCGACATCGGCACTTATACCTATGGCGAAAGCCACCTGGCCTGCACCGGTGGAGCGACGCCTGGTCGGCATGCCGTCACCACGGTCGCCGGCGAGAAGAACGCCACCTATTGCTACGATGCCAATGGCAATATGACCTCTGGCGACGGGCGCGCCATTGCCTATGGCGCCTCCGACATGGTGACCAGCATCACCCGCGGCGCCACCTCGGTGACCTTCGCCTACGGCCCCGATCGGGGCCGCTACAAACGCATCGATACCGACTCGACGGGCATCACCACCACCTACTATGTCGGTGGCAAGGCCTATGAGAAGATCCTCAAGCCCGACGCCTCGATGGAGACGAAGCACTATATCGGCGACTTCGCGATCATCACCGAGCGCACTTCGATGGGCTCGACGACCAAGTCGACCGCCTATGTGCTGGACGACCATCTGGGCTCGCTCGACGCGCTGACCGACGAGACGGGCGCCCTCATCCAGAAGATGAGCTTCGATGCCTGGGGCAAACGGCGTGAGGACACCTGGGCGGCGATGGCCAACCCTTACGTCTTCAGCGCCCTGGTCACCACCCGCGGCTTCACCGGTCATGAGCAGATCGACTCGGTCGGTCTCGTTCACATGAACGGCCGCGTCTACGATCCCGAACTCGGCAGGTTCGTCTCGGCCGACCCGGTGGTGCAGGATCTGTCCAACAGCCAGAGCCTCAACCGCTACACCTA
>NNBT01003509.1_pt1 | contig 20072 bp, 16 predicted proteins | sample 1173831 | NCBI WGS metagenome assembly NNBT01 (sample SAMN07173936, study PRJNA388173) | plant metagenome | isolation source: symbiotic tissue sample KVJ10 | place: Norway: Troms, Kvaloya island | reverse complement strand
CACCGCCTTTCATGTCGACGGGGCCACGGCCCCATACGCGGCTCTCGGCGATCACGCCGTTGAACGGCTTGCGCGCCCAGCCCTCGGCATCGCCGGTCGGCACGMCGTMGATATGGCCGCACAGGATGAAGCTCTTGTCTTCGCTGCCGTCCCAATTGGCGACCAGATTGGGCCGGCCGGGAAACACGTCCCACTGCTCGGTCGCGAAGCCGTCCGCCTTCAGGCGCTTGTCGATGACGCTCTGGACCGCCGCCTCTTCATTGAGGCCGTCGGCCTGCTCGAATTTCGGATTGACCGAGGGGATGCGCACCAGCTCGGACGTCAGCTCGACCACATAATTCGGATCGGCATCGATCGCCGCCCATACCGCCTTGATGGCATCGCTCATGGCATCCCTCTTCTATTTGCGGCGGCCTGAGCCACCCGTCTCCCTGATGAGGGATAGTGATGTAGAAAAAATATCATTGTCAATCAGATTTCATAAACTGAAGAAAAAAATTCAGAACTGAGAGACAAAGCATCACCCGAACCTCCCGCCATGGGCGCGCACCCGATCGCGACGAAGGTAAATACATATTTCATTTCTTGTTATCAAGCACAAAAATGGATCAAATAATCCAGAACTAACTAAAGCTGTCGCCTGCCCGGAATTCGAACGCGACACGGCTACAAATTGCGGCGGGTCAGGCGCGTGGGAATGTCACAACAGCATGGACCGGCGCGCGGTCATTTGAACAGCCCCTTCGGATCATAGACGGGGTCGCCCTTAAGCAGCGTAGCGACCACTTTCGCCTTGCCGATATCCTTGACCGCGACCTTGGTGATGTCGCGGTCGATCACCACGATATCGGCGAACTTGCCGACTTCGAGCGATCCCGTCGTCTTGTCCTGCTTCAGCAGGCGCGCCGGATTGATGGTGGTCCATTCGATCACGGTCCGGATATCCGGCGGGCCTTCCTTGCGGCGTGCCAGTGCCGCCCCGATCTTGACCAATGGCGAAAGCTCGTCGGCGTCGAAATCGCTGCTCAAGACCACCAGCGCGCCCGCCGCCGCGAGGCTTGCTGCCGGCAGCAGCCGGTCGGCTCTTTTGCCGATGAAGCCGCGGATGAACTTGTCGTATTCAGGATCGAGCGAGCTTGGCGCCAGCTGGAAATCGGCGACGACACCCAATTCCTTGAAGCGCGGATAGTCGGCCTTATCGACAAGATAGAGGTGAGTCAGGCGATGCGGGCCCGGTGCCGGATTCGACGCCGCGATCGCGTCCAGCGCCAGCCGCGCACCGCGGTCGCCGGTGACGTGATAATGCAGCTGGAAGCCTATATCCGACAGCGCCTTCGAATAACGCTCGAGCGCACCATCGGCAAAATATTCGAAGCCGCGCGCAAAACCGTGATCGATGCCGGCTCCCGGCCTGTAGGGCGCGAGCACTGCACCGGTGCGCTGCTCCAGAATGCCGTCGACATAGATCTTCGCCTGGTTGAACCGCAGCAGGCTGTCGGGATCGTTGGAATAGAGCGCCTTAAGTTTGGCCATCTGCTCATCGAAGGGCATGTCGGGATAGACATAAAGCGCGTTCGAGGCGCGCACCGTGAGCTTGTGTTCGGCCAGCGCCCGCTGCCAGGCCTTGACATGCCCCTGTGGCCAGAAGCCGCCCGCGTCGCTCACCGTTGTGATGCCGTTGGCGGCCATTGTCTTCAGCGTTTCGAGCATCGCTTCATAGGCGAAATCTTCATTGGCCGGCGTATCGGGGAAAGCGAGATTGCGCAGCTTCTGTTGCGCGTTTTCCAGCACCACGCCATTGGGCTTGCCTTTGGCGGTGCGCAGGATGATGCCGCCCGGCGGATTGCCCTCGAGCCGGTCGTAGCCGGCTTTCCGCATCGCCGCGGAATTGGCCCAGGCACCATGACCGATATCGTCCAGGATCAGCACCGGGCGGTCGGGCGCGATCTCGTCCAGGAGTGCTATCGGATCATCGCTTTCGTCAAGCAGATTGGTCATGCTGACGCCGGAGCCCAGCACCCATTCGCCCTTGCTGCTCTTCAGACATTCCTCGACGGTCGCCAGCGTGTCGTCAAGTTCGTCGAAGGGCTCGAACTCGCAGAGCACTTCGTTCACGCCGGCTTCGATCAGATGCATATGCGCATCCTGGAAGCCCGGCAACACCATGCGCCCGCCGAGATCGACCATCTTCGCATCCGCGCCGGCGGCGGCCAGAACAGCTTTCTTGCTGCCCACCGCGATGATCACGCCGCGCTCATCGATGGCGATCGCCTCGGCTCTCGGCGCCGCCCGGTTGACCGTGTATATTTTTGCATTGGTCAGCACCAGCGACGCGCCGATAACGGGCTGGGTAAGGAACGCCAGGGTGGCAAGGCAGAAAACGACGATGAGCTTCACTGGCCGCCCCCTCTCGCTGGAGTTGTGACCACCATAAACTCAGACCGTCAGCCCGATCAAGCCGACGAGCCACCTACTCCTTGATGGCCCAGGCCTTGTAGGCGCCGTCGACGACGACCGTTCCTTCCACTTCCTTCTCGAAACCCGGGAAAGTTTGCCCCCAATCCTGCAGCGCGCGGATATAGGAGAGCCACGGCCCGTCGGCGGGACCGAAATTCTCACCCGGCAGGACGATCGGAATGCCCGGCGGATAGGGAATGATGCCGACGCCGGCGACCCGGTTGGCGAGTTCCTCGACCGGCAGCAACTCCGCCTCGCCCGCCATCAGCATCCCATTGGCGCGGCGCGGCAGCATCTGCGGTTCGGGCAGTACGCAGAAGGCCTGTGCCTGCAGCTGGCCGGCGCGGCTTTCCTTCATGTGGCGGAACATCTTGTCGGCGAGGTCCCGGAGCCCCATGCCGCCATAGACGCGCGGCGCTTCCGCGACGAGGTCCGGCAGGCATTGCGCCAATGGACGGTTGGCGTCGTAATCATCCTTGAAGTCGAGCAGCACGCTCATCAGCGTGCCCCATTTGCCCTTGGTGATGCCGATCGAGAACAGGCACAGCACCATGTGATCGGTGGTGCGCGACGGGATGTTGCCGAAATGATGGAGATAGGCCGACAGCACCGGCGCCGGAATACCGCTCTCCTGCATCACGCCGTCATCGCCCATGCCCGGACAGACGATGCCGACCTTGATCGGGTCGAGCATGCACCAGCCGTCGGGGATGCCGTCGAAACCATGCCACTTCTCGCCCGGATGCAGCACCCAGCATTCGGGATCGGTGATGAGCTGCTGCAGATCGGCATCGGCAAAGGTGACATTCTTGTCCGTCTTCGGGTCCCGCACCTTGGGCGCGTTCCACGGCCAGAAGAACCAGTCTTTCTTGCGGGCGAATTCGCGATGCGCGCGCGCCAGGGTCTGGCGGAAGCTGACGGCCTCCTCGATCACCTCATCGGTGAGCGCCTTGCCGCTCGGGCCGTCCATCATCGAGGCGCCGATCTCGTTGGAGGCGATGAGCGCGTAGAGCGGCGAGGTCGTCGTCTGCGCCATGTAGCTCACATTGAAGCGGCTGTGCTCTATCGGATTGCGCCCGTCGCGGATATGGATGTAGGACGACTGCGACAGCGCCGCGAGCAGCTTATGCGTCGACTGCGTCGAGAAAACCGTCGGATCGCTCGCCTTGTGCGCCTTGGGATCGCCGCGCATGGCGAAGCGCTTTTCATAGATCGGGTTGAAGCGGGCATAACCGAACCAGGCTTCGTCGAGATGAATGCGGTCGACGGATTTGCCGAGCAGTTCCTCGACATGGGCGGAATCATAGCAGAGCCCGTCATAGGTAGAATTGGTGACGACCGCATAGACCGGCTCCGCCTTCACCGCATGCGACCGCAACGGATGCGCGGCGAGCTTGGCGCGGATGGCCGCGGGCTCGAATTCCTCAGGGAGAATCGGACCGATGATGCCATAGCGGTTGCGCGTCGGCACCAGGAAGGCCGGGATGCCGCCCGACAGGATCAGCCCCTGCTCGATCGATTTGTGGCAGTTGCGGTCGCACAAAGCGAACTGGCCGTCGCCCACCGCCGCGGCGAAGATGGTGCGGTTGGCGCCCGACGTGCCTGTGAGCCCCGAATAGCTGCGATGCGCGCCGAAGACACGCGCCGCATAGGCTTCCGCCTCGCCGATCGGTCCCGAATGCTCGAGCAGCGAGCCGAGCCCGCCGCGTTCGATGCCGGTATCGGCGCGGAACAGATTCTCGCCGAAGAAGTCGAAGAAGATCCGTCCCGCCGGCGTCTTGGTGAAGGCGACGCCGCCTTGATGGCCGGGGGCAGCCCAGGAATATTCGGCGAGATTCATGTAGCTGAGCAGCGCCTTGTTGAAGGGCGGCAGGATATTGTGCTGGTAGCGCTGGATCGCCGCCATCACGCGGCTGGCGATGAAGGGGATGGTGTCGGCATGGAGCCACACATATTCATCGGTGAGCTGCATCACCTCGACCGTCAGGTCGTCGCGGCTCGCCTGGTCGGCCATCAGCATGACCGGCACGGTGGCATTGCGGCTGCGGATGGTGCGCAGCAGATCGAGCGCCTCGGCGCGGCCGCGCTTGTCCTTGCCCTCGCGCGTCGTCCAGTCGATCAGGATCGCATCGATCGAGGCATCCGAGAGAAACACCGAGCGGCCGTCCTGGTAGCTCGCCGCCTCGACCACCTCGATGTCGCGCGTCTTGAGCTCGTCCGCCAAAGCGCGCACGGCCCGCCCGCCGACGCTTTTCGGCACCGCCAGTTCCTCATCGATGATGAGGACCTCGAGCTTCTGGAGCTTGATCGTTCGTTCGAGCATGGTTTACCTCAAGCTTTGCCGGGCCGCAGCGGCCCGCCCCATCACTTCTATCAGAATAAACAAGAGGATGATGAAGGTTGCCTGACGCTATGGTGAGTCTCGCAGGGCCGTCAAATGGCGCCAGCACGTCTTAGCCTGTGGCGGCCCCAGAACCCGTGCTATAGCACCTCCGCAAAGGAGTGCTTATGAACCGCCCGGACCGCCCCGAAACCGAAACTCTGACGCCCGAAACCGCTGTGGAGCGCCTGATCGCGCTGCACGAGGACGCGGTGGAGTCCCTGCGCCAGGCGCTCGACCGGTTCTTCACCCAGAGCATTCCGCCCTCCTCCAAGGAGCGCACCCGCTTCCGTTACCCGGAGCTGCGCCTCGTCTATGGCTCAGGCCAGGCACAGCCGTCCCTGTCGCGCGCCTATGCCAAATTCGAGAGCCCCGGCATCTATGCGACGACCATCACCCAGCCGCGTGCCTTCCGCGACTATCTGGTCGACCAGCTGCGCCTCCTCGTCGCCGACTATCCGACCACCATTTCGGTCGGCCGCAGCAACCAGGACATTCCCTATCCTTACGTGCTTGATTCCGGCGACGAGCTCGGCCGCGACAATGTCTCGGCCGCCGAGCTGGCGCGCCACTTCCCGGCACCCGCCCTTTCCGCCATCGGTGATGAGATCGCCGACGGCCTGTGGACGCCGCCCAAGGGCGAGCCGATGCCGCTGGCACTTTTCGACGCCACCCGCACCGATTATTCGCTGAAGCGCATCGTCCATTATACCGGCACCAACTGGCGCCATGTGCAGCCTTGGATCCTGCTCACCAACTATCACCGTTATGTCGACCAGTTCGTCAATTGGGGCATCGAGCAAATCCGCGCCAAGGGTCCTTATGACGCGCTGGTTCTTCCCGGCGGCATCATGATCGGGCGCGACGGCCTGGCGGTCGAGGATTGCGACACCGCCATCACCTCCTCGCCCTGGCACCGCTTCCAGATGCCGGGCTACCACCTCCTGCGCCGCGATGGAAAGGGCGGCGTCAGCCTCGTCAATATCGGCGTCGGCTCCTCCAACGCCAAGAACATCACCGACCATCTGGCGGTGTTGCGCCCGCATTGCTGGCTGATGATCGGCCATTGCGGTGGCCTGCGGCAATCGCAGCGCATCGGCGACTATGTGCTGGCGCATGCTTATTTCCGCCAGGACCGCATTCTCGACGGCGCCGTACCGCCCGATATCCCCATCCCGGCGCTGGCCGAGGTGCAGGTGGCGCTGCAGGAAGCCGCCGCCAAGGTGACGGGCGAGCGCGGCGAGCAGCTCAAAGCGCGGCTGCGCACCGGCACCGTCGTCACCAATGACGACCGCAACTGGGAACTGCGCTGGTCGCAGGAGCGCCGCCGCATCAACCTGTCGCGCGCCATCGCCGTCGACATGGAATCGGGCACCATCGCGGCGCAAGGTTATCGCCTGCGCGTGCCCTATGGCACCTTGCTCTGCGTCTCCGACAAGCCGTTGCATGGCGAGATCAAATTGCCGGGCGCCGCCAACGCCTTCTACGACCGGGCCGTCGGCGAGCATTTGATGATCGGCCTCGCCGCCATCGATCTCTTGCGCGGCGAGCTGAAACAGCTCCATTCGCGCAAGCTCAGAAGCTTCGACGAACCGCCTTTCCGGTGAGTAACACACGGTAACAAAAAGGTTTTGCGCCGCCAGGAGGGCGACGCATGACCGCCACAGCGCCGCCGCAATCGGACCCCATCTGATGGCCTGGTTTACTCAGGAGTTTTCTACATGGACCGCCGCTCGCTCGCCGCCTTTGGCCTCACCGGCCTTGCAGCTGCCGCCGCCCTTACCACCCCTTCCCTAGCCCAGGAGTCCAAGACCATGCCGCGTGTCATTTCTCTCAACGGTCACGGCGAGGTGAGGTCCAAGCCTGACATGGCCATCGTCAATGTCGGCGTCATGTCGCAGGCCGCGACCGCCCGCGACGCGCTGACCGAGAACACCAAGGCGATGCAGAAGATCTTCGCCGCGCTTCAGGGCGCCGGCATCGAGGGCAAGGACATCCAGACCTCGAATTTCTCGGTCAATCCGCGTTATCAATATGACCAGAATAATCAGAAGCCGCCGGTCGTCGTAGGCTATGATGTGTCCAACATGGTTTCGGTGTCGGTGCGCAAGCTCGACACTCTGGGCGCGGTGCTCGATACGATGGTGAGCGAAGGCTCGAATCAGATCAACGGCGTCGGCTTTGCCATTGCCGATGACGAGAAGCTGCGCGACGAAGCCCGCAAGCTCGCCGTTGCCGATGCCGAGCGCAAGGCCAAGCTTTATGCCGCCACCATGGGCCTGACCATGGGCCAGGTCATGTCGGTGAGCGAAGGCAACTTCCAGCCGCCGCAGCCCGTATTCTACGGCAAGGCGGTGCGCCAGGATTCGGCCGGCAATGTTCCGATCGCCGAGGGCGAGCAGGTCGTTGCCGCCGATGTGAACATCACCTGGGAGATCAAGTAACGGTCGTAAGCCGTTGGTTTGACTCTCATCCGGCATGTCGACCCCATGGGGCCGGCATGCCCCGATAAGGAGACCCGGATCATGGCTTTCCGTCATCTGATCGTCTGCGCGATGCTCGCGGCCTTTACACCGGCGGCGCTGCCGCTTTTCTCCGGCACCGCCGAGGCCGCGACCCAAACGACGCAGAAGAAGAAAAAGCCGGTCCAGAAAAAGAAGACCACGGAGCCCCGCGTGAAGAAGAACTTCCGCGCGCCGCGGCCGGGCGAGCCCAATGCCGGCTGGACCGACGACTGCCTGTTCTATTACCAGGTCTATGGCCGCACCCCGCCGATCTGCGGAAAATACGGCCGCTCCTTCATGACCTGGGACTGACCAATAATCCGACAGGCCTAAACAGGCGTGTCCAGAAGCTCTCGGACATGCCGGTCGAGAAATTTGACGTCTTCCGGACTGGTGCCGGGCCCGCCGGCGAAATGCCCCCAGATCGACGGTATCGGGATGAGCTTGGCGCGCGGCATATGCGCGACCTCGATGGCGCTGTCCTCGGGCGGGAAATAGAGATCGGTCTGGCCGGGCATCACATAGGCCAGCGCTTTGATGGCGCCCAGCGCCTTGCGGAAATCGCCCTTATAGACCTCGTTGCGGCTGAGGTCGCCATTTTGCCAGGTCCACAACATGGTGAGCAGGTTGTTGGCGTCCTTGGTCAGGAAGAAGCCCTCCCAGAAGGCGACCAGGAAATCTTCGAGCGAGGCATAACCAAGCGCCTTGAGGTCGAGTTCCTCCCGATAGAAGGACTGCGAGACCCCCCAGCCGGCATAGACGCGCGCCATCGCCCTGAGGCCCCTGGCCGGCTTTTCCTTGTACCAGCCATTGTTCCAGGCGGCGTCCGCCGTCAGCGCCGCCTTCACGCCTTCCAGGAAGACGAAATTATGCCGCGAGCATTTGGCCGAGCCGCAGAAGGGCAGGATGCGCTCGACCATGTCGGGATAGAGGCAGCCCCAATGGAAGGTCTGCAGCGCGCCCATCGACCAGCCGATGACGAGCTTGACGCGTTCGATGCCGAGCTCGTCATGCACCAGCCGGTGCTGCAGCCGGACATTGTCATAGGGCGTCACTTGCGGGAAACGCGACGCATTATAGGGCTCCGGCATGTTGCTGGGTGAAGACGACAGCCCGTTGCCCAGCATGTTCGGGATGATGATGAAATATTTGTCGGGATCGAGGGCCATGCCGGCGCCGACGAGCCACTCATTGTCGTAATGCTGGCCCGAATACCAGGTCGGATAGACGACCACATTGTCCTTCTTCGCATTGAGCTTGCCGAAGGTCTTGTAGGCGAGCTTGCAGTCTCTGATCGCCGCGCCCGATTGCAGGACCACCGTTCCCGCATCATAGATCGAATAATCGTTAGGCATGAGTTCTTCTCTCCCTGATAATTTTGTGGGGAGGCCGTGCCTGGGCCTCCCCTGTTAGCTGAATTGCCGGAAGTCTCAGGCTTCGCGCATCACCTTCGACAGGATGAAATAGACGATCGCCGCGACGACGAAGGCCGAGATCGCCGTCGACCAGTGCGGCGCGTTGAACTCCACCAGCAGCGCCACCGCCGATCCGGCGGCCCAGGCGATGAAGGCGGGTGCCCGCCAGTCGACCGTGGTGACCGAGTTCTTGCGCGCCACATACTGGTCGACGAGGATGATGGCGCCGATCGGCGGCACCAGGATGCCGAGCAGCGACAGCCATTCGATGAAGAAGGCCCAGATATTGCCGGCCGCCACCAGGATGCCGATGGCCCCGAGGATGATCGCCATCAGGCGCATATTGCTGCCGAGAATGCGCGACCAGCCGGTGGCCGCATTGTAGAGGCAGTGGGCGCAGACCGAGCCCAGATTGCAATAGAGGAAGATGAAGGCGAGCAGGCTCAGCCATGCCATCTGCTTGCCGTTCATATAGCCGAACATATTGTCGACGCCGAACGGATTGGCGTTCGGCACGGCGAGCGCCGCCGTCATCACGCCGCCGACCAGCATGGCGACCAGATTGGCGAAGGGAAAGGCGCTGAAGGTCGAGATCAGCGAGCTCTTGCGATCCGCCGCCCAGCGGTTGAAGTCGGCCGTCACGGTGCCGGCATCGATGAACAACGCGATGACCACGGTCAGGCCGACGCCCATCGACATCGTCGCGACGCCGTTGTTGCCGGGATACGCCATGATGGCGCTCCAGCTCGTCGTGCTGGCCGCGTCCGCCGCCACCCAGAGTCCGAGAATGACGAAGAGCGGCACGGAGACCACACCGATCCAGTGCAGCCCGCGCACGCCAACGAAGGTGATGCCGACATAGAGCAGCCCGGCGATGATCGTCATCGCCACGTAGTTCAGATTGTAGGTGGAGCTGATGAGCGCGCCGGTGATGCCGGTCTGCACCGCATACCAGCCGAGCAGCAGCGTCGACAAAAGGCCGGAGGCCAGCATGTAGCCCTTGCGCCCGAAGACGATGCTGGCGAGCAAGGCGAAATTCATGCCTTTCTCGGTACCGAGCAGGCCCAGAAGTCCGACATAGACGAACATGATCAGGTTGCCGATGATCATGGCCTTGAGCGCATCGGCGAACCCCATGCCGAGCACCAGGATCGATCCGGTCATCGCCCCGGTGATGATCATCGGGAATCCGATCCACACCATGGTGACCGAGAACAGGCTTCGCCGCGCTTGCGCCGGCACGGGCGAATGTTCGTATTCCTCGCCCAATATGTGATCGGCCTCGGCTTCGAGCTGGGTGAGCGAGGCGGTCCGATAACTTTCCTGATTGTCCGACATGAGCGTTCCCTCGAGTTTGTTTTCTGATCAGGCACGACGCGGCCATGCGCATGAAGACGGGAGCCCACATGCGAAAACAAAAAGCCCCCACCGAGATCCGTTGGATCTGCTGATGGGGGCTTTCAAGCCGTGATTTGTCGGCAATATTGCCGAAATGAAGTAACGGGAACTATAACCGAAGGCCGGTGTTTGTCCATATCAATTCCGTGCAAGCGCACGACTTCGTGTCGCTTCACGATCACAATGCGCCGTCAGCACGCTGCTGACTTATATTGACAGCAGACTGGGTTAGGTCTTCTCTCGTCCAGCAACCAAGCGCAGAGCCCTTCGATGCCCGTCTGTGAAGCAGACCCCTGGCGACTGCAGTATTTCGAGAAAGTCCCCTGCCCGCCCGACGTCATGATCCCGACCGAGGATTGCGACGCCTGGGCGTGGAATCCGCGCGAGAATTGGATCTATGACAAGTTGCGCGTGGCCGAGAGCCAGGGTCTCGACTGCGGGCCGCATGGCGTGACGCCCAAGCGCTTCCCCGTCTTCTCGAAGCCCATCGTCAATATGAAGGGCATGGGGGTCGCGAGCGGACCCTTCCACACGCTTGCCGAATATGAGGACGGTTACACGCCTGGCCACTTCTGGACGGCGCTTTTGACCGGCGAACATGTCTCCACCGATTGCGCCATCGTCAAGGGCGAGATCCGTTGGCTCCGCCACACGACCGGCACGCCCTTTGCCGCCGGCATGTTCAACTACTGGACCGTGCATGCCGCGACGCGGCCCGAACTCGCGGCCTATATCCGCGAATGGGTGGGCGCGCATCTCGCTCTCTATACCGGTATTCTCAATGTCGAGACGATCGGCGGCCGCATCATCGACGCGCATTTGCGCTTTGCCGATCAATGGCCGGATCTCTATGGCAAGGGCTGGGTCGAGGCGCTGGTCCGGCTCTACGCCGAAAAGCGCTGGTCGTTCCCGGAGGAAGGTGAACGGCGCGACGGCTATTCGGTTGTGCTGTTCGGCCGCCATGGCCGCCGCTACCGCCATCCGGCGCCCGAGGCCGTCGCGGCGGTGCGAGCGCTTCCCGGCATCTCGAGCGTGCAGATCACTTTCCACGAGACGAAGCCCGCCGAAGACCACGCCGCCCCGCCCGGCGGCTTCCGCCTCGCCATCATCAACGCCCTCGACCGCGAGGCGGGCTTCGCCGCCCGCCGCCTCCTCGCCAGGTCCTTCCCCGCCGAGGATCTGCTCTGGCCGGAAGGGGCGCGCGCGCCTGAACTGATCACCGACGCGGTGCGCTAGACTCCTCTAATGGTGCTATGTCGCCGACGGGCCACTAGCCGCATTTACCTTGATGCGTCGCTTCAGCCACTTTTTACAATTTTAGATTTTACTTTAAGGCAAGCGATAGCGGGTCCGGATAAGCCTCCCGTCTGCGAAGTGATATTTGCGGCCAGTTGACGGCTCCCGCTTCGCCTGAGGGAGAATGTAGCGGATGCCTGCCACAAGCACGATTACCTCGACCGGCAATGCCTATGTCGACGGCGTACTGTCCGGAACCAAATGGGCGGTCAACAGCTTCACCTACAGCTTCCCTTCGAGCGCCTCCTTCTATGGCTCCGGCTATGGCTCGGGCGAGCCGCTCTCCAATTTCGAGCCCCTGAACCCAACGCAGATGGCGGCGGTGCGCGCGATACTCGACGACTATTCCGCCGTCGCCAATATCACCTTCCAGGAGATCACGGAGACCGCCACTCAGCATGCCGATTTCCGGCTGGCGCAGTCGGACAAGCCGGGCACCGCCTGGGCTTACTATCCCACCACCATGGCCGAGGGCGGCGATGCGTGGTTCAACAATTCGAAGAACTATTACGACAATCCGGTCATCGGCACCTACGCCTATGCCTCTTTCATTCACGAGCTGGGCCATGGCTTGGGATTGAAGCATCCCCACGAGGCGTCAGGCGCATTTGGCGCGATGCCGCTCGATCGCGACTCGCTCGAATATTCGATCATGAGCTATCGCTCCTACACCGGACAGTCGACGAGCGGCGGCTATACGAACCCCTATGGCAACTATCCGCAGTCGCTGATGATGTACGACATCGCGGCGCTGCAGAAGATGTATGGCGCCGATTTCACCACCAACAGCGACAACACGACCTATACCTGGAGCACCACGACCGGCGAGATGTTCCTCAACGGGGCCGGCCAGGGCACGCCGGCCGTCAACAAGATCTTCCTGACGATTTGGGATGGCGGCGGTACCGACACCTATGATTTCTCGAACTACACGACGAACGTCACCGTCGACCTGCGGCCGGGACAGTGGTCGACGGCCGCGGCGGCGCAGCTGGCGCTTCTCCATTACGACGGATCGAAGGTCGCCGCAGGCAATATCGCCAACAGCCTCCTCTACAATGGCGACCTGCGTTCGCTGATCGAGAACGCCATCGGCGGCACGGCGAGCGACATTCTCATCGGCAATGTGGCGAACAACGTCCTCGATGGCGGCGCCGGCAACGACCGTCTCACCGGCGATGCCGGCAATGATACGCTGCAGGGCGGCGACGGCACCGATACGGCCGTCTTCAGTGGCCTGCGCTCGCAATATCAGGTGACGCAGCTGGCCGACGGCTCATTCAGTGTCGTTGATTTACGCAACGGCTCACCCGACGGATCGGACATCCTGTGGAACATCGAGCAGTTTCAATTCAGCGACAAGCAATACACCTTGGCGGACATATTGACGAACCCGCCACCCCCGCCGGTCGAGCCCTCTCCGGTCGGGCTGACCCTCACCGGCACCTCCGCCAACAATACGCTCAAGGGCGCCACGTTGAATGACATCATCTCCGGCCTCTCCGGCGCCGACACGCTTTATGGTTATGGTGGAGCCGACACGCTCGATGGCGGCACCGGCAATGACAAGCTTTACGGCGGCGACGGCGACGACCTCCTGATCGGCGGCGCGGGCGCCGACAGGCTGGATGGCGGGGCGGGCATCGACACGGCGAGCTATGCAAATGCCACGGCCGGCGTGATCGCCAATCTGGCTTCAACTTCCGCCAACCGGGGCGATGCCTACAGAGACGTCTATGTCGGCATCGAGAACCTGACCGGCAGCAACTTCAACGACACGCTGACCGGAAACAGCGCGGCCAATGTTCTGTCCGGCGGCGCCGGCGCCGACAAGCTCTATGGGTCGGGTGGCAACGACACGCTGATTGGTGGTGCGGGCGCCGATACTCTCGATGGCGGCAGCGGCACGGACACAGTCGTCTTCACCGGCCAGGCGGCCGACTATAGCTGGGTCAAGAACAGCAACGGCTCCTGGACGGTGACCGATCTCCGCGTCGGGTCTCCGGATGGCAAGGACACGCTTGTCGGTATCGAGCTCATGCAATTCAGCGACAGCTTGCTGTCTCCGAGCGCGCAGAGCCCGTCGAGCACCGTCACCACGAACAACTCGGCCGAGTTCCATTTGGATCTTCTGCCGCTGCCTTCTTACGATGAACAGCCCCTGGGCTGGTTCGCCTCCCATGGCTGGTCCGGCAACTGGGACAAGGGCTTCCTCTTCTCCTGATGAAACGAAGCGCGGCTGAAGCAAATGTATGACTGGATTCCCATAGACCGCTGGGTCGAATGCGCGAGCATGGAACGGCCCGGCATCGTTTTCGAGATCCGTAATGCCCATGGACAGGCGCTGACCACTGTCTGCGTTCCCGAGCTGCCCAAGGCCCCCTTCGACTGGACGGCGCCGCCGCTCGAATTTCGTCCCGTTCCGGAAGCGCCGGCCACGCATTCCTCGCCGCTTCCCGGTCCGTCCTGAATCGGAGAAATGGAGCGGCGCCATTAACCGATCATGCAGCGTTGCGCCCTATGATCGCCGGCTGACCGCAATCAAATCGACGCCCGCCGGCGACATGTCGAGATCCCCATGCTCAAGCTGATGGCCCCTCCCGCCTCCGAGTTGCGCCAGGCCTTGTCGCGCTTCAGGAGTGCATTCCTGTGGCTCGCCCTCTTCAGCGGCATTATCAACATTCTCATGCTGACGGGCGCGCTGTTCATGCTCGAGGTCTATGACCGCGTCCTGCCGAGCGGCAGCGTGCCGACCCTGGTGGCGCTCGCCATTCTTGCCTCGGTGCTGTTCGGCGCGCAGGCGCTGTTGGATGTCATCCGGTCGCGCATCCTGGTCCGTGTCGGCAACTCCCTCACCCGCTCGCTCAGCCCGCGTTTGTTCGACGCTGTCCTGCATCTTCCCCTGGCCAAGGGAAATGGCGGCGACGCACGGCTGTCGCCACGCGATCTCGACCAGGTCCGGTCCTTCATTTCGGGCGGCGGACTATTGTCCCTGTTCGATCTTCCCTGGATACCGGCCTATCTGCTCTTCTGTTTTGCCCTGCATTTCTGGATCGGCGTCACCGTCAGCATCGGCGCGCTCATTCTGCTCAGCCTGACGCTCGTCACGGAAGTGATGACCCGCAAGCCGGCGGCGGAAGCCACGCTTTCCGCGGCCCGGCGCGACGCCTGGACGCAAGCCTGCAAGCAGAATGCCGAGGCCATCGCGGCGATGGCGATGAAGCCGCGGCTCCTGGCGCGCTGGGAGAGCTTCAATCTCCGTTTCCTGAAGGCGCAGGAACAAGCGCAGGACATCAGCGGCGGCTTTGGTGCGCTGTCGAAGGCGCTGCGCATGCTGCTGCAGTCCGCCGTGCTCGCCGTCGGCGCCTATCTCGTCATCTATGGCCAGGCGACGGCCGGCATCATCATTGCGGGCTCGATCCTCAGCGCCCGGGCTCTGGCGCCCGTCGAGCTGGCGATTGCGAATTGGCGCGGCTTCCAGTCGGCGCGGCAAGGCGCGCGGCGGCTCGATCTGGCGCTCGCCGACACGCCGACGCACCCATTGCAGCTTTCCCTGCCCAGGCCGAAATCCACTCTCTCCGTCGAGGGCGCGAGCATTTCTCCGCCCGGTCTATCCCGCCATGTGATCAGCGACGTGAGTTTCACGCTGTCGGCCGGCACGGCGCTCGGCATCATCGGCCCGAGCGCCTCCGGCAAATCCTCGCTCGCCCGGGCGCTCGTCGGCATTTGGCCCTTGGCCAACGGCAAGGTCTGCCTCGACAGCGCCGCCCTGAAACTCTGGCCGGCGCAGACGCTTGGCGACAATATCGGTTATCTGCCGCAGGAGGCCCAGCTCTTCGACGGCACCATGGCGGACAACATCTCGCGCTTCGCTCCCGATGCTGCCGCCGAGGACATCATCGCGGCGGCGAAGGCCGCCGGCGTGCATGAGATGATCCTCGGATTTGCCGACGGGTATGCGACGCGCATCGGCGAAGGCGGCTTTCTCCTGTCCGCCGGACAACGGCAGCGGCTGGGACTGGCCCGCGCTTTGTATCGCAATCCCTTTCTTGTCGTTCTCGACGAGCCGAATTCAAATCTCGACTCCGACGGCGAAGAGGCCCTCACCCGCGCCATCATGGACATAAGGGCGCGATCGGGCATCGCCGTCGTCATCGCGCATCGCCCGAATGTGCTTGCGGCGGTCGACAAGCTGCTCGTGCTGGCGGAAGGCAAGGTCCAGGCCTTCGGGCCCAAGGCCGACGTGCTGCAGCAGGCCCGCCGGCCGGCGCCGATTGCCATTGCGGGAGGCCGGTCATGACGTCGCCCGTACAGCACCCTGAAAGGGACCCCTCGATACGCCGGCACATCACGCTCGGCCTCGCGGTCGTCGCCCTTCTGCTCGGGGGAATGGGCAGCTGGGCGGCGGTGAGCAAATTGGCCGGAGCGGTCATCGCGCCGGGCACTCTCGTCGTCGAGAACAACGTCAAGAAAGTGCAGCATCCGACCGGCGGCGTCGTCAAGGACCTGCGCGTGAAGGACGGCGACACGGTCACGGCCGGCGACCTGCTGATCGCGCTCGATGGCACGCAGGCGCGCGCCAATCTCGACATCATACTGGGCGGCATCGATGAGCTGGCGACCCGGAAGGCCCGCCTCGAAGCGGAGAGCGAGGGTGCTGACGAATTTGCCTTTCCGGCGGAGCTCGCCGCGCGCGCCCGGGAACCCGGATTGGAGAAGATTCTGGCCGGCGAGCGGAAGCTGTTCGACCTGCGCAAGGCCGAGCGCGTCGGGCAGAAAAAGCTCCTGCGCGAGCGGATCGCCCAGCTCGGCAAGGAGGTCGAAGGCCTTACCGCGCAAGCGGCCGCCAAGGAGCAGGAGCTCGCCTTGATCGCCAAGGAGTTGGTCGGCACGCAGCAGCTCTATCAGAAAGGCCTGATGACGCTGTCGCGCCTGACCGACATCGAGCGCACCGCGGCCCGCCTCGAAGGTGAGCGCGCCCAGCTTGTCGCCAGCACCGCCGAAGCCAAGGGCAAGATCGCCGAGAGAGAACTGGAGATCATCCAGATCGATCAGAAGCTGCGTTCGGAAGTGGGCGCGCAGCTCGCCGAGCTCAGGACCAAACTCGCCGAGCTTCAGGAACGCAAGACCGCCGCCCGCGACCAGCTCGACCGGCTCGAGATCCGCGCGCCGCAATCCGGCATCGTCCATGAGCTCACCGTCCACACGCTTGGCGGCGTCGTGCAGGCCGCCGAACCTCTGATGCTGATCGTCCCCTCCGCCACGGCATTGGCGGTGGATGCGAGAATTGCGCCGCGGGAAGTCGACCGGATCCAGATCGGACAGAAGGTTGCCTTGCGCTTCTCGAGCTTCAATCAGCAGACGACGCCCGAGATCGATGGCCGGCTGGTGCGGGTTTCAGCCGACGTATCGGAAGACGCACGGACGGGCCTGAGCTACTACACGGCCCGCATCGACATCTCCGCCGATCAGCTCGAAAGGCTCGGCATGGTCAAGCTTTTGCCCGGCATGCCGGTCGAAACCTTCATCGCGACCGAGGAACGAACCGTCGCCTCTTACTTTATGAAGCCTCTGTCGGATCAGCTCCTGCGGGCCTTCCGCCAGGAATAGATCACTCTCCGGCGATCGCCTCGCCATAATGCTCGACCAGCGGAAACGGCTCATAGAAATGATGCAGCCGCCGCTTCCATTCGAGATAACGCTCCGAGCCGCGGAAGCCCTGCGTATGGGCTTCGAGCGTCTCCCATTCGACCAGCAGCAGATATTTGCCTGCGGCCTCGATACAGGGTTTGACCGCGATCCGGATGAAGCCGGGAGTCGCCTGGATCAGCGGCAACGCCTCGCGCATCGCCTGCTCGAACTCGGCTTCGAGACCAGGCTTCACCTGCAGCACGGCATGTTCGAGGATCATGCGAGAGCTCACACCACCGTCCAGCGGCGCTGCTCTTCCTCATAGACATTGAGCTCGCCGAGCGAGATGTCGAACCAGGCGCCGTTGAGCGTGAGCTGGCCCTTGGATTCGCGCACCCGCACCCAGGGAAAGGTGCGCAGGTTTGCCAGTGAATGCTCGACCGATGCCTGCTCGATCAGCGTCAGCCGCTGCGCCGGGGTGAGCTTTTCATCAGGCTCGACGATCGCCGCCACGTCGCGCACGCCGGCGAGCCATTTGCCGATGAAGTCGCCGGTGCTCAAGGGATCGCCCGGCTCGCTGATCGCCTTGATGCCGCCGCAGCGGCCATGGCCCATGATCACGATATGCTGGACGCCCAATTGCAGCACCGCGAATTCAAGCGCCGCGCTGGTCGAATGATGGCGCCCATCCGGCGCATAAGGCGGCACCAGATTGGCGACATTGCGCACGACGAAGATTTCGCCCGGCCCCGCATCGAAGATCGTCTCGGGCGCGGCGCGCGAGTCGCAGCAGGCGATCATCATGATCGTCGGCTTCTGCTGCCCCTCGCCGAGCTTCCGGTAACGCTCCGCCTCGGACGCGTAACGCCCGGCGCGGAAGCTCGCATAGCCGTCGAGTAACCGTTGCGGGAAGTTGATGCTCATTCCGCCGCCTCCGCTGCCTTGTTATGTGAAAGATCGACGCGTTTCGCCGGCGGCAGGCTGCCTGCCCCAGGCTGCTCGCCCCAATGCCGATAGGTCTGGACGCCGCCCGTCTCGCGCACCCGCTTCAAGAGATCGAGATCGACCTTGGCGATCACCCATTGCGGCCTGTCGAGCTCGCCCAGCGCGATGACGCCACCCGGCGGGAAGCCCTGATCGGACGGCGCGAAGATGCCGGCGGCGCCGCAATTATTCTCGACCGCGGTGCAGAAGGGCGCCGGCCCCACCGTCGGCGACTGCACTGTATAGACCTGGTTCTCGAGCGCCCGCGCCATGGCGCCGGTGCGCACCCGCCAATAGCCATGCTCGCTCTCGGTATTGGAGGGCGCCAGGATGACATCGGCGCCGGCTTCGGCCAGCGCCCGCGCCAGCAGCGGAAACTCGATGTCGTAGCAGATCACCAAGCCGACCCGCGCCGGCCCGATGTCGAAAACGGTGAGCTCGCGCCCGGCCGCGATCTTCCACGGATCGCGCTCCCAGGGCGTCATCATCAGCTTGGCGTAGCGGCCCATCCGGCCCGAGGGCCCGAAGAACCGCGCCACATTGAGAGTCTCGCCATCGGCCTGGCGCTCCGGCGCGCTCGCCGCGACGATCGCCACGCCGAACCGGCGGGCCAGTTTTTCATGCACCCGGTCGGCCTCGGGCAGAAGCCGCGACACCACATCGATCGAGCGCTGCAGATCGTGGCCGGCTTCCGGACCATCGAGCGACACCAGCTCCATTGACGCATATTCCGGGAAGACCAGCAGCTCGGCGCCCTGACCGGCGGCCTCGGTGACCCAGCGCTCGAGCTTCGCTTCATAGTCGGCGAAGGACGACAGGGCGTCGAGCGAATACTGCGCGGCGGCAATGGTCAGGCTTCGGCTCATAGATCCCTCATCCAGAACTGCAGGGTCTGCTCGGTCTCGGCCGTATTGCCGATCTCGGTCCAACGATAGGTGGTAACCAGTCCTCTTACAGGCCGGTATTGTCTTTTTGTCCAGAACGTATCGAGCGGGCGGTAGTCCGGCGGCCGACGCGGGTCGTCCGCGGCCCGGACGACCGCGCAGAAGGTCGAGCGGGTGAGCCCGAGCTTACGCGCCTGCGCTTCCCGGGCGTCGAAAAAGGCATGCCCCAGTCCGCGGCCGCGATAGCTGGCCGACAGCACGGATTCGGCGCAGTAGAAGAGTGTCGTGATGTCGAAGCCCTGAGCCGTGAACGGCGCCTTGAACTCGTCATGCTCGGCGATGAGCGGCAGGCCGGTCGAGGCGCCGATGATCTTGTCCCCGTCCCGCGCCACCACGATGACGGCCCCCGGGGCGTGGGCCAGCTTGGTCAGATAACGCCGCTCATAATCGAGCGAGCCTTCGTACAGATAGGGATAGGAACGGAAGACCTCGATCCGCAAGGCTGCCACTGCGTCAAGGCCTTGGTTGAGCTTTTCGCCCGTCAATATTTCGGTGGTGATCCCACTCATGGTCAGGGCGGAGCTAAAGCAAAAGGTCCGGCCCCGCAAGTTTCCCGGCAGGTTCCCACAAGGCAGCGTTTCGCCAAACGAATGGGAGCGCCGTTAGGGCGCTCCCGGTGTCCTGCCCCTCATTCCGCAAGCGTTACGCAAACCTGCCGCGAAACGAGGGCTCTCTTGAAGTCCTGACCATCATCGCCGCTCTTCACGACAGGCTGATGTCAGTTTCCGGACAATCGTTTTGAATCTGATTTCAATGACTTGGCTGGGTCGCTTGAATCAGATCCTCAACCGCCGATCGGTCCGCCGCCTTCGCGTGTGATGGCCACGACCGAGGGACGCGGCGGCATCTTGTCGTCGAAATCGGGCCAGCGCGTGGTGAGTTTCTCGATCGTCTCCGATCCTTCCGCCGGATGCTGCACCGACACGAACATCGTGCTGCCGTCGGGCGTGAAGGCCGGGCCCGTCGCTTCCGCGTCCGTCGGGCMGCAGAACAACGCCTTGGGCAGCGCCCGCGCCGGTCCTTTGGTTTCGACGGCGAAGATGCCGTCGGCGCGATCGAAGTC
>NNBT01002230.1_pt1 | contig 20137 bp, 19 predicted proteins | sample 1173831 | NCBI WGS metagenome assembly NNBT01 (sample SAMN07173936, study PRJNA388173) | plant metagenome | isolation source: symbiotic tissue sample KVJ10 | place: Norway: Troms, Kvaloya island | reverse complement strand
CATGATGACATCGGATCAGGCCTTACTGCGATAAAGTTATATGCAGAACACTCAGCCCGTTCGAAACCCGCCGTGACAGAACTTAAAATTATGGAAGAGATGATCGGCGAGATTGCATTGAAAATCAGGGAAATCATCTGGAGTTCAAATACAGATAGCGACCACCTGGAAAGCCTGATCTATTTTATGGAAGAACAGCTCAGAAAGCTTTTCGAACATACTGGTACTGCATTCACTTCCGAACTTCCCGCATTTATTCCACCTATTGAACTGCAAAGCCAGAGCAGGCGCGATTGTTACCTGATCGCCAAAGAAATCGCCCATAATGTGCTTAAACATGCTCAGGCAACCCAAGTAAAGCTCCTTATCGAGGTTGAAAAAGATCAGCTGATATTTTCCATAAAAGATAATGGTACAGGCTTCGACCCGGCTGCCCAAAAATCTACCGGTGTGGGCATGGAAAATATAAGGATAAGAACAGAACGTTTAAAAGCAGGACTAATTATCGAAAATTACAGGGGAACAAGGGTAAGAATCAACATACCAATGAAATACAATGTTCACCTCTAAGCAATGTCTTAATAGAAGGCCACAATTTGCGATGCTGATTTTAACGCTTATAAGCAGATTTAAACTGCTATCTGCTTGATTTGATTCCGGGAATGTCAGTGTAAAACACCACCTTTCATCCGAAAGGCGGTGTTAAAAAAATCGATCCCGTGATTTATGAAGACTACAAAAGTAGCGCAGCAATGGTCACCCTTATATAGCCCTTTATAGTCATTTAGGTTATTATTTCGTGCAATTTAAGCCCACATAAGCCGGAAATCCGGATATAATCGATCCACTTTCCCTATCGCTTAATGTCATTACACATGCAGGCCGGGGTTTTTCAGTTGCAGAATACAAGCGCACTGAGCTTTAAATAAAACGTTTTAGTATATTTCACAATTGATTAAATAACTTAGCCTGTATCTGCTTTGGGAAAATTAAATTCAAGGCTTGATGGGATAATACTTCTGTTTACCACCCTAACCACCTCCCAAAAATAATTTCCTTGGACATCTCGTCCGCCCATGATGCGTACTTCGTAAGCCTTGCCCATATAGCTTGTTGAGATTTCAAGAAAGTCGTTCTCTATATTTAAAGGCTTAAGGGCTGGCTTCAGGCGCTTTAAAATAATTTTTTTGAAATTTTCGAATTCGGTATTATTAAACATAGGTTAGTAAAGATAGGTGACTAAATTGTACCTAATTCCAATTTTTGTGCCATAGAATCAACCAGATTTTCATGGAATATATAAATGGCTGTATTGTTGACATTTGTCAATTCTTAAGCCATAAAAATTGAAAAAAGTGTTTTTTCCCCAGTATAAACCCGATAGATTCTAAAAGTTAACTCCCATGAATAATGTATAATTTAAACTACATTATTTTACAAATCAGTCATTATATCGCTTATTCGTGCAAGCCTGCAGTAAGATATAGAGATGGCTTTCTGATTATTTAACAAATAAGAAGACAGGGTAAATGAAGATAGTGGCTTATTTGAAATGTGTTTACACAGGGATAGTCTTCGGCAGAATAGAAGCAGTAATATAATGTACCTTCTGATCTAGTATTTACCCAATGGGTTTATCTACTTAAATGAAATTCGATTTCTGCTATTCTGCCTTAACCGCTGGTAAACAGATCGTAGCAACAGTGCCCCGCCCGTTATCGCCCGGGCCGATCTGAAAACTTGCCTTAAAATCAATCTGTTGCCTGTTGATCATTTCTACCCTCTCCAAAATAGACTGGAGTCCGATAGATTTCTCTTTTATCCCTTTGGGAAGCAGTGGTTTTGTATTTTTTTGATAGCCAACCCCATTATCACCAACTGTTATACAAATATACCCTGCTTCAAAATTTAGGGCTACATCTAAATGCGCATCAGGTTGAGGCGATTCGATTAACCCATGTAGTATTGCATTTTCGATTAATGGCTGGATCAGCATTGGTGGTAAAAGAACATCCTTAAGTTCTGCCGCCTCATCAACCAAAAAGCTGTAACTGAAAGCATGATCATAGCGCATGGCCTCTAGCTCCGTATAGAGCTTAATTGCTTTCCATTCCCTATCAGCGGTAACCATGCTTTTGGTGGAGTTTTCTAGAATCAAACGGCTTAAAGCCGCAAATTTTTGGATCAGCCTGGAAGCCACTTTTTTATCGTTATCCATAATGTAGGATTCGATAGAGTTTAATACATTAAAAATAAAATGTGGATTCATCTGTGAACGTATGGCTTTCAGCTCACTTTCTGATAACTGGTTCTGGTAACTCAGTTCGCTGTTGACCTGCGCGGCCTGTTGCTGTTGCAGCGTGTTTTTAAACCGCAACTGCCTAATCCGGTATTTATTGTACAGAAAAAGCAAGATAGAACTGAGTAGTAGCACGAGTAATACCGCGTAAAGCCACAATTGTTTAAGTTCTAATTTATCCAGTTTTTGCTGTTGCGAAAGTTGTTTTACCTTTACAGATTGCAATTTTCCATTATTCATGGAAATTACCAGTTGTTTTTGTTGTTCTTCTTTTTGCAGTTTTTCGTTTTGTAACTGTACCTGCTGCAGGCTTCTTAAACGCTGGCTTGCACTAAGCTGTTCTACATTTAAGGCCAATTGCAGCCGCTGCTGTTTCATCTGCTCATCTGCTAAAGCTTGTTGCTGCTGATAGGTAACTTCTTTTTTATCAAATTCGTATTGTATGCTAAGTTTGGCTATTTCGTCTCTTTTTTTGCTGTTATTAATGCTATCTTTAAAAAGCGAGTATTTTTTATAATAAAAAAGTGCACTATCCGTCAACTTAAGTTTCTCGTAAACCCTGCTCAATCCCTCACTGGCATCCCTTTGTATTTCGGGTATTTTTAGTTCCTGTCCAATTTTTAATGACCCTAGTCCATAAAGTTTTGAACTCTCCAAATCTCCTTTTTTAGCATAAGCTTCGGCAGCATTCTGCATGTTAAAGCCTATACTTTTAGTATTCCCCAACACCTTATTCAAAGCAATTGCTTTCAAACTATAATTCAAACCCAGGTCGTATTGCCCGTTCTGACTATAATAGGAAGCCAAATTGCCGGTTTCACGGGCATAACTTACTTTGTCACCTAGGGAATCAGCTAATTTTGCAGATTTCGTTGCATAAAGAATGGCCTTCCCGAAGTTTTTTTGATGGTTATATACATTTCCAATGTTTCCCAGTGCAGGTATAATTCCCATATTATTGTTCAGTTTACCGTGTGCTAAAATTGCTTTCTGAAAATGATCAATCGCTTTGGCATAATCTCCGGTTTCCATATAAACCAATCCGATATTCCCATAAATAGCAGCTTCGTCCCGCTTTCTGTCTTTATAATTATGAGGATCAGTTTCAGGGATTTGACTCAGCATTTTAGTAGCCTGTTGATAATAGTTTAATGCCTGCGGAAAATTAGACTGATAGAGATAAATGGTAGCCATATTGGAAAGATCGCCGGCAATACCATAAGCGTTCTGCTCAGCTTTATCTTTGAGCAATGCACTACTTAAAGCTGATATGGCCTCAGGAAAGCGGGCAAGGATATTTAAAATAGCACCTTTTACCCTGTAGCAGCTTGCTAAAACCCCTCTCTCTTTAATGTTATCTTCGAAAGAAAGAACCTGATCGATATAAACCAGGCTCTTCTTCGGGTTTGAACTGATGAAACTGATACTAAGAAAAAACAGATCCTTGGCTTTTTGATTATTATTATAAGGATTTACCAGGACTGCTCTTTCCAAAGAATCGATTTTTTTCTGCTGTGCATACACTTTCGCCCCTCCCATAACTATAATTATTAAAGCGAGACACATACTCCTTAAAATGCGAAAAAAAATCTTCATCCTTTGGTTATTTAACTGATAACAAACCGGTTATTCAAATTAACAGAAAATTAATTGGATAATTATTCCCCTTTACTAAATGAAACATGGTATCTACTCATTAAAACAGGGTCTTGATGTAGGCAATTGTTCTTTCAACATCTTTCTGTTTGATGCCGTGACAAAAAATCTTACACTTTACAGCCTTTTTTTGCCCAAGTCTTCCCTCAACCTATCCACCCTTTCACTCATCTATCCATCTCACTCAATCATTGTGAAAAAATAGCATACCCAGACCAGCTAAACTTGTATCAGCAAAATGAAATAAACATTAGCTCATCCTGAAAATACAACTATGAAAAACTTAACCCTTGCGATTGCCTGTTGCATTTTAATTGCCATTGCCTGTAAAAAAAACAATGACCAGGCCCGGGAAGTCATTAAAGGCGACCTGAAAGAAACCATTGAAACCGTAAATGGCATTACCTATAAAATTTTTATGGGCAAAGATGCCACAACCTTTAAAGGCATTTTAGTGATGGGCAGTGGCAACGACGAAAATAACCCTACCGAAGGCAGTTTGGATGGAGCAGCCGAAACTGCAATCTGCGAAAAAGCAGCTGCTAACGGTTATGCCGCGGCGATTGTGAAATATCGTAAAACGCCTGGCAATGCCAACTCCGATGCCTGGAATACCAGTGCTAAAATGATTGGTGAAGATTACGATAAATGTATTGTAGCTATAGCCGGTAAATATAATATCAGCAAAATGAAGGCTGTAGTAGGTGGCTACTCTTTCGCCTCTTATATGCTCTTTAGCGATATTTCTGCCAATACTACGCTCAGCTATTGCAAAGGTGTGCTAGCTGCATGTGGGGGAAGCGGGGCCTGGAATGCCCAGAACTTTAAAGTTCCGGTTTTTGCCATCAACTGTAGTGGAAACAATGAAGGAGAGTATTACGGAAAAAGCCTTTACGACCAGATTCCTTCAAACTCACCGGTTAAAGCCAAAAGTGAAGGCATCACCGATAATGGTTGCAGCACACACTGTGGTGGCGACTGGACGGATAAAATGTACAGTAAGATGGTCGTTTGGCTGAATTAAAATGAACCAGGGAGGTTAAAAGTAACCGCCCCAATAAACAAAAATAATCAACCCTTAATTTAAAAAACATGAAAACATTAAAATTGACGTTAAGCGTCCTGATGCTGATGGCCACTTTAGCCGCCTGCAAAAAAGGCAAGAGTGATCCCAACGATCCAGGCAACCCTGAAAATATCCAAAAGGTAGCCAAAACTGATTTATTACCATATTATATCGTAGCAGAACGTAAAACCGGAGACCAAAAGCTGGCCATCATGACTTTTACACAAGATGGTGATGGGCTTAAAGTAAACCTGCACCGCCAGGGCTACCTGAGAAGCATCACAGCAGCGCTGACAGATAATGTGCTCAGCTTCGATTTAGATGGCACCGGCACCTATACCTACAGTTATAAGCTTGAAAAAAATGCTTCAGGACAGTTAACGCTGAAATCTTACCTATATAATGATAAGACCAATACAGCACAGGGATTCGAATATGCGGTTATGGCCAATACCACTACTGCACAAAATTATGAAAATGCCGATTTCAAAACAGGGAATCTCCTTTTCAGGTTTAGTGCTGCTAAAACCATCGATTGGGATATCAGGGAACGCCAGATTGGTACTAAATATTATCCACCTCCAATTAATCAAACGCTTCCGGTTACCGCCATGGCTCCGGAGGTATCTATACCCTATTACGCAATAGGCACAGGGAGTTTCAAAGCAAACAGTGATTTCATCGGCGCTATGGTGCCTAACTGGAAAAATGTGAACAGTCCGGTTATGGTTGTAGAACGCAGCAATATCATCTATCAGGCCAACAAACAGTAGTCATCACCTTTAAAAATGAAAAACATGAAAAACGTTAAAAACATTGTAAAAATATTCATCATAATGAGTGTTTTCTTCACCCTGGCTTCGTGCAAAAAAGATAAAGACGAAGATAAAGCATCAGGAGCAGTAGCTGGTAAATTCGATTACCAGAACAACAGCAACAATATTAATTCCGGAGATTACAGAGGTGGGAACGGCGATGGTGCATGGCTCTATTTCCTTACTCCCGATTTTAATTCCGTACAGATCCGTTTCAAAAACCTGGGCAATTATGTCATTCCGATCGGCTCTTTCACCTATAAAAATGGTGCCCCTTACAATACCGCAACAAATTTTGCCGGAGGTGCAGTAACGGTTAACAATATTACCGATGAAATAAATGGCGGCACGGTGGTAATTACCAAAGATAGTGACAAGTATACCATTACGTTTGATGCCACCACAGCCAAAGGCCCTTTAAAAGGCAGTTATATAGGCACATTGAAAAAAATCTAATCAGACCGGTCATGAAAAACCTTAAAAAACTCGCTCCCTTATTGTTCCTGCTGCTAATGGCAGGAGCAATTAGCTCTTGCAAAAAGAAAGCTAAAGACGAACCAGTCGATACCTGTGGCATACCTGAACTGCAGATGATCGCTTCAGCAGATGTGGCCAATCCCTGTGGAATTGCGGTATCGGCTGGCGGTAAGGTAGCCGTTACAGAATTTAAACAGCCATACGGCTCAACCGGAACTACAAAAATCTGGAACAGCTATAGTGATTTGCTGGCGAAAAAATCACCTGCACAAACTTTCCAAAGCGTGGGAGCCGAAGCGATTGCTTTTGACAACAATGAGAATTTATACATCACCGAAACCGAACTGAACGCCCGCATTGTAATCTATAAAAAGATTACCGTTAACGGGGTTAGCACCTATCAGTATTCAAGGGTAATCCAGGAAGGGTTCATCAATCCACGCGGAATTGCTTTCGACAGTAAAAACCGCCTGTACCTTGCCGATGATGGCAAAGACAGATTACTATGTTTTGATGATCCTTTAAACAGCAGTACATTCAGTGTTCTGGCAGCTGTATTTGGAAGTCCGAAAGGATTGGCCATTGCCAATGATACCCTTTACCTCACTGGCTACAGTTCCGATCGCTTGTACAAATACGAACTTACGGCAACAGGCGCTTTAGGTAAAAGTGTAATCGTAAACTTACCAAAACTTGTTGATGTTGCAGTTTATGGGAACATTGTTGCAGCAGCCTCACCGGGTAACAGGCGCATTACCCTGTTAAACGGCAACCAGATCCATTCAACCGAGGTGAACTTTACCGGCTGTACCAAAACACTTACAGGCACTGGAGATATCTACGGACTGGCCTTTGTAAAAACAGCAAATGGCTACGGACTTTTAGCAGCCCACTATAACCAAAACAAAATAATATTTTATCAACCTTAACCCTACACCAACCATGAAAACCATCTTGATGATACTACTGTGTGCTGTTGCAATCAATATCAGCGCACAGACAAAGAAAACACCAGCAAAAAAACCGGTCACCAAAACAGTTACCAAACCCAATGTAAAATTAGCACCCGAAGTTAAAGCCAGTACCAAAGCAGATGGTTACAGCACATCCACAAACTACAGTACTGCAATCGGGGTAAAATTTCTCTATGGCATATCCCTTACTGCAAAACATTTCCTGAAAGAAAAACATGCTTTGGAGGGTATATTTACTTACAGGGGTTTTAATGGATTGGGTACCCAGATCGGGATAAGCGTGGCCTACGAATATCACCTGCCTGTAAACGGCGCGCAAAATCTAAAATGGTACGTTGGCGGAGGTGGCCATTTCGAATATTTTTCATTCGATGATAACCTGGTTGACCCTACCACTACCGTTGGGGCACTAGGTGTTTTAGGGCTCGAATACAAATTTAAAGGTCTTCCCATTGCCATTAGTGCAGACTGGCAACCAGTATTCACATTCAATAGCGGCGGAGGTTTTAGCGCAGAAAACGGTGGTATTGGTGTTAAATATACTTTCTAGAACGACTGATTATGAAAAAAATCCTCATCATTGCTTTTTTAGGTTTTTTAAGCCTGGGCAGCAGGGCACAAATCCGTTCACAGGTGCCTGTAAAAATACAGATAGCCAACAGCCAGGGCGATACAGAAAAAATCAGGATCCCCTTTACCCAACCCACCACTTTACATGATGATGGCGGCTGGGAAAAAGCTCCTGGCAAATGGCAGCAAGCAGTAAAATACCCTGTTGCCTATCGGAGCGGGCTGTTGTTCTTAGACCGTAAAAAGAATGGCCTGATTAAATATTTTATGGTGGAAATCCGTTTCGACAAATCAGGAACAATAGATTTGACCGCAAACAGTATGGCCATTAGCAAAGCTGGGAAAAACACCTGGAAAACCATATTTGGTAAAGAAAACGAAGTCGTAAAACAAGCCATTATCTGCACCGAAAACGATTTTGGCACCGAAATGTATCTTTACTTTAAAAACTTCAGGCCGTACAAGCGAAGCCAGGTAAACTGAGTAGGGATAAAAACCTCCCACCAGATCCATACGATAGACAATATCACGATAAGTTTTGGTCAAGCGGATTTAAAACCCGAATTTTATCATTAACACATCCCCCTATGTTAAAGGCAGTTATTTTAGACGATGAAACCCGAGGAAGTAAATTGCTTTCGCAAAAACTTCAATCTTTCGAAGATGAACTTCAGGTTGTGGGCATTTTTAATGAGCCCGCCAAGGCGCTGAACGCAATTATTACGCTAGATCCTGACGTCTTGTTTCTTGATGTAGAAATGCCGGGGATAAACGGCTTTCAATTTCTGGAGCGTTTGGGAAGTTTCAGTTTCGAGGTGATCTTTACCACCGCCTACGATAGTTATACACTGGAAGCACTCCGTTTGAGTGCTGTAGATTACCTGATGAAGCCTGTAGATGAGGACGATCTCAAAACCGCTATCACCCGCTTACGTAAACGGGTAGCGGGAAAAATTAAACAACGGAGCCCAAAATCTGAAGTTTTAAATGCACGATTGGCATTACCTACCGCAGAGGGCGTTTATATCATCGATAAAACGACCATTATCAGGGTGGAAGCCATGAGCAACTACAGCGTTTTCCTGCTCACCGATAATAAAAAAATCATCGTTTCCAAAACCCTCAAAGAATATGAAGTGCAATTGAACGATGATTTTTTTATGCGAATTAACCGCTCAGTAATCGTAAACCTCAGTTACGTGGTAAAATACCGTAAGGGAGATGGCGGCACCTTAGAACTTAGCGATGGCGCAGAGGTGGAGGTCTCGCCGCAACGTAAGGAAGCATTATTACAGAGATTGTTCTGATGGTTTTATGATAAACGGGCACCTTAGATATAGGTTCAATGTGCATTATCATATATTGTAAAATTGCTGCATTGACTTTTTCAAAAATACCGCCCAGTGTTATTTAATAATGGCAAAACCTCTAACTACGGGCTAATAAATAAGATAATTCTCAAGGACAGATTCAGAATTACCTAACCTGTCCAGTGTAGTGATATGCACTAAACTCGAGACAAGGATTTGTTAATCTTATGTTAATAGTTCACCCATACCGAACAGTGTCAAACCCAATCGGAACTGCTCCGCGACCGCCTCATTAGCTGCCTCGATAAATTCCCCAGTGATCGGGTCGACCACAGTCCGCAAAGGGCGCTCACCTTTTTCTGTATTGATCAAATTAACAACAGCATCTGCCACCATTTGAGGATCGGGATTTTGGCTTTGCATCAGCCCGCCGAGAGCGGCAATCATTTTACCTGGCATATCAGCGATCGCACTATAACCTTCGATAACTGACTGATCTGATGCGTATTGTGTCTTTTGGTTCATTTCTGTAGGAAAAGCACCCGGCTCCAGGATAGCAACGTCGACACCTAAACGTTTCAATTCATAATGTAGCCCTTCGCTAATCCCTTCCAACCCGAACTTAGAGCCGGAGTAAATCGTGGCCAACGGAAAAGCCACCCGGCCAAAACCGCTGGTGACATTAATGATCAGGCCTTCCGCCTGTTTACGCATCGCTGGCAGCACCTGCTTAATGAAACGCCAGGGGGCGAATACGTTCACATCGAATATCGCTTGTAAATCAGCGGTTGTAAAACTCTCCGCCACACCGTTCAAAGAAAAGCCCGCATTGTTGACCAGGACATCGATCCGGCCTGCCTCGGTGATCACACGATCAACAGCCTGTCTTACACTATCATCGTCAGTCAGCGTAACGTCCAGGACAGTTACATTTTCAAATGCCCCTAGTGCCTTTGCTTTTTCCGAATTTTTATCATTGGTATCTCTCATGGTTGCATACACCTGATGACCTAAAGCTGCTAAACTGTGTGCAGTCAGCCAACCAAATCCACTATTGGTCCCTGTTATTAAAACTACTTTTTTGTTCATTTTTTCTATATTATTAATGACACAAAAGTTGGCAACTGGGAACCAGAAACTTTTACCATTTGGTAAAAAGCGCGGTCACTCTATAAAAAAGACAATTAACGGACATTCCGCCGTATCCTGCTCAGTGACTGTTGGGTGATGCCCAGATAAGATGCCACATGGGAAAGCGGGACCCGGTTGACCAGGCCTGGAAAATGTCCATTGAATAAGAAATACCGGTTGGTCGCATCTTCGGAGACCAAAGGGCTCCGGCGTTCGATCGCTTTGAGCAGACAATTCTTTAAGATCAGATTTTCAATATCCTTCCAGCTCACAATGGTATTGCCGATCTCATCCCAATCCTTTTTAGAAAAAACCAGGAACTCACAATCGGTTTCAGCCTGAATGTATTCGGAGGAAATGATCTGCGCCTCGAACCTTTGCTGATCCGACACAAAGTTGTTTTCCTCGACGAAGGAATGCGTGATCTCTTCGCCCTTATTGTTATAGTAACAGATACGTACCACACCCTTAAGTAAGAACCCTACATACCTAGGGATCTTTCCTGCCTCTGAAAAATATGCCTCATTATGCAATTCCAATGGCCTGGCCTTGCTCAGGATAAAGTCCATCTGTTGTTGATTTAAATTCCCGAATTGAAGGAGGTAATTAATGAACGGTTCCATCGTGTAAAATTCATCATTCTATTTGGCAGTTTATTTACCATTTGGTAAAAAAATATATTAAAAGACAAGTAAATTCACGACGAGTCAGTGGCCATCTTTTTCGGCCTATATTGGTCACTAGATTCCGCTTGAAAATAGCCACCCGACTCATTTTAAGCGGTTTTAAGCTTCTGAAAAGCAGGATTGGACTCATTGGTTGTTTGGTTTAGAGAAACCGAAATGAAGATGTTCTAATGACCTTAAAATCAAAAATTATATTTCTTATTCTGATGTGTTTTTAAAATTGGGCTTATTTGCTATAAATCGTGTCCAGGAAGGCCGTTTTTCTTGCAAAACCATCTTCCGTGGAGGATTGACAGATCAAATACAGGAAAGATAGATTGGAAAATGAAGGGGAGGAATCTGGGAAGATTGGATATATTTGGCTCAGTCGTTACGATTCCATCAAGACCGGATGGTAAAAAGCGTGGTGCACATTTTGGAATGAAAACTGGTGCACACTTTTAGGGTTCTTCGTCACTTTTGGTGATGGATTCCATATTCTACTCTAAAAGAATGATTTTCAAGCTCGAAAAAGCTTAGCTTGCAGCTAGGGATCTAATCAAATATTGTGTCATTTATAGGTTTTCACCAAAAGTGACGAAGAACCACTTTTAGCGAAATCCCCAGTCTAAAAGCTAATTCTTTTCCATTTTGTAGGTTTCAACTTCACCAGTAATTTTATTTAGCAAATTACTGGTTAGTATAAATTTATTATTACTTTTTGTAATGGTAAATCTGGATTTTTTTTGATTTTTTTCATATAAAATGATTTTGTTTGGGCTGCTATTTGAAACCAGTAATTTTTTATTTAAGACCTCATTATAGCCCTCTAATTGAAATGTTGCGCTGTTGCCTTTGATCGTGATCACAATCATTGCATATGCACGTGGATCTGCAGACTCTTCCCTGATCCGAAGGAAATTGCATTTATATTTGCCTGCCCAAATATTATTCACTCTGCTATTATCTAAATCAAATTGCCATTTTTTTAAAATTTCATCTTCTTTTATAAATAAAACTGAATACCCATTTGTAGTATCTAATATTTTAACCATATGATTTTCAGGCTTGTAATAAGTGAACACAAACAAGTCCAAAATCTTATACAACTCTTTATCCTCATTTGAAACTAGCTTTTCTATGCTGAATGAATAGCGCTCCGTATCATTTTTTTTATAAATCGAATATGTTAAGCTATCCTTATCATTGATTTTTTTTGAGGTCACAAAAGTATAAGTGTTGAGCTCTTCGCCTGAGTAAAATTCTTTTCCAATATAGAGCTCATCTTTGCTACTCCTATTACTACTTTTCATATCTGGGGTGATTTCCCTGGAATTTGTTTTCTTTGCATTTTGTGCTTTACTATTGATGATGATAAGGATTACAAAAATCAACGTCAGTTTCAATATAGTTTTCATGGCTATTCTGCTTTTTAGGATTCTATTTAGACAACACTATCCCACAGTTTGTTTTTTGGAATACAAATGACTTTGGTTTTACTGTCCTTATCAACAGAGTTTTACAGCTTCGACCACAACAGCTTTAAACTAAGCGGTGATGTACTATCGATTCTTTGCCAGATAATGATCATACAAGGCAACGCATTTTTGCTCATAGTCAAAATTAATATCATCGCTAAAGGTCTGCAGGTAGGTTTTAGGAAAAACCATTTCTCTTTGGATCACAGGCAATTCGACCACCTTTTTATTACGCACCACCCTAAAATGAGCAGTATATTTATTGGTCAACAGGTTTACACTTGATGTTCCGCCGTTTTCTCTTGAATAGGTACCACTCACCTCATAATCCGTCCGTTTCATCCTTACCAGCTGCATTTTTTTCTCTTTCTTGTTGTAAGCAAAGGTGCTTATAAAGCCTGATCGGCCGTAGTCGTTCCAAAACTCGAAACCGTCTTTAAGGGCAACCAGGGTATTGCCAAAATTGAGCTTCCAGATTCTCTGGCTTTCGATTTTATTGAATTTCTGACTGGAAAGTTTACATACTAATGTTTTGTTGTCGCTGTTAATGTAAACGGTATCTTTTTTGAGGTCGTGGTCAAAATCCTTTACCAATCGCCGGGTACTTTGCCCAGATGCGGCTGTTGAAAGAATTGTTAAAAACAATATTGTAATATAGTAGATGCTCAATTTATTCATCGGTTGGTTCGTTAAATAATTATCATTTGGTTAACACTGATATTTAAACAGTAAACGCTGCTAAATGTTGATGGAAATTAGTTAATTTCAAGCAAGAAAGGCATTAATTTTGCTTCAAGAGATTCCATGTTAACACAATCGCCTTATGAGGGAGAAATAAAACCAAATCTAATCCCTATTTTTGAGCAATGCGTTTTTATTAAGGCACATTCATACTGTTCAAATCAATGATTATCAGAAGACCTTTTCCGATCACCCATACATTATTAATTTTCTTTACCCTGCTTTTTGCGGGTAACTTATTTGCCCAGAAAAACAGCCAGGCTGTTAAGAGCCAGGATGTATCGATACTTGCAGACTCGGCAACGCTGACCAAAGGCGATTACCTTGCCCATCTGGAAAAAGTATTCGAAACAGTAAACAAGGTACCCGTTACCGTGGCTTCTTTTAAGAAATTAAAACCTATAGCGGCACATTTAACTCAGGATGAAGCTGCACTGGCCCTGCTTAAAAGCCGTTTGACTCAGAGTGACCGCAATTTGAACCTGCAAAACCTGCAAATGGACCAGACCTTACTCGAAGAGCTTCGGAGCAACAACAAAGACTGTCTGGCTGATCTCGATGAATATGAAAAGGACCTGCGGGCACTGAAAACCGAAATCCTTAACCTACGCAAAGATACCGTGCTGATTAAATTATTTACCTCGCCCACGGTGCGTATCCTGTTCAAGGATCAGTTTGCCGAACTGGGAAAAAAACGGGTGGTAATGGACAGCCTGCTTAAAAATACGACCTTAACGATTAACAATTTTCAGGCGCGGACTTCAGCCAACCTGATCAATATTAAGGAACTGATGTACCTTACCGATAGTCAATTAGAGATGGTTAGCATCAAGGCTTTTGGCAAGGAACGCCGTTACCTTTGGGAACCGGTAAACAAACCGGCCAACAAAAGCATGGGTTTCCGAAAGTTTATTAAAGGCGAACAGGAAATATCAGGCTATTATTTTGTTTACACCCGCAGCAGCCGGCTTCTTTTACTTTTTACCTGCGCCGTATTTTTCTTCTGGGTATTTTTCAACTTCAGGAGCGTGAAACAGCGTGGCCGCTTAGAAACCCTTGACGGCTTTTCGCTGATCAGTCCCCACCCCTACCTGATTACTTTTATTACCCTCTTTACCCTTGCCCCAATCTTCGACCTCAGGGCCCCGGCACTTTATATAGAGGCGGTAGAGGTGATACTGGCTATATTGCTTACTGCCTTTTTCAGAAAAAGGCTAGGTAAAAGGTTATTTTATTATTGGTGCATTTTTGTGGTACTGCTGCTGGCACCGGTTTTTCTCCGCCTTTTGGGCATGCCGCCGAGGTACCAGCGCTGGCTTCTGCTTTTCTTAACCGTGAGTTCGGTAGCCTACGGTGTTATGGTCTGGAAAATGCTGGATGAAAAAACAAAAAGATACCGGATGATTCTTTTCACCGGATTTATCTATACAGGATTTGCCGTTATCGCTACCTTTTGCAATCTCTTTGGCCGCTTTACCCTTACGCAGATTTTCTATTCTACCGGGGTAAGCTCTTTGTTAAATGCGATTTCATTGACCATCCTGGCCAAAGTGCTGGTTGAGGCTTTTTTACTGCAAATGAAAAGCAGCAGAATCCGCAAAGGCTTTCCCGAATATTTTGACTGGCAACCCGTGGTTGCGGGATTGAAAAAGCTTACCGGTATCGGTGCTACCATTATCTGGTTTGTGATATTTACCACCAACCTGAATATTTTTAACGGGCTTTATGAATCTGTGATGGAAATCCTGACCGAAAAAAGAGTTATCGGCAGTTTCTCTTTCACTTTCGGTGGGGTGGTGCTCTTTCTGGGTATTATCTGGATTGCCAATTTCTTGCAGAAATACATTGCCTATTTCTTCGGCGATACCGGAGATGACAGCTTTGATGATAATAAAGGAGAACGTTCGAAACTCCTGGTTACCCGTTTGGTGCTGCTGATCGGTGGCTTTTTGATCGCTGTTGCAGCATCAGGCCTTCCTATCGATAAAATCACCGTGATACTGGGCGCTTTGGGTGTGGGTATCGGGCTGGGACTGCAGAATATCGTGAGCAATTTTGTTTCGGGCATCATCCTCATTTTTGATAAAACAATCCGTATAGGTGACATCGTTGAACTGAGCGATAAAAAAGGGAGGGTAAAAGAAATCGGCGTGCGTGCCAGTACGCTGCTTAGCGATGAGGGGGCAGAAATCATTATTCCAAATGGTGCCATCCTATCCAACAATATCATCAACTGGACGCTGAGCAATAACCAGATGCGCGTAAACATTTCCATATCGATTGCCAAGCCATTTAATACCACTGATGTAGTCAACCTGATCCGGGAAATTATAAGCGAAAACACTAATGTGTTTATCAGCAAAGAACCAGTGATCATGATCAGTCCGGTGAGCAAACTCAACAGCAAAATCAACATTTATTTCTGGTGTAAGGATATTTCGAAGGCTGATGTAACCAAAAGCATGATCAATGCACAGATTTTTGAAGCCTTCGAACAAAAAGGAATTGAAATTTTATAACAATTGACCACATGAATACTTTTTTCCTTTCCGAGCTACACATCTATCCCATTAAATCCTTGGGCGGCATTAGTCTCAAAAAAGCCCAATTAGAAGAAAAAGGCTTGCAATACGACAGGAGATGGATGCTTGTTGATGAGGAAGGAATGTTTATCACACAAAGAAAATATTTCGAACTGGCCTTGCTTGCGGTGAATATTAATAATGGCAGGCTGATCATATCACATAAAACAAATACCAGCCAAAGCATATCTTTTGATCTGCAGGAAGATAATGGTATACAAATTCCCGTGGTAATCTGGAATGATGCAGCTGTAGGTATTGAAGTAAATCGCGAGGTAAGCAACTGGTTTTCTGATTTCCTGAAGTTTAGCGTAAAACTGGTAAAAATGCCGGTATCGGAGAAGAGGATGGTTGATCCTAAGTATGCATCGAATAACGAAGTGGTGAGTTTTGCCGATGGCTATCCCTGCCTGCTCATTGGTCAGTCTTCTTTGGATGGACTAAACGAAAAACTCGAAAATCCGATAAAGATGGACCGTTTCCGTCCCAACTTTGTGTTTACAGGCGGAGAGCCACATATTGAAGATCGTTTTGAAGCTTTCTATATCGGCGAAACTTTATTTTCGGTGGCAAAACCCTGTGCAAGATGTGTACTCATTACCATCGATCAGCAAACAGGTGAAAAAGGACAGGAACCATTGCGTACATTGGCCAGTTACCGCACAGCGAATAAAAAAATCCTCTTTGGACAGAATTTACTTCATCAAAAAGCTGGGGTAATTAATGTGGGTGATGAACTTAAGGTAGTGAGATGGAAGATGTAAAAGGGAAAACGGGAGATGGAACTGATATTTCGATAAAAACCCATAACTAACTTAACTTCTTAATGGTAAAAAATCTTAAAGCTTTAATTATTCAATATTCGCTGATCAACTAAGATCAGCTAAGCCCAGACCATGAACCAAAGCGCTTAGTGCGCAAACTTTTCATCACGTTTAACGTTTAAAACTAATTCCTAGATAAATATGGGAAACTAAAATAATTTAAATATCCACTGAATGAAAGAAGCACTAATTGAACCTGCAGGCAAAAAAGATTATGAAAAACTGATTGCAGTCTGGGAAAGTTCTGTTAGGGCAACACACGATTTTCTTTCAGAAACTGACATTATCACCTATCGTTCGCTGATTTTAACTGAATATTTTGATCAGGTACAACTGTACTGCATTAAAGTTGAAGAAGAGATCATTGGTTTTATAGGTTTACATGGTGAATTTATCCAGATGCTTTTTATCCACCCCGATGCCAGGGGAAAGGGACTCGGCAAAACGCTGATTGATTTTGCGAAAAAAGAACATGATGCCAACACGGTCGATGTAAATGAGCAGAATGACCAGGCTGTAGGCTTTTATGAAAAACTTGGTTTTGTAACCATCGAACGGAGTGAGCTGGATGGAGCAGGAAAACCCTTCCCTATACTTTCGATGGCATTGCAAACGTAAAAACCACAACCATTATAGTTACTTTCATCTAAAACATGCCCGAAAATATCACAGGAAAACTCTTAATGGCCATTGCAATTGGCGCTGCATTTGGACTGTTTTATACGCTTTTGCTCAACATGCATGGTTTTACTAAAATCAAGTACAAACATGTAGCGCTTAGCATTGGGACGGTTATTTTTCTCCTTGGGCTGTACAGCTTCGAGGCAGCGGGCATTGCCTGTTTTATTATCGGCATCGGAGTTTTTGTTCTTGCCATTGCCCTGATGGCAAGAGGCACAGCGGATTCACTTAAAGCGCTCTCTGCTAAATTCTCAACAGGAAACAAACCACAGCATACCGAAAGCCAGCAATTAAATCGATCTGGTTTAAGCAATTATGCTGGCGTTATATTTCATCTTGTGGTTGTTGTACTCATCTCGTTATCAATATTTACCTATTCGAATGAGACAGTACTTAATCAGGAAAAAATGGACCGGTTAATCAGCGATGCCATTTTTCAGTTTATGAGCACCATTATGCTTATATTGTTAGGCATGTTTAACCCTTTCGTGCTTCCTTCCGAAAAGTTATTGGGAATTGCTGACCGTATCGACAGCCTTAAACACCCTCAACTATACCGCCTGCTTTCGGGCAAAAAAACCTGGATGGTCTTTAAAGCCCTCATTTGCCTGGGCATCATTGCTTATTTTGCATCCAAAGGATATTTTAACTTGCTGGCCTGGGATAGTACCACACCTTACATGAACATTTATGTACTGGTTATCGGCTTTTTCATTATAGTCAATCTGGCGCAGATGATCCGGAGTCCGGAATATTTCTTTAAGAAAAACCTTTTCAGGATCACGATGTTGCTGCGATCGGCCTTCATCAGTATCTTTTTAAGTGCAATACTGGTCTTCTCCACCCTGTTTATTTCTTCTATTTTGGGTGTTGATATCAATAGACTAAAGGTGAGTTCGGAGGCAATCATTTTCCTCGGGTTTAATATTATAATGTGTTACAACGAGTATAGGCTGGCGAGGGCATAGTGGTGAAAGAATTAACTTGTTTCATCACAATAAGCAAGAAATCATTCGTTAGTGTGAAAATTTAACGGCTCAGCTTTAATCGTAATCAAATTATTCCCACAGATACTGCGATCTGAGGGCACATTAATCAATACTTTAATCCAAAAGAAGAAAAATCAGCATCCTGACTAACGCTTCCATTAAAATGAAGACCAATACGCGGACTTCTATCCCATTGTGGCAAAAAGTTGACTGTAATTTTTTCTTTAGTCGGCATATTTTGCCATTCCTGGTTTCCCTGCTTAAAAAACACCATAAGGCTTAAATCATCAGCAGTTTTCATTTTGATCTCAAGCGGAACGGTAACTGACACTTTCAGCTTTGAAAGCACTATTCTGGCTTTATTTTCTACTTTCCAAAATTCTATTTCATTTCCAGATATCCCAATGCCAACAGCCGAGCCTGCATCCCCATAATACACTAAACCTTTTAGCGCGTTATTGGTATTTGTTACGGTTGTTGTTGCTTCAAAAATTCCGGAAAATGGCCTTACGGTCAAAGCTATACCTGAAAGATTATTTTTGCTGATATTCCCGGATAAATGAAGCTGCCCGTTTTGTTGCAAAATTTTGGGAGTTGAGTTTCTAAAATCCCACTGCCATCTTTTATCGATTTCAGGTTTGGTAAAGTTCAATTTCAAATCCCGGTTAAGGGTTGGTCCTGATTGTTCTTTCAAAACCGGCCATGCATTTTTCGCTGACCAGCTCAATACAGCTAACATGCCTTGTCTTCCTGAGAAAACATTGGTTTTTTTATTGTAGGCATGGTAGAGGTAATAATCTTTTCCATCTGCGGCTTTCACAAATGTGCCGTGCCCTGAACATTTCCAGTATTCATTTTCCATTAACAGGGGATTGGCAGCATAAAGCTCGTAAGGTCCGGCAAAAGATTTTGATCTGGCCACCCTTACATTATAATCACACTGCGCACCGCAACAGTTTCCAGCCGAATAAAACAGATAATAATAACCCTCTTTTTTCAGGATGCTCTGCCCTTCCAAGCCAATCTTTTGATCGTCTTTAAGTAAAGAGAAAGGCTCCCCCTCTACTTTAAGTCCGTTTTTAGTTAGCTTATAGGCCAAAATTTCAATAGGGCGTTTATCCAAACCATAAGCTTTAAAGGTAATGTAACGCGTGTTGCCCTCGGGGTAAACAAAAGCATCAATCGCTTCTTTTCCATAATCGATAATAATACCCTGATCAACAAAACCTTTATCTGGATATTTTGAGGTGGCCACCCCAATGCAAGAAACATTGTCCTTTTTCCTTCTCGCGGTGTAATAAATGAAATAGGTTTTATCATGATAATCATACTCCGGTGCCCAGAAAGAGCCCGAAGTCCATGCTGGTGCCTTATCAAAAACATAACCTGTCTGTGTCCAGTTCATCAGATCTTTTGAGCTATATATCGGGAAATGAGGTGCCCACTCAGAGGATGTACCCACAGCATAATACTCGTTATTGGTCCGGATAACAGATGGATCGGCAAAATCTCCGGCAATTACAGGCTCTATTACGGTTTGTGCCGGCAAAACATTCGTAATCAAGAGCAATTTGGCGATTACCGCTAAGGCAGCATACCGTGAGAATTTGATTTTTTTCCTCATCATTATCATTTAGTTGAGTCTATAAATTAATCGTCATTGCAAGGCACAGCCTGCGCATTATAATTGCCCGGTCGGCTGAAAAAGCCTTCTCAGCAATGATGACTTATCTTTATTAATTTTATTTCTGCACCGGCACGTTAATCTGATATAATTTATCGTGTAAGGATTTCATCTGTTGTTCCGAGAATTTGATGTCTTTCCTATCGTAGGTCATTAATCCGTTGGTTTCTACCTCCACATCGGTAGTCTGGGTGT
>NNBT01002178.1_pt1 | contig 20191 bp, 17 predicted proteins | sample 1173831 | NCBI WGS metagenome assembly NNBT01 (sample SAMN07173936, study PRJNA388173) | plant metagenome | isolation source: symbiotic tissue sample KVJ10 | place: Norway: Troms, Kvaloya island | reverse complement strand
CCTTTTCACCCTTACCTGCGCGCCGAGGCGTGCAGGCGGTTCGATCTCTGTGGCGCTTTCCCTGGGGTCGCCCCCGCCGGACGTTATCCGGCACCGTGTTTCCGTGGAGCCCGGACTTTCCTCCCTCGCAAGCGAGAGCGGCCGTCCGGCCGACTGGCCGGAGGGCTAGTGCGCGCTCCCGGGTCCCGCGTCAAGCTGACCGGCCCGAAAGCGGTCGAGGCGTTCAGTTGCTGGCGGTGATCGTGCGCACCTTGGCGCAATAGGTCCGGTTGGCGCCGCTCATGCGCGTCGCCATGTGGCCGCTCTGGTATTTCATGACAGTGCGGCAGGTGTCGCCGCCGGCGGCGCGGTAGGCCAGCGCCAGATATTTCATGGCGTAGCGGGCGTTGGTCTCGGCATCGAGCAGGCCCCCGGCGCCGCCGGAATAGCCCATGCCGCGCGCCGTCTGGTGGCGGATCTGCATCAACCCGTAATTGCCGGCATTGGCGGCACGGGGATTGTAGCGGCTCTCGATCCGCACGACCGCATCGGCGAGCGAGAACGGCACGCCATTGGCGGCGGCATGGCGCGCGACCAGCGCCTTCAGCCCGTCCGAACCGGCCGGCGCCGCCAGCGCAGCGCGTGTCGGCTTCTCCTTCGCATCCACGACAGAGGCCGCAACCGACCCGGTCGTCTCCGTCTTGCTCTCGCCGGCTTCGGCAGCCGCCTTTTCACGCTGGATCTCGGCGTCGCGGACGATGAACGCACGGGCGTCCGTCTCGTCATTGACCTGGGCATGGGCCGGCTGGAGGGAAGCGAGGCAAATCGCGAGCGCGGCAATGGCGCCGCTGGAGGTATACCGCATCGTTGACTGAACCCTGACTAGCGCCAATTGGCTGGAGGGGGCAGTCCAGTGACCAGTAAATGTGACGAGAATCTGTCCCGCAATTCGCAAATTGGCTCGAATTTGACAGAATACGCTCTTCTATACGTTGACTTACTATCAAGTATTGGCAGTGTCTTTCAGCAGTAAGCGGCCGGCCGCATCGCAAGGCGCCTGTGTATTCCAGCCGGCTCAGGACTTTCTGCCCCTTTTTTGCCGCAATTGAGGTTAGCGAGTCGATAAGGCCGCCGATCGGCGCGCGGCCGGGCTGTCGGCGCCCGCCTCTTCCCGCTATCATCGCCTCCTCCATCCCGAGGCCCGGAGTCGCCTGCATCATGGTTTCGTCTTTCTGGGGGCTGCTGGGTGGCGGCGGCCTCGGCCTCGCGCTCGGCGGCCCGCTCGGCGCGCTCGTCGGGGCGCTCGCCGGCCATGTGCTCGTCGACCGCGAAGGCGCGCCCTTCGGTGCGGCCCCGCGCGAACTCGTCTTCACCACCGGGCTCGTCGCGCTCGCCGCCAAAATGGCGCGCTCGGACGGTGTCGTGACGCGCGACGAAGTCGCCGCCTTCCACCGCATCGTCACGGTGCCGCCCGAGCAGCAGGCGCGCATCGAGATGCTGTTCGATCTCGCCAAGCAGACCAGCGCCGGTTTTGAAGCCTATGCCGGGCAGATCGCCGAGAGCTTCCGCGACGAGCCGGCCCTGCTCGAGGACGTGCTGGACGGGCTCTTCCTGATCGCCGCGGCGGATGGCGCGATCCACCAGGACGAGCACGCCTATCTGCGCGATGTCGCGACCATCTTCGGCATCAACGACGCCGATTTCGCCCGCATCGAAGCCCGCCATGTCCGCCGCGCCGACGACCCCTATCTCGTGCTGGGCGCCAGCCGCGAGATGAGCGAGGCGGAGCTGAAGCGGCACTACCGCCAGCTGGTCTCGGACAACCATCCCGACCGCGAGATCGCCCGCGGCCTGCCCGAGGAGGCCGTCGCCATCGCCACCCGCCGCCTCGCCGCGATCAACGCCGCCTGGGACGCCATCGAGCGCGAGCGTGGCCTGCGGGCGCGGCTGACGAGCGAGCCCGCATGACCGCAAAGACCATGCAGCCCGACAGCCGCTTCGCCGCCAAGATCTTTCCCTCCCCCAACCATGGTGAACGCAAAAGCGGCGCCGCCGAAAAGGAGGGCGGCCCGACTGACGGCGCGCCGCGCCGACCGGACATGCTGATCCTGCACTACACCGGCATGCGCGATGCCGGCGAAGCCCTGCAATGGCTCTGCAATCCGGTCTCGCAGGTCTCCTCGCATTATTTCGTCTTCGAGAACGGCCACACGCTGCAGCTCGTGCCGGAAGCGCGCCGCGCCTGGCATGCCGGCGCCTCGCACTGGGCCGGCGAGAGCGACATCAATTCGTGCTCGATCGGCATCGAGATCGCCAACCCCGGCCATCCCGGCGGCCTGCCCGATTTCCCGGCCCAGCAGATCGCCGCGACGCTGAACCTCTGCCGCGACATCTGCGAGCGCTGGGCCATTCCGCCCGAGCGCGTGCTCGCCCATTCCGACATCGCGCCGGGCCGCAAGATCGACCCCGGCGAGAAATTCCCCTGGCGGCATTTTGCCGAAGGCGGCGTCGGACTCTGGAGCGAACCCGCCCCGATCGGCAGCGGCCGCTTCTTCGCCCGCGGAGACTCAGGCCAGCCGGTCGAGGCGCTGCAGGCGATGTTCGCCATGTTCGGCTACCGCGTGACGGTCGACGGCGTCTATGACGAGAAGCTGGAGGCGATTGTGGTCGCCTTCCAGCGCCACTGGCGTCCCGAAAAGGTCGACGGCGTCGCCGACGCTTCGACGATCACGACGCTGCGGGATCTGCTGGCGGCGACGCAGGAGGGGCGGACGGGGTGAGGTGGGCGGGAACGCTGGGTGTCTTGTCGGCTCGAACCCGCCGACGACCCCGCTGCGGAGATTCACTGATGCGCCCAGCACCCGTGCGGGGATTGACGGGTTCAATTGACACGCCGAGCGTTATTTAAGCTCGGCTAGGTCAGAAGCCAGTATAAATGTTGGGCTGATTTTGAGTCTATTCAGATCTGGAACGAGCTTAGACCATCGATCTGATATAGCATCAAAATGACCGCCCGCGTACCATTCGCGCAATGACTTAAAATAGAGATCGTGCTCTCCGCCTTTAAGAAAAAAATTTGCCACGGAATCAAAAGCAGGCTGCGTTATATCCCTTGTGTAATCCGCGTAGGTTTTTCCCGAACTGCGGCAGGCGCTTTCCATGAGAGAACCAAGCGCAAACATGGAACGCCACGCCAATGGAGGGTGAGTCGATTTGCTAACATTGTTAGAACTACCCAGCTTATCCAAAACAATAAACAACGTGAATATTGCAATAAATGAGGCCTGAAAGCGCTTAGACCAATCTTCGAATAGAACCTTGGTTAGTTCAGTCTTATCCCATATATTTGTTTTAAGAGAGTTACCAAAAGACTGAACCGCTCCGAATGCATCCGCATCGTGCTCCAACACTCTCCGTGAATAGGCCTCGTCATCGTTCTCTAATTCATCGTGCGCCTCGCTCATACAGAATACATTAGCATCATTCGTGAGATAATTTAGATGACCCGACATAATATGAGCATACTCATGGTAGCAAATAAAATCGAAGCAAATTGTTGTCATTATAACTGCAATTTCGTCGATGTCAGGGTCAATTTGAGATAGATCCACAAACTGACATCGATCAATGAAGCTCAATTCTTCATTTGAATCTTTCAGATATTTCTCATTGAAAATAATTCCAAATTTTTTCGCTATGCCGCCATCTGCGAGCAAAGCGACAAATATCTTCTTTAAGGATAAATCAAACGCAGCGTTAACACCGACAAAAAATTCCCCATCAACTTTAATAGCGCATGCGTTGATGCGAGATGACTCTAATAGGCAAAATCCAACATTGGTAGAAATGGGCTTCGACTCAGCATGAGAAGAGAGAGCCGCAATCCCTCTTTCAATAAGCCACGCGAACCTAGCTTGGTTCTGCGCAGGCGCCATGCCCAACGTTAATACAGGAGAAAATCCTCGCTGTGCCAATCGCGCATTGAGTTGATCTATTCGACCATCGGCAACCATTGTAATGGAACCTTGCGGGGCTCCATCTGCCTCAGAAAATCCAGGCCCTTGTTTGTGAAACTCCACGTTACCCCACCCCCTCGGCGCCCACGAATCCACCAAGCGAGGATGAAGCTTGCTCCATGTACCCGAGCCTCTGCAAGAGAACTATGGAAGCGCCGGGTCACCGAGATATCAACGTTACCCCCCACGAAACAGCAATCGCGTTGAGGGTTCGAATGTGATCGAGCGTCACCGATATAGCGAAGCTCGGGCATCAGTTAGTCCTCACGAGATAAACAACCGGACAGCGGTCAATGGTGACGATGGCCCCGTCATAGGTGACGTATTCCCAGCGCTATGCGGATGGCGCGAGATAAGGCCCGACTAAACCACCTGTGCCATGGTCGGTCAGCTGCTGCCTCCGAACCACCCCACCTCTCCGCAACATTGCGGGAAGTTAACTCGCCGTTCGCACGGCCTTCTGGCATGATCCGACGGCTGGATGCAGGCCGCTTCGCCTGCGCGACGATGGGGACGAGCTTTGCGTAAATGGCTGATCGGATCGGGGCTGGCGGCGCTTGTGGCGGCCGGCGGCTACTGGACGCTGCGCCCCACAGGCGGAACGGCGAATGAGGCGGCCTACCGCACCGCTCCCCTCGACCGCGGCCAGATCACGGCAGCCGTGCGCGCCACGGGCACGCTGACGCCGATGACGACGGTTCTGGTCGGCTCGCAGCTTTCGGGCCAGATCGTCGAGATCCTCGCCGACTACAACTCGCAAGTGAAGGCCGGACAGGTCGTCGCGCGGCTCAACAGCGACCAGATCAAGACGCGTCGCGACGCCGCCCAGGCCGATGTGATGCAGGCGCGGGCCGATCTTCTGGTCAAGCGCGCTCAGCTCGACCGCGCCCGCTCGACGCGGCTGAAGGCCAATTCGACGGTCAAGGATCTCGAAGCCCAGCGCGACCGCGTCGCAGCGCAACTCGCCGATGCGCGGCGCACCTTCGAGCGCCAGAACGAACTCTTCAACCGCAACACCGGCTCGCAGCAGGCCCTCGATACCGCCCGCACCCAGGTCGAGGTTCAGGTCGCAACGCTGGCCTCCAGCGAGGCGCAAATCGCCTCTGCGAAGGCCGAGCTCAACGGGCTCGACGCCGACATCCTGCTCGCCGAGGGGCAGGTGAAGTCCGGCGAGGCGCTGATCGCCCAGCGCGACGCCAAGCTCAAGGACATCCTGATCGATCTCGAGCGCACCGACATCCGCTCGCCCGTCGATGGCGTCGTGGTTCAGCGCCAGGTCGATCTCGGCCAGACGGTCGCCGCCTCGCTCTCGACGCCGACACTGTTCCAGATCGCGCAGGACCTGCGCACCATCGACATCTACGCCAATGTCGACGAGGCCGATGTCGGCCGGCTCAAGGCCGGGCAGCCGACGACCTTCACCGTCAACGCCTATCCCAACCGCACCTTCGAGGGCCGCGTCGAGATGGTCAGGCTCGGCGCGCAGACGATCCAGAACGTCGTCACCTATACCGGCGTCATCCGCGTCGCCAACGCCGACATGGCGCTGCTGCCGGGCATGACCGCCAATCTCCAGGTGGTGACGGAGGATCGCCGCGACGTGCTGCGCGTCGCCAATGCGGCGCTGCGCTTCCGCCCGGCCGGGATGGCCGCCACCGTGCCGGTGGCCCTGCCCCGCGCCGAGCCGGGCCGCGACCAGGGTCCCGCCGGCCGTGGTGGCGCCGCACAGGGCGCGGCGCTGCGCGAGCGCATCGAGACAGAACTGCAGCCGACGCCGGAGCAGAAGCAGGCCATCGCGGCGATCATGCAGGAGCGGCGCGCCGGCGTGCGCGAAGCCATGGCCGGCCTTTCCGAGGAGGAGCGCCGCGCCGCTTTCCGCAAGGCCCGCGTCGAGATGATCGCCAAGGTCGCCGCCGTGCTCGACCCCGATCGCAAGGCGAAGTTCGAGGCGATGATGCAGGACGGCCGCGCTGCGCCCCAGCAGGGCTCGCCCGGGCGCGTCTATGTGCTGGGCGAGGACGGCCAGCCCAAGGCGGTTCCCGTGATGCTGGGGCCGACGGACGGCGCCTATACCGAACTCGTCTCGGGCGAATTGAAGGACGGCCAGGCGGTGATCATCGGCGGCGGCCCCAAGGCCACGACGGCGCCCGCCACGCCCGCAGCCCCGCCGATGCGCGGCGGCCCGCCGCGGCTGTTCTGATGGCGATCGGCAAAGCGTTCGCCCTCTCCTGTCATTCCGGGGCGTCGCAGAGCGACGAACCCGGAACCCATGACGGGACGAAGCCGGTTCAGAGCACAGTCGATCGCACACACCCCGTCGTGGGTTCCGGGTTCGGCCCTTTGGGCCGCCCCGGAATGACGGAGGGACACGCTCCATGCCCCTGATCGAAGCCCGCGAGCTCTCCCGCGTCTACGACCTCGATTCCGGCCGCGTCACCGCGCTCGACCGGGTCTCGCTCGACATCGAGGCGGGCGAACTCGTCGCCGTGATGGGCCCCTCCGGCTCGGGCAAATCGACCTTCATGAACCTCGTCGGCTGTCTCGACCGGCCGACCGGCGGGCATTACCGTCTCGATGGCGTGGCGGTCGAGACGCTCGACAGTGACGGGCTGGCGGCGCTGCGCAACCGCAAGCTCGGTTTCGTCTTCCAGCAGTTCAACCTGCTGCCGCGCGTCGACGCCTGCGCCAATGTCGAACTGCCGATGGTCTATGCCGGGGCGGACCGGAAGACCCGGCGCGAGCGGGCGCTGACCGCGCTCGGCCGTGTTGGGCTCAGCGAGCGCGCCCATCACCGCCCGATGCAGCTCTCGGGCGGCCAGCAGCAGCGCGTCGCCATCGCGCGCGCGCTGGTCAACGAGCCCAGGCTTCTGCTCGCCGACGAGCCGACGGGCGCGCTCGACAGCCGCACGGCGCTGGAAATTCTGGCCCTGTTCCAGGATCTCAACCGCGAGGGCGTCACCGTCGTGCTCGTCACCCATGACGCGGAGGTCGCCCGTCATGCCCGCCGCGTCATCCGCTTCCGTGACGGGCGGCTGCTGAGCGACCGGCGCCAGGAACCGGCCGACGCCCGCACCGCCCTGGCGGCGCTCGACGCCGGCGCCCCCGCATCGGATCTGCTCGCGGAGGCGACGTCATGAGCCTGTGGGAAGCCGTCCGCTCCGCTTTGTCGGCCATCGGCGCCAACGCGCTGCGCTCGGCCCTGACCATGCTCGGCATCATCATCGGGGTCGCCGCCGTCATCGCCATGGTCGCGATCGGCTCGGGCGCGCGCGAGCGGGTCACCGCGCAGATCAAGTCGCTCGGCGCCAATCTCGCCATCATCCAGTCCGGCAACGTCACGCAGGGTGGCGCGCGGCTGGGCGCCGGCGCCTCTTCGACCCTGACCGACGAGGACGCGACCGCCATCGTCAAGGAGGTCGACGACGTCGTGGCGGCGGCGCCCGTCCTCGTCACCCGCGCCCAGGCGGTCTATGCCGGCACCAACTGGTCGACGCAGATCACCGCAACCGATCTCGATTTCTTCACCGCCCGCGAATGGGACGTCGCGGAAGGCCGCCTGTTCGAGCCCGAGGAACTGCGCCGGGGCGAGATCGTCGCCATCATCGGCCAGACGGTGGCGCGCAACCTCTTCGGCGAGCAGAACCCGCTCGAGCAGCAGTTCCGCATCCGCAACGTCCCTTTCAAGGTCATCGGCGTGATGGCGGGCAAGGGCCAGTCGGCGCTCGGCCAGGACCAGGACGACGTCATCTTCGTGCCGCTCGACACCGGCCGGCGCCGCATCGTCGGCCGCAACTACGCCCGCGACCGCTCGGTCCAGACGATCATGGTCAAATTCGCCAGCGAGGCCGCGATCGCGCCAGGCATCGAACAGACCAGCGCGCTGCTGCGCCAGCGCCACCGCCTGATGGCCGACCAGGACGACGACTTCATCGTCCGCAACCTCACCGAGATCGCCAACACCGCGACCCAGGCCGCCACCACCCTGTCCTGGCTGCTGGCGGCGGTGGCCGGTGTCTCGCTCCTGGTCGGCGGCATCGGCATCATGAACATCATGCTCGTCTCCGTCACCGAGCGCACCCGCGAGATCGGGCTGCGGCTGGCGGTCGGCGCGCGGCAGCGCGACGTGCTGGCGCAGTTCCTGATCGAGGCGACGACGCTCGCCACCATCGGCGGCGCCGTGGGCATCGCGCTCGGCATCGGGGCAGCCTTCACGATTGCGCGAATTGCCGGCTGGCCGTCCGTGGTCTCGATCGAGACGATCCTGATCGCGGTTGGCGTCTCCGGCATGATCGGCATCTTTTTCGGCTTCTATCCCGCCCGCCAGGCAGCGAGACTCGATCCGATCGAGGCACTGCGACGGGAATGAAGGGCTCGCTTTCGCGCATCCCGGAAAGGGTCGTTTAACACCGCCGACCTATCCTTCCGGTCAGACGCTCAAAAGCCACCCTGCGGACCGGACCTGATGCTCGACACAGCCACCGCCCCGGGCGCCCCGCGCGCCAGCAGCCTCTACCAGCAGGCCCTGCTCGGGCCGGGCGGCGCGTGGTCCTGCGATCTGGCGACGGAGATGCTGACCTGGACTGACGGGGTCTACGATCTGTTCGGGATCAAGCGCGGCTCGACCCTCAAGCGCGCCATGTCGCTGGATGTCTACCAGAGCCAGAGCCGCAGCGAGATGGACAAGCGGCGCGCCGAAGCGATCAGGACCGGCAAGGGCTTCGTTCTCGACTGCCAGTTGAAGACCGGGGGCAAGAGCCGCTGGATGCGCCTGCGCGTCGGCGTGACCTACGAGCAGGGCCGGCCCACCCGCGTCTTCGGCTCGAAGCAGGACGTCACCGCCGAAAAGAAGATGTGGGACGGCCTCGTCACGCTCGCAGGCCACGATCCTCTGACGGGGCTGGCGAACCGCCGCGCCTTCGAGGAGGCGGCGCGCGAGCTCAGCCGCCATGCCGACGGCACCCATGGCTTTGCGCTCGCCGTGCTGTCGATCGACGATCTCGACACGATCCGGGCCGAGCATGACCATGACGGCGCGCAGGATTGCCTGCGTGTCATGGGCGAGCGGCTGGGCCGGCTGTTTCCCGACGCGGTGCTGGTGTCGCGCATCGGCGGCGGCGAATTTGCGCTGCTGCTGCGGGTTCCCGGCGGCGCGGGTGCGCTGTCGACGACGCTGACCAACGCCCACCGGCTGCTGGCCCGCCCGGTGCCGCATGGCGCCGGCGCGATCGCCATCGGGCTCTCGGTCGGCGGCGCCCTGCTGAAGCCAGGGCACCGCAACGAACCCGGCCGGTTCTTCGCCGAGGCCGATTCCGCGCTCTATGTCGCCAGGGCCGCCGGCCACAACTGCGTGCGCATCTTCGACGGCATGATCGCCGGCCCGATCGCCCAGGCCCCGACCCTGCGCGCCGGCTGAACCGGCGCGCGCACCGGGCCGTCAGACGATTTTGATCGACAGATCGGGCAGGTTGTCGATCTTGCAGAGGATCACGTCGCCCTTGACGACGGGCCCGACATTCTCCGGCGTGCCGGAATAGATGATGTCGCCGGCCTTGAGCTCGAACGCCTCCGAGAGCTTGGAAATCTGCTCGGCCACCGACCAGATCATATGCGTCAGGTTGGAGTTCTGCTTCACCGTCCCGTTGACGGCCAGCGAGATCGCGCCCTTGGTGAAGTGCTCGACCGTCCCGACGGGGTGGATCGGCCCGATCGGGGCGGAGCGGTCGAAGCTCTTGCCGATCTCCCACGGCTTCTTCTCGTCGCCGAGCGCGCGCTGCAGATCGCGCCGGGTCATGTCGAGGCCGAGCGCATAGCCGAAGACGTGATCGAGCGCCTTGTCCATGGGGATGTTGCGGCCGCCCGACTTCAGCGCCGCGACCAGTTCGACCTCGTAGTGATAGTTCTTCGTCAGCGTCGGATAGGGGTGGTCGCCGACCTCTCCAGGCTTGACGAACTGGATCGCATCGGTCGGCTTCTGGAAGAAGAACGGCGGCTCACGCGTCGGGTCGGAGCCCATCTCGCGGGCATGGGCGGCGTAATTGCGGCCGATGCAGTAGATCCGGCGGACCGGAAACACCTCCTGCGAGCCCGCGATCGGGATCGTGGTCTGGGCCACCTCGAAGGGCGTTTTGGCGGATGCGACGGGCTGGGCCTGGGCGGCGCTGGCAGCCAGTGTGGCGGCGGCTCCACCCGAGCTCAGGACGAGGCGACGTGTCAGCGTCATGCGGTTTCTCCCTGGGTTGCCGACCTTCTGTCGAGGTCGTGTGTTCGTCCGCGCCGAAGGACAGCAAGGCCGGATCAGGAGAGAGACAACAACGGTCCACGCGAACAGGCAAGGGCCGTCATCCCGGAGTGTCACGGCGCTCGCCGGGCCCGCAGGCCAGCCTATTGCACGAGGAGCCAGCTCTGATCCTGGATGAGCGCGGCGGCCACCGTGTTCTCGATGCGGACCATGAACTGGCCATAGGCGTAGATGTCGCTCGCCGCGCCGTTCTGATAGATCGCCAGCACGCCGTCCTGGATCGCGGTGTAGCCATTGTAGCCGCCGGCATCGAAGACCGCCCGCAGATCGATCCCGTCGCGCGCCCCGCCGAAGTTCCAGTCGAGAATGGCGTCGCCGTTGTCGCCCGCTCCGAACACGAACAGATCGCCACCGTTGCCGCCGGTCAGCACGTCGCCGCCCGCACCACCGGCGATCAGGTCGCCTTCGGTGCCGCCATTGATCCGATCGCCGCCGCCGCCGCCAAACAGCATGTCGATACCCGAGCCACCTAAGAGACTGTCGGAGCCTGCTCCGCCATAGATCGTGTCATTGCCTGCCCCGCCATTGACGGTGCCCACTTGGGTGCCGTTGCGCCCGTCGAACAGGTCATTGCCATCGTTCAGATCGACACCGTTGTTGCCTTGCAGGTAGCCGTTGTTGATGACGACGTCGTCGACATTGCTCAGAGAAAGCGCGTTGAATCTGCGGCCGATGATGGAGCCCGTGTTGATGATGGCGGCGCCCTGCGCTGAGACGGCGTCGACGCCCTCGAAGGGCGCGTCGATGACGCCGACATTGTAGAGGTTGAGCTTGGAACCGTTCGACAGGATGCCGTTGGGCCCTGTCGTCAGGATCGCATTGTAGTTGGTGATCGAGGTGGCGGCGCCAGCGCCGATCTCGATGCCATTCTCCCCGCCATAGATCACGCCCGAATTGACGAGCGTGTTCCCGCCCGCGCCGAGGTTGATGCCGATGGCGCGGGCCAGGAGCGTGCCGGAGGCGTCGACCACGATCGTGTTGTTTCCCCCCCCCCCGCGAACTCGACGCCGTTGGCGCTCCCTCCATACGCCGAGACGAAGCCGGTCACCGTAAGAGCATTGCCGCCGGCCCCGACGATGGCATGTTCCCCGTTAGACACGGTGGTGACGCTACCGACCCTGCCAACCACGAGGCCGTCGTTGGCAGCGAGGTTGAAAGGAGTGACGCGGGCGGTTGATAGAACCGAGATGACCATGGCTTTCCCCTGCCGAGCGTGTCCCGAACGGTCCCGGCAGCGGCCATGCCGTCATCGCAGGAGGGGGGAGCAGGCCACCGACCAGGCGAAGCAGGCGGGCAGGCAGCGGGAGCTTCGTCAGACTGCACGCGGACGCTGTGCGCGCACATCATCCAAATGGATGACGCGCGGTGGCGAAAGGGCTCTGGTTGAGTGGCCCGCTCGAAGCAAGCCTACTGCACAAGAAGCCAGCTCTGATCCTGGATGAGCGCGGCAGCCACGGTGTTCTGGATGCGGACCATGAACTGGCCATACGCGTAGATGTCGCTGGCTGTGCCGTTCTGGTAGATCGCCAGCACGCCGTCCTGGATCGCGGTGTAGCCATTGTAGCCGCCGGCATCAAAAACCGCCCGAAGGTCGATCCCGTCGCGCGCCCCGCCGAAGTTCCAGTCGAGGATGTTGTCGCCATTGTCGCCGGCGAGAAACACGAACAGATCGCCGCCGCTGCGGCCGGTCAGCACGTCGCCGCCAGCGCCGCCGGCGATCAGGTCTCCTTCGGTGCCGCCATTGATCGTATCGCCGCCGCCGCCGCCAAACAGCATGTCGACGCCAGAGCCTCCGGCCAGGCTGTCGGCCCCGGCTCCACCATAGATCGTGTCGTTGCCAGCACCGCCATTGACGGTGCCCACCTGGGTGCCGTTGCGGCCATCGAACAGGTCATTGCCGCTGTTCAGCAGGACGGCGCCGTCACTCCCTTGCATGTAGCCATTGTTGATGACGACGTCGTCGAGGACGCTGAGGTCGAGCGCGTTGAATCCGCGGCCGATGATGGAGCCTGTGTTGATGATGGCCGCGCCCTCTGAGGAGAAGGCGTTGACGCCGTACCCGGCAGAATCGATGACGCCGACATTGTACAGGTTGAGCCTGGACCCTGACACGAAGACGCCGTTGAACCCCGACGTCAGGATCGTATTGTAGTTGGTAATGGAGGTCGCCGCGCCGGCGCCGATCGCGATGCCTCCGCTCCCGCCATAGATCACACCGGAGTTGACGATTGTGTTGCCGCCCGCGGCGAGGTCGATGCCATAGCGCGCCGCAAGAAGCGTTCCGGTGGCGTCGACCACGACGGTGTTGTTTCCGCCGGCGAAATCGACCGCGTCGGAGGAGGTTCCCAATGCCGAGACGAAGCCCTGCACCGTGAGGGCATTGGCGCCAGACCCCACAATGGCATCTGTCGTGCCTGTGTTTGTGATGACGCTGCCGGGCGAGGTGACCACGAGTCCGTCGCCGACACCGGTGTTGAATTGGGTGACGCGAGCGCTTGATAGAACCGAGATGACCATGGCGTTCTCCTGCCGAGCACGTCCAGCACGGTCCCGGCACCGGCCATGCCGTCATCGCAGGGGTGGTTTGGCCACCGACCAGGCGACGCGGGCTTGAAGGCAGCGGGAGCATCATCAGACTGCACGCGGACGCTGTGCGCGCGCATCATTCAATCCGATGACGCGTAATCGCGAAAGCCCATGTCTCGCCTCCCTGGCGGGATGCCCGACGGTCCCGAGCCGGTGCAGCGGCCCGATCGAAGCCAGCCTACTGCACGAGGAGCCCGCTCTGATCCTGGAGGAGCGCGGCTGCGACCGTGTTCGCGATGCGGACCATGAACTGGCCGTAGACGTAGATGTCGCTTGCTCCAGCGTTCTGGTAGATTGCCAGCACGCCGTCCTGGATCGCGGTGAAGCCGCTATAGCCGCCGGCGTCGAAGACCGCCCGAAGGTCGATTCCGTCGCGCGCACCGCCGGCGTTCCAGTTGAGGATGTCATCGCCATTGTCGCCGGCGAGGCAGACGAACAGGCTGCGTTTGTGATGACGCTGGCAGGCCAAGCGACCACGAGGCCAGAGCTGGCCCCGAGTCCCGTCGCATGGTCACTGGAAAATGAAATAGCTGTCGTCGATGGCCGCGGCGACGACGCCCTGGATACGGAAGAAGAAGCTGCCATAGAGATAGACATCGGTATCGGCGCCGCTCTGATACACGCCGAGGATGCCCGCGCCACGCGGATCGGTACCGGTGAAACCGGTCTGATCGAACACCGTCCGCAAATCGAAGCCGTCGCGAACGCCGCCCGCGTTGAGGTCCGTGATCAAATCGCCCTGGTCGCCAAGTGCGAACACGAACAGGTCGCCGCCGGTGCCGCCCGACATGACGTCGCCGCCCGCGCCGCCGACGATCAGGTCTCCTTCGGTGCCTCCATTGATTGTATCGCCGCCGCCTCCGCCATACAGCATGTCGACGCCCAAGTTACCGAAGAGACTGTCCGAGCCTGCTCCACCATAGATCGTGTCGCTGCCTGCACCGCCGTCGACGCCACCCACCTGGGTGCCGTTGCGGCCGTCGAACAGGTCATTGCCGCTGTTCAGCTGGACCGCGTTGCTCCCTTGCATGTAGCCGTTGTTGATGACGACGTCGTCGAAGTTGCTGAGGTCGAGCGCGTTGTCGCCGCGGCCGATGATCGAGCCCGTGTTGATGATGGCGGCGCCCTGTGCGGTAAAGGTGTCGACGCCGTCATAGGCCCCGTCGATGATGCCGACATTGTAGAGGTTGACCTTGGACCCGGCCGAGTAGATGCCGTCGGACCCTGACGTCACGATCGTATTGTAGTTGGTGATGGAGGTCGCCGCGCCGCTGCCGATGTTGATGCCTGTAAGCCCGCCATAGATCACGCCGGAATTGACGAGCGTGTTCCCGCCCGCGCCGAGGTTGATGCCGATGCCTCGCGAAGACAGAAGCATTCCGGTGGAATCGACCACGATCGTGTGGTTTCCGCCGACGAAGTCGACGGCGTGGGCGCTGTTTCCCGAGGCCGAGACGTAGCCGGTCACCGTGAGGGCATTGGCGCCAGCCCCCACGATGGCATGTGTCGTGTCTGTGGTGGTGATCACGCTGCCTAATCGGCCAACCACGAGGCCGTCGCCGGCACCGAGGTTGAATTGAGAGAAGCGAGCGGTTGCTAGAACCGAGATGACCATGGCGTTCCCCTGCCGAGCACGGCGATGACGGTCCCGGGACCCGCCAAGCCGTTGTCGCAGCGGTGGTCAGGCCACCGACTTAAGCGACACCGGCGTGGAGGCATCGAGAGCGTCACCAGACTGCACGCGGATGAGATGCGCGCGCGTCATTCAAACCGATGACGCGGGATCGCGAAAGGGTTCAGTTTCAACCCTTTACGCTCTTGACCACCTCGGCGACGTTCGCGCCAAAGGCTTCCGCGGTCTTCAGGTCGCCCGGGATCATCTCGTCGACGCCGGCATCGGAAGGCGAGGTCACGAGCAGGCCCTGATAGCCGCCCAGATTGTTGAGGTCGTCGCGGGTGCTCGCCTTGGCGTTGGACGGGTGCATGCCGGTGCCGGTCCAGAGCATCTTGTGCTGGGCGGCGAAGAGCGAGAGATAGGCGATGGTCGAGCCCTTGTCGCCGTTCAGCGTCGCCGAATTGGTGAAGCCGGCGGCGATCTTGCCCTTCCAGTCCATCGTGTACCAGGGCTTGCTGGAGGCGTCGGCGAACTTTTTGAACTGCCAGGAGACGGTGCCCATATAGGTCGGCGAGCCGAAGATGATGGCATCAGCGGCCTTCAGCGTCTCCCAGGCGGCGTCAGGCACGTTGCCGTCGGCATCGATCGCAATGAGATCGACGTTCGCGCCGGTCGAGGCAGCGCCCTTCCGAACATGCTCGGCGACGCGGGCCGTGTGGCCGTAGCCGGAATGAAAGACGATGGCGATTGTGGTCATGGCGAAGACTCCCGAGGATGAGACCGTAAGGTAGCGCCAAGATGCTGCGCCGCAGCGACAGCTTCAAGACGCGCGCCATTGCAGCCGCGCAGGACGCCGATGGCGCCCCCGCAAGCCTTTGCCGCCTCAGCCGAGAGGCTTCACGAAGACAAGGCCGCCGTCGAGCGAGCGGCCCATGTCCAGCCAGCCCTGGCGGCGATAGAAGCGTTCGGCGCGCGTTCCGGCCCCGGTGTTGAGATGCGCCTGGCGATGGCCCAGCTTCACCAGCCGCGCCAGCGCCGCATCCAGCAGCGCCTTGCCATGGCCCTGCCCCTCATGGGCGGGATCGACGAACAACGCCCAGATCAGCGCCGTCTGATGATTGGCGCAGCAGAACCCCACCACATCGCCATCCGCCTCGGCGACGAGGAAGATGGCCTGCTCGCGATACCAGGCGACGTCGGCGTCGGTAACGCGCGAGGGGTCGCTGAGCACATTTTCGGTCACGCCCATCCGGATCGCATGAATGCGCGGCTGGTCGGCCGGCGTCGCCTTGCGGATGGAGGGGGCAGCCATCGCCATCAGCGCTTGCGGACGAATTCCGTGCGCAGCACGAGGCCCTTGATCGCATCGTGCCGGCAGTCGATCTCCTCGGGATCGTCCGTGAGACGGATGGTCTTGATCACCGTGCCCTGCTTCAGCGTCTGGCCGGCGCCCTTGACCTTGAGATCCTTGATCAGGACGACGGAATCGCCGTCCGCCAGCACATTGCCGGCCGCATCGCGGACCTCCACGCGTCCGGGAGTCGCAGCCGCCGCCATTTCGGACGCCGGGCGCCATTCGCCCGTCACCTCATCATAGACGTAGTCGTCGTTGTCGTCGGCCATATCGGCTCCGCCTCGGCACCGCCGGAACGCCCGGCTGGCTTCGCCTAGCCCAGCCCGCCTGTGAATTCAACGGGCGGCGTCTGTGAAACGAGCCCCTTGCAGGCCGCCTTACTCCGCCGCCTCGAGTCGATAGGCTGCCGGCTCGTAGTTTAGGATCGGCGCGAGCCAACGCTCGACCTCATGGATCGGCATGCCCTTGCGCGCGGCGTAGTCCTCGACCTGGTCGCGCTCGACCTTGGCGACGCCGAAGTAATAGGCGTCCGGATGCGAGAGATAGATGCCCGACACCGACGATCCCGGCCACATCGCGAAGCTTTCGGTCAGCTTCACGCCGACCCGGCGCTCCGCCTCCAGAAGCGAAAACAGGGTTTCCTTCTCGGTGTGGTCCGGCTGGGCCGGATAGCCCGGCGCCGGCCGGATGCCGCGATACTCCTCGCGGATCAGATCCTCGTTGGACAACCCCTCGTCGGGCGCATAGCCCCAGAATTCGGTGCGGACCTTCTGGTGCATGCGCTCGGCGAAGGCCTCGGCGAAGCGGTCGGCCAGCGCCTTGACCATGATCGAGCGATAATCGTCATTGTCGCGCGCAAACTTCTCGGAAATACGCTCTTCCTCGGCGCCCGCCGTCACCACGAAGGCACCGACATAATCGGGCCGCTCGATGCCCTCGGGCGCGAAGAAATCGGAAATGCACATATTGGGCTTGCCGTCGCGCTTGGAGAGCTGCTGGCGCAGGCCGTGGAAGGTCGCGAGCGTCTCCTGCCGGCTTTCGCCGGTGTAGAGGCGGATGTCGTCGCCCACCGCATTGGCCGGCCAGAAGCCGATCACGGCCTTGGGGTTGAACCAGCGCTCCTCGACAATGCGCTTGAGCATGGCCTGCGCATCGTCCCACAGCGCGCGGGCAGCCTCACCCTGCTTCTCGTCTTCGAGAATGGCGGGGAACCGGCCCTTCATCTCCCAGGTCTGGAAGAACGGCGTCCAGTCGATCACCGGCACGAGGTCGGCGAGATCATAGGTGCGGAAGGTCCGCGTCCCCAGGAAGCTCGGCTTGGGCGGCTGGTATCCGCTCCAGTCCGCCTTGAAGGCGTTGGCGCGCGCCTTCACCAGCGGCAGGCGCTGCTTGTCGGCCTCCGAGCGGCGATGCGCGGCGGACACCTTGGCATATTCGGCGCGAATGCCCTCGACATAGGCCGGCTTCTGGTCCTGCGAGAGCAGCGCCGAGACGACGCCGACGGCGCGCGAGGCGTCGGTGACATAGACCGTCTGGCCCTTCTCATAGGCCGGGTGGATCTTCACCGCCGTATGAACGCGGCTCGTCGTCGCCCCGCCGATCAGGAGGGGAATGTCGAAGCCCTCGCGCTCCATCTCGGAGGCGACCGTGACCATCTCGTCGAGCGAAGGCGTGATCAGGCCCGACAGGCCGATGATGTCGACCTTCTCCTTGCGGGCGACGTCGAGAATCTTCTGCGTCGGCACCATCACGCCGAGATCGATGACCTCGTAATTGTTGCACTGGAGCACGACGCCGACGATGTTCTTGCCGATGTCGTGGACATCGCCCTTCACTGTCGCCATCAGCACCTTGCCGGCGGCCGAGCGCTCGCCGCCGCCGTTGAGGCGCTTCTCCTCGTCCATGAACGGCATCAGATAGGCCACCGCCTGCTTCATCACGCGGGCGGACTTCACCACCTGGGGCAGGAACATCTTGCCGGCGCCGAACAGGTCCCCGACCACGTTCATGCCCGCCATCAGGGGCCCTTCGATGACATGCAGCGGCTTCTCGGCCTTGACCCGCGCCTCCTCGACATCAACGTCGATGAAGGCCGTGATGCCGTTGACCAGCGCGTATTCCAGCCGCTTCTCGACCGGCTCCTCGCGCCAGGTCATGTCCTTTCCGGACACCGCGACGGAGCCGTCGCCCTTGAAGCGCGGTGCGGCGTCGAGCAGCCGCTCGGTCGCATCCTTGCGGCGGTTGAGGACGACGTCCTCGCAGAGTTCGCGCAGCTCCGGATCGAGCCCGTCATAGGAGCCGAGCTGGCCCGCATTGACGATGCCCATATCCATGCCGACCTTGATGCAGTGGTACAGAAACACCGAATGCATCGCCTCGCGGACCTTCTCGTTGCCGCGGAACGAGAAGGACAGGTTCGAGACGCCGCCCGAGATATGCGCGTGCGGCAGGGTCTCGCGGATCGTCTTGGTCGCCTCGATGAAGTCGTTGCCGTAATTGTCGTGCTCCTCGATGCCCGTCGCCACCGCGAAGATGTTGGGATCGAAGATGATGTCCTCGGGCGGGAACCCGATCGTCTCGGTCAGGAGCTTGTAGGCGCGCGTGCAGATCTCGATCTTGCGGGCGTAAGTGTCGGCCTGGCCGGTCTCGTCGAAGGCCATCACGACGACTGCCGCGCCGTAGTTGCGGCAGATGCGCGCCTGTTCGAGGAAGGCGGCCTCGCCCTCCTTCATCGAGATCGAGTTGACGATCGGCTTGCCCTGGATCGTCTTCAGGCCGGCCTCGATCACCGGGAATTTCGACGAGTCGACCATGATCGGCACGCGGGAGATGTCGGGCTCCGAGGCGATCAGGTTGCAGAACTCGGTCATCGCCGCCTGCGAATCCAGCAGGCCCTCGTCCATGTTGATGTCGATGACCTGCGCGCCATTGGCGACCTGGTCGCGCGCGACATCGAGCGCGGCGGCATAGTCGCCCGCGGTCACCAGTTTGCGGAACTTGGCCGAGCCGGTGACGTTGGTGCGCTCGCCGATGTTGACGAAGGGGATGGTCTCGTCGAGCGTGAACGGCTCGAGCCCCGCCAGCCGCAGATAGGGCTTGATCACCGGCACGGAGCGCGGCGCCTTACCGGCCACAGCCTGGGCAATCGCGCGGATATGGTCGGGCGTCGTGCCGCAGCAGCCGCCGACGACATTGACAAGGCCCGCATCGGCGAACTCGGCCAGCATCGCGGCCGTCGCCTCGGGGCTCTCGTCATATAGGCCGAACTCGTTGGGCAGGCCGGCATTGGGATAGGCGCAGACCAGCGTGTCAGCGACACGCGAGAGGTCCTTGATATGGGCGCGCATCTCGCGCGCGCCGAGCGCGCAGTTGAGCCCGATCGTCAGCGGAGCGGCATGGCGCACCGCGTTCCAGAACGCTTCCGTGGTCTGGCCCGACAGCGTCCGGCCCGAGAGATCGGTGATCGTGCCGGAGATCATCACCGGCAGGCGGATGCCCTTCTCGTGGAAGACGTTCTCGATCGCGACGATCGCCGCCTTGGCGTTGAGCGTGTCGAAGATCGTCTCGACGAGGATGATCTCGGCGCCGCCATCGATCAGCCCGTTCACCTGCTCGGCATAGGAATCGCGCAACTGGTCGAAGGTGACGGCTCGGAAACCGGGATTGTTGACGTCGGGCGAGATCGAGAGCGTGCGGTTGGTCGGGCCGATCGCGCCCGCGACATAGCGCCGGCGGCCATCCGCCTTCTGGGCGATCACCGCCGCCTCGCGCGCCAGCCTGGCCGACTCCACGTTGAGCTCATAGGCCAGCGCCTCCATGCCGTAATCGGCCTGGGCGATCTGGGTCGAGGAGAAGGTGTTGGTCTCGACGATGTCCGCGCCAGCCTGGAAATAAGCCAGGTGGATGTCGCGGATCGCCTCGGGCTGGGTCAGCACGAGAAGGTCGTTGTTGCCCTTCAGGTCGTGGTTCCAGCCCTTGAAGCGCTCTCCGCGGAAATCGGCCTCGGAGAACTTCTGGTTCTGGATCTGCGTCCCCATCGCACCGTCGAGCACGAGGATGCGCTCGGAGGCGGACTGGCGCAGCGCCCGCAGGATCTCGGCGCCGTCGACGGGAGTGGGCTGGAAGTCTGACATGGTGCGCTTTCGTCTCAATTCGTGCTGGCGCCAGTGGCGCCCTTGTCGTCATTGCGAGGAGCAAAGCGACGAAGCAATCCAGGGGGTACGTCGGGCCAAACGTCTGGATTGCTTCGCTTCGCTCGCAATGACGAACCTACTCAGCCGCCGCAGCCTGCGCTGCCACCGGCTCCGGCTTCACGCCAACSAAGCGGCCGGTCGCCTACACCC
>NNBT01002770.1_pt1 | contig 20215 bp, 22 predicted proteins | sample 1173831 | NCBI WGS metagenome assembly NNBT01 (sample SAMN07173936, study PRJNA388173) | plant metagenome | isolation source: symbiotic tissue sample KVJ10 | place: Norway: Troms, Kvaloya island | reverse complement strand
AGGTTGTTTAGGGCTTCATAGTTATCAGATTTCAGTTTTATAGCCTGTAAATAATTTAGTTTGGCCTGCTCGAACTTCCCTGCCATTGTGCAGGTAACGGCTTTGGAGGTGTGATAAAATGTATTTGGAGGAAATTTGGTGATATATTCATCCAAAAGAAGTTCCCGTTTTTCTACAGATTTGGTCTGCACTACAGCAATCAAATCCGTTAAATATTTTACATCTTCAATACCCATAGCTTTCAGCAGATGGCTGTAATTCGTTGGGCGCAGCTCCGAATATTTGACAATCAACATCGATGTAATGAAAGTGATAAAATTATCAATAGACTGCGAAACCTCATTGATCAGCTTCAGATCAGCATAGACATCCAATGCATTTAAAGGATCGATTTTTATTAATTGTCCCTGAAGGTTTTTTTTTTCTTGCTCCCAGTATTTTATATAGGCAATCCTGTCTAAAGGCTTGAATATCGAAGTATCATCTATAATTACCGGTAAAATTTTCTTTTGTACATTCTTTTCTTTGAGCAGGTGAGTTACTTCATACATGCAATTCAATGACCGAAGATAATCCTTACTGATTAGCAGAATAGAATAATCAGTATCCCTGATAGATCGCATAAAAGACTTTAAATCGTCTTTATAAGAAATTTCATGATTATCCTTTTTCAACAATATCCCAATCTGTTTCAGATCATTATAAATTTCTTCAGCTTCGGCATGATTGGCCCAGCAATAAGATAAGAAAACGGTTGGTGTTTTTGACATATAAAATCTTGATCAATAAAAGTAATCAAATTCATTTTAGTAAAATTATTGGATTTCCCTACAATGAAAAAATATTAGAATTTTGCCTGGTAAATGAGGTAATAATCCTGAAAGTAAACCTTATCCTATTTGTTTAAATGATTTAAATATGGCAATACCCATTTAAAGAAGGTGATAGCGCCAGTAAGTATCGCTATAATCCATACTATGGTTTGAATAACTGTCTTCGTGTCCGGATGAGCAAGAAAATCTAAAACTTTTCTTCTTTTATTTTTCTTTTCGACCGGGGGAACTGGTAATAATATTTGCTCACTTTGTTTCCTTTTTAAGACTTGGTTTATTCCGGAAATTTTCCTCATTGTATCGTAGCGAACCGTGGATGGTGCATGATAATCTTTTGCATCTGCATAGTGTCGATAGCCGCCACCATTTACGACGTCGCGTCCAAATTCTGTGATCTTATAATAGTCTGAGTTTTCAACCTTTTTAATCAATCCCTCATTCAATAATTTTTCAATCACTAATCTAGCAGCACTATCCTTAATGTTATTTACAACATATTTATAATGAACCTTGGTTTGTTGATGATCCAGATAACTTAATGCGTTGTCAAAAAGTTGTGGTGAAAGGTTAGGCATAATTCAGTTGAGATTGTTAACTCTCAAAGATAATTATTTTGCCCTATTATAAATGTCTATCGAGAAACGTTCTCAATTTTAACTGTCAAATTAAAGGACTAGGTTCCCTGCAATGGATGTACCAATCGCCCAGCCGGTTTCCAATATTGCATGTATTCCATTTGTTGATTTTGTTTTCATATTACTTGTTTCCATAATCGTGATCTCCTTTCTAGGTCTTGTTGATAAATATTTCATTACTATGAAAGTTAATACTAGCAGAGCGACTGGCCACAAAACATTGCAAGTTGCCACGCCTGACCCGAGGGCTATCTTAAATCTCCTAATGTCAAAGAATCGGCTACAAATATATAGCTAAAAGCCTACATTAAAAGGGAAGGCCATCATATTCTTCAGGCTCAGCCGGCACAGCTGAAATAGGCAAAGGTAAATTGTTCACGATGAACTGATTAATGATATCCTCCCTATCCATAAATAAAATCTGGCTGCGCTTAGATTTGTCTAGTGCATTTGCGAGCCAGTTTTTTGCTGCTTTTGTGATCTCTCCGCCAGCAATGATAAAGGCATGATCAACAAGCACATTCTTTCCAATTTCAGGATCAAAAATTTCATGAGCTAGCATCATCAGAACCTGATTGTGAATTTCTGCAATGTTGGCGTTACCTCCCTTAGTCATTCCTGAAGAATCAAGTTTACCTTTTTTAACTTGTACCCCAAAATATAACCAATGTTGCGTAGGCAGCATGAACTTCATCCAAATGTCTTTTCCATATTCTAGCGACTTATCCTTATGTCCAGCAATCGAAATTCTATAATACCCTAACTGCCTAAATAGTGGCACCAGGATTTCTTCGATAAGATCATCTTCAGAACAATTGTTCAAATAATTGACAAGTAATTCCCTTCTTTTTATCTCTAAACTTGTAAAAGGCCGATGTGGGTTAGCAGACGGTTTTAGGACTTTCTGTGAAGGAATGTGTTTTAAATAACACTTATTATCAGCAGCATAAAATGCTTCAAAATCCTCTCGGGACAATGCAGTGTTTAGCTCTTCTAGCGCATTGATTCTTTCTTTATCTTCATTAAAAGGATCGGCCTTTTCCATCAGCAACTGAATAACGCGACAAAAAATATCTGAAGGCATGTCAGCTGTTGTGCTTGGTTCCTGCAATATTTTCGAAAGTGTTTCAGATACCCAAATAGGCCTTGTCGAGCCATCATGGGCATAATCTGTATCAACATCTCCAAAGAATTCCGTCAAATAATAACTGCTACGATAGCGGAAATACGATATTTTATTGTCCTTAGGATCGCCACAAATCATTTTGGCAAGTTGGTTGAGAGTACGTGTCTTGAATTCCATGTTGAGGTTTTAGAGTGTTAACCTATGCAAAAATCGGCTATTTTATTGAAAAAATTATCATGGGAAAAATTAGCTTGGTCTTTTAATAATGCTGATTTATGTTATCTCTTAACTCATTGCACCTATGATTTGCAGTCTACCATCAGTAACGGATTTTGTAATGTTTATATTTGTTCATGAAGGAATGTTTATATACAGCGTTTTTTAAAGATAAACCAGAAGATGAAGCAACTATACAGGCATTCGCGGCAAGTTCTGGAATTCCAGTTGAACAAAACTTAAAGGCCATCAAAGACAGAACCGAATTTCTCTCCGAAATCATCGAATATAGGTTCGGAATTTTCTTCTCAAAGCTATTTAATGAACTCAAGCACGAGCCTCGAGCTTTTCCGGATTCTCCCTACACTCCTGATTGGTCTATGTTAAGTGCGAATGAAAAAATAATTGCAGAGGTATTTAGACTTAACCCTAGCCGCAAAGATGCACTAGATTTAGATTATTCGGACAAACTTGCTGGGGTATTACATGAAATAACCAAAGATTATCTGTTAAAACTTGAATATCAGCATGAACAGCTAACTGGGATATCGCATGATCTAGCCGCTATAAAAAGCAACATAGAAAACTGGCTTATCACAAATCCAGAGTTGGGTACTTCTTTTGAATTTAATAACGAAATCAACTTCACTGTTAGAGGTAAAAACTCAGGTTTAACCAAAGTGAATATCATCAGTCCATACCGTAAAATAAATTTTGACTATAGAAGACTTACAGGCGAAAAAAGCAATCTTTTTTCCAAACTAAAATATGCTACTGAGTTAACCAAAAATAATATTCCTTATATTGTCTGTATGCATCTAACCTTTGAAAGCTGGTTTGATACTAAAGACATTTACAAACAGCTTTATGGATCGGCGGGTATTTTACACGACGACGAACCTTTTGAAGAGTTTTATCCAGGAGCGGTCTTTCACGATATTTCTTCTGGACTATATTATTCCAACAAGCTGATTAAAGATTGCGTTAGCGGCATTTTAGTCTCTTATCAAGGTAATTTTAGCTATTTCCCAAATTACAGTCATAACAACAGGCTTAGTCCTGAGTCAAAAACATTGCTTAACGAATTTTTATACAAAGAACTTACCGAGCAGCAAGAAATTTAAGTAGGATTTCTAATGATTAAAATCATTATCCTAACGACGAGTTCCGAAGACATTTTAAAGGGTTACAAGTATTAAAAGTATGAGCAGAAAAATGAGATTGTTAGCTCAATACCATTGCAGAAAGCTTCTTAAGACGCTTAAGGCAGAAATCGTATACCATAGAAAGTTACAAGCTAGTGCGCAAGCAAAACTTTAAATATTATGTTATATCGAAGTACGGTATAACAGTAAAAGAAAGCATTAAGTATTTGTTTACCATTCATTATAAACATATTTGGCGAGATCACCAGGTGTTGCATTCGTTTCCATTTAACGAGAATTGTTTCGGTGTTGCTAAATTGATTTTTTTTATCAAATGTATCCTTTAACTAAATCGACAGCAATTGCGCATTGATCCCGGTTTCTAAGGTGATCAGCTCAGCAAGTTGTTTTTCTAGACTGCTGGTCATCGATTTGAGCAGCGAACGAGACGGTTTTGTTTCCAATATTTTTGTTAATAGCTCATCGCTTAGATTTTTTTCGTAACTATCCGTCATGAGTATGATGTAGCGATCGATAGTCATCCCTGGGAATAATTCACTAGAACCCATACCATATTCTTTAGAAAGTTTTGTTAGGTCGTTCCGAACTTTAACCGAGGTCGTCTGCGTTGCTCTAAATTGAATGGTGAAGTGCTCGATTTCTTCTTTAGGCTTATCCAGAAATGTTTTTTGGTAGGTAAACCAGGCGATTAGGAGACCTAAGATACCGATGGTGATTTCAATCATGGAGGCGTTAGTTTTCGTTCTTTATCAAAGATTTAATTTATATTCAACTTTTCAAAGATAATTTTATCTCGATGAGTAACGCAATATACAAATCAAAGCTCATTGACTCAAGAAATGAAGACCTTTTTCAAACAGTCGATTCACAGTTTAACATCTCGTTTGAACCTTCGAATAACAGAGAACATTCTGTTTACACGATTGGAAATCGAATGACTTTTTATATCCCTGCGGGTGAATTTTGCATTGATAGTTTTACTCATGAGCTTCTGCACGGCTACATTGATGCCTGCGGTGTAAATCTTACAGGCAGTTTAAGAAATTCTGTTTCTGGAAGTATTTCACTGGTTAAGTTATTCGATACGGAATTGGCTGAGCACATTGCAAACTGTATAGCCCACACCTTGATGTTGCCGATATTTTTAAACCGCGGATTTGACCGTTCAAAATTTCTGTTTGACTATAATTACTATAAGGCAGAATCTGGGATTGGGGAGAAGATTAAACGCCATTTTAAAATAGCTCCAACTGTTTATAATATTTTAGCTGTTCGCACTTTTATCGGAAAGTATTTTGCTTTTAAATGCGATCCAAATCCTGCGTTTGATTATAGCGTACAAATTAGAGAATTGCAACAAATCGACCAAGCGCTTTATAATATTCTTGAAAATTATATTTCTAAATGGGCGAATTATGATTTTAGCGATGATGAGTATTCGGAATTCCGGTTAAATCACCTGGACTTTGCTGATGAGATGGAAATATGGATGAGTGATAAAAGCTTTGCATAATTTTACTCAGATGTTTACCAAATTCTACACTGAATTCAGTACTCTATTCAATACAAGGGAACAAGCCTATATGTTCTGGATCATGGTGGCAATTGTCTGGCTGCTTTCTTATAAAAGTATTAGGAAATCAGCGGGCAGTATGTTGTCTTTGTTGTTTAACAGGGCGTTCGTTTATATCTATGCCGTTGCATTGTAATGTGGATTTTGTTCGTAGCCTTTCCTATGATGTATCAGGCTGCGAAAATAAACAGCTTCCAAAAATTCGTAAAAGAAATGGTCAAGCCTTTAATCGCGTTCTCTATCATTTTTGAATAAATAATTAGTTCCATTTCATTGAGTTTATAAACCACCGTTGTTTTTGAAACATGGTAGCGAAACCATGCAGTTGCAGACTAATCAATTATATTGTATTCTGATTTTAACTCGTCCCAGTCAATTGCAAGCTGGCTCTGGAATAATTTAAAAATCGAACTGTCCATGGGTATGGATGCCCAGGAAAGGGTTGTTTCGTATTCGATCACATATCTCATTGCTTCAGGCTCCTTATTTTCAAACCCCGCGGTTTTTATACTTGTAAAAAAAGACTTAAAGTTATCTAATAAAGATTCTAATCTGGATATGAAAAGTGCTAACTTAATACCATCCTGTAAGAGTGTCAGCGGAAGAATCGCTTCAATTAGTGACCTTACAAGCCCTTTATCGCCGACAGCGGAAGAAAACATAAACACAATAATTACCACACCCGCTTTAAAGTAGGTTTTAAATTGCATTTCCTTTGCTATGCTAAAGGTGTGAAATATATTTTCAAAGCAGTTCACCGATAGTTTATAAAACCCAGCATTCAGTGTATCTTGACTAAAGTATCCTTCAACCTTTCTTCCTGCGAAATTCGTATCAAAAGAGTTGTCCAGGTATTGCAAAGTTCTGGTACGCTCCGCCCTCGAAAAAACATAGGTCGCCCGAAAGTCGAGGATAAGGTATAGAACAATCAACATCAGATTTATCGCTATGACAACTGAAATATAATCTAATGCCCAGGGATAATTTTTCGTAAATTCAATTTTCTCATTTACTGTTAGCAACAGTGTTATTAATGTTGATCCATACAGCACATACATTTTGTAATTGTTGATATCTGTTACTCGGTCATAGTTAGATTTCATAAACGCTATTATCTGCTAGGAAATTCATAATTAAAAAACATGTTCCACTTTTCAAAACATAAATCCAAATCACTGCTACGAGCTGTATAAGCAGCTTCTGCCCTTTTAAAATCCGCCCTAACTTTAGACAACGCTGTTTCCCGCTTGAGTGATGTACTTGTTCCTGTTATTCTGCCTGTTATGCCAAGTGGATCATTCACCGAAGGTATATCATAATCATTTAAGTATTTAAAAAATCTATACAAATCAATATCATAAACAATTGAGGTTTCTGATTCGGCATAACGAGTTACCCTAAGTTCCAGATAGAATGAGGTAAGTGGTACATCATTATAATATTTCCAAGCTTTGACGAGTTGTATCAAAGGCTTCAGTTTGCCGGAAAGCCTTTTATCATGATATGATACATACGCGTTATGAGCACTGGGGCTTGAATTCTTCCAGCCATTTTCGCCATTTGCAATCTGATATTGATTGAAATTGCCATATGCTGTTTTAACAACACCATTGCTATCACACGGGGTAATCTCCATTGTCTCGGAAGCGTAAGTTCCAAATGGAATTTTTACAGCAGGGGAACGGACAGCAATCCCTTCCGTTCTTGGAAAGGAATTCTGTAGTGTTTCTTTTATTATCGTTAACGAAGTCGCCGAATTTTCCTTTAAGTTCCTAGTTGGAATTACAGCAAAATAGTCTGTATCGCTGAAATGACGCACACCTGTTCCTGCCCCAAATGACCCAGTTTCAAACATCCTAGTACATTCGTGACTATTTTTTAAACATCGCTGCACGGAGTCTTTATGAGACGCCGCTTTGTCGTGTTCTGTTTTTAATGGGATTAACCATGAAATAAAAGTATCAAATCCTTGTTCTAATGTCTTGGCCATATGAAAATAAAATCTTTAATAAAGTTAAATTAGAAGGGTAAAACCCCAATACGGTAAGCCGTAAAACCCCCAAAAGAGTCGCCACATGCGAGATACTAATATTAATAATATAAACAGATAGGCAAAGCTTCAATAAACACCTTCCCTATCAACAGCAGGTAAAAGACACAAATTGGTTTCAAATGAATCCAGCGGATAACCCACTGGATTCATTAAAGAATACAAGTAATTACCGTAGCTCGTCTATTAACAATAAATTTCCTAGATTATCCTTTGTGGTTGAATCTTTATCCGTTCTAAGGTAGGTCGTCAGCCCTATTCTGACTGTTCCTATATCGGCGCCGTTATTCCACTGCCCTGTAGAATAATTAAATACTGCGGTTTTGAATTCGTGGCCATTCTCAAGATGGTTAATTACATCTGCTTTGGACAATATGACACCTTTGTTCATTCTTCCTTTACCATTAGGAGAATGGATCAAAACATGACTGACAAAAGCAGGATCACTGCTATGTCTAATTGCTGTTACGTAAAATAAACTCATAATATTAATTTATGTACTGGCCTATTTCATCCAGACCGGCAATTGTTATTTTATACCGGAGATTTATCAAAATATGTTCAATGGACTTTCCTATACGGATGTTGAACCAACCGAAATCCCGACAGAAACGCACAAAAATTTTGTAATAAAAAAATCTATACTATCTTTGCGCTCGCAAATAAGTGACTGTCTTTTGAGGTGAATAGCCTCCGGCGTAGTTGGATTTAGTTACTACGTTATTCCTTTTTAGTCCCAATGGGGACCGCTCTTTCGTGTTTATAAATTGGTGAACAAAGCAAATATCAACTAGAATGCCAGTTAAATTCTACTGACAAATTCATCACATCCGCCATCAAAAGCATGATTAATAATACAAATATCATGTCATTTTAGCATTATTAGGAGTACTCCCACTGCCAACTAGATATTCTTCGTCCAAAAAATATATCAAAATATTCCATTTTTGTTGCGCTAATCCATAGCAATGTACCGGAACAAATGGCATCCTATTATATAGAGTACATATCACCAAAAGACATTCAACAAAAATGAAAATATTGATAAAGAAGTTAACCGGACTAGAATTTAAGACCTGAATTATAACACATCGTTCTCCAATAAAAATGAATAAATTAGCAGCAAAGCAACAAGCTAAAAAAATTAGCATTTCTCAATTACTTTATTTAACTTTGTACCATGCAAGGATTTAACGTTGATAAAAACAAAACTTTGAATGCTGCGTTGTACGTCCTGAACAACCTGGGTGAAGCGGACTATCACAAGACTTTCAAAATCCTTTATTTCGCGGATCAGAACCACCTTAAAAGCTATGGCAGACCGATAACCGGTGATGCTTACCAGGCTATGAATTTTGGCCCTGTCCCCTCCTTTCTTTATGATATTTTCAAAGCAGCAGAAAAGGGATCGCACCCATTCCAGGAAGCTATGGATATGTCTGGCTTATTTGCTGTACGCAGAGATGCCAATGTGCCGATCGTGACCGCTAAGCAACCGGCGGATGTCGATGAGCTTTCCGATTCAGAGATCAAGCTGCTCAGTGCTTCAATCGAAGAGAACGAAGGTCTTAATTTTGAGCAGCTAGTGGACAAATCCCATGATGATGCATGGACTGAAGCTGCCAAAAAACCGGATATCGAAATGTCATACATAAATATCGCCAAAGCTGCAGGAACCAGCGATGATATGATTACCTACATCGAACTCAACGCAGAAAACGATCAAAATATTTTCTAATGTCATTGTCGGATTTTATACCTGATGGGCTAAAGGCTGGCTTTGCTGAACGAAATATCCAGGTCGGTTCGGTTATCAAGGTATATGTCACCGACACTGATCCTCCAAAAGAGAAACGGCTGATTTTAGTAGGTGCATCCTGGGATAAGCTACACTTCGCAACGGTATTCATCAATACGGCTATCAATCCCTATATTTTTACCACTCAAGAGCTTATCGATCTCAATTATGAAATAGCGGCAGAGGGTTGCGATTTCCTTGATTATGATTGTTTTGTGGACTGTTCGAAGCTTAAGAGTCGTACAGCGGAATGGCTTCAAGGTATTTTAAATAACGATCCTTCAAGGCTACTGGGTACAGTTTCAGAAAATGACATGAAAGAAATCAGGGATAGGATTAAATCTGCATCTACGATTAGTAAAAACGAAAAACGGAATTTTGGTCTGTCCCTTTAGATACCGCAATATATAAATCTCTTTATAGTTTAGCACGTCCAGAATTCACCTTCGGGAATAGCGTTGAGTAAAACCCTAACCTAACGAGCTAAATTTGTAATAAAAACAGATAAATTACAACGGTAAAAATCTCACTGGACAACACTAGTTGTAACCAATCCTCTCTAACAAAAAAAGAATAAGCAAGATGAAAAACAATTCCCATGTACCTCAGGATGCTGCCAAATATCTTGAACAGATTGCAGCAAAACGGATAGGTGGAGCAATAAATCTCCGCGGGATACATTTCCAGGTGCTGTATTCGGCCTACACCATCTTGAGTCATCTGACGTGCTCCAAGACCATGTCATCAATACGGCTCGAAGGTATTGAGGATATCGATGTGAACGGAACCAAGCTCAGCATCGATGAAAACATCTACATTCAGCTTAAAACATCCCAAAACAAGCTAAATGCTTCGTCCTTTTGGGAAATGGGTGTTTTGCAGAACTTTCTCGAAGTATTTATTGCAGACCCCAGCAGTCGTTTCAAACTTGTCCATAATATGGGCATTGCACAGGGGCATCTCGCTGCATTGGCAGACCATCGTCTTGATGAAACAACTTTCCGTTATTGGGAAGACAGGTTAAAATCTATCAATAACTATGGATCATACTCTTCCAGCGACTTTCTTAATGCAATTACCTTTGAACGGAAAGATATAGAAGGATTATACAAAGATATCTCATCGCTTTTACTAGGTACTTGGAAAATCAACAAAGGCACAGAAGCTATTTTTCTCCGGACACTGTTCTATCACATTTTCGATTGGTCCATCGATAGAAAGGTAATCATAAGTGAAGATTTGTCTGTACTTTTTACGGAAATTATAGACAGCTTTTCAAAAACACCAAGCAATCTGGCGATAAAGCACGAATGGATTTCCCTGATTGACTATAGTCTTGACAAAACCGCAAACCTTGAGGGCTATTTTGACGGTAAAGCCTGTAGGCCGGTCCACATCGCCAATCACTTACCTGCAAGAAGGAAGAAGTGGGAAAGACTGGTTTGGGAAAGCCTAAAAACAAATGACATCACCGTTATCCGTTCATCGAGCGGACAGGGTAAATCGACCATTGCTTGGCAGGTTGGATTTAATTCGCGTGAGGAATATACCGTATACCAACTTAACATCTGCAGGAACCCTGAAGAGGTCAATTCTCTTACCGAATTCATTAATTCAAGGGTATGTTTAGGTACGGTACCGGTGATCATATTGGATGGCCTGAATGTGCAGACGAAGGAATGGGGCGCTTTGGCAGAAAGAACAGCCGGACTCCCGGTAAAATTTATTGTGACCAGCAGGCATGAAGACTGGCAACGCTATGGAGCAGATATCTCCAGGTTGTATATCCAAATTATTGATATTTTTCTTACCCAAAGTGAGGCTTATGACATATTCATGCAGCTAAAAGCACGGGGAAAGATCAGTCCTGGTGTAGTTTCCTGGGAACCAGCTTGGGAGAGCGTACACAGTAACGGGCTTTTGATTGAATATACGGTACTGCTTACCAGTGGACAAATGATCGAGGATAGGTTACGATATCAGATCAACACCCTCTCCTCCGATAACTCGGCTGCCGCAAAATTGGAAATTCTCAGGCTGATTGCCCTAGCCGATCTATTGCAGTTATCAATCAGGACCGAACGCCTTCTCGATTATATCAAACAGGAAATTGGTTTTGAAACAGATAGGGAAATCGTGCTTAATTTTCTGGAAAACGAATATTTCATTAGTTTTTCTGCACAGCATATCGTAGGCCTCCATCCAGTGCGCTCCAAATATCTTAACGAACTGCTCAACCGGCATAGCGGTACACTCCCCAGCCTGTACAGACTTTATGATATCCTCCAAGAAAGCCAGCATCACGAATTCTTTGCGAATACGCCACTCTTGCTTTCCGGGGGTAAAAAAAATGATTTCTATACTTCATTTGCGGAAAAACTGGCTGATGGCAATTGGTCAGAAATGGTTACCGCAATGGATGGGATTATTCACGGCGAGCCGCAGCGCTACTGGTTAGATAATAAGAAGGTTTTTGATGAAGCGCTAAAAGCGGGCGGCATCGAAATATTTATTATTGAAAGTACACCTTTTTCTAAAGTCAATGTTATCGAAGACCTTGCCAACTCATTAAGCGAAGATATGGCTCCTGCATTCAGAGCTTTTGCGGAGCGGAGAAAAAAACTTGGAGGTTTTAGTATCAAGGATACCGATGTTTACCATTTTGCCCAGCAGCTAGGAAAGTCGCTCCATAAGCGAAAAAAAATACCTGATTCGATCAAAGGAATCGAGTTTCTTTTCCGCTGGTTTGATCTATTGGAAGTCGACTTTGATTTTGAGTGGTCTTACGATAACCTGGAGCTAATGGCCTATCTGGAACAACATGATCTTGAGGATTCCAAAGATCTGTTTGCATTTCTGCAACTCCGCAGACCGGATGCTTACAAGAGATTTGTTTCCGAGCATAGGGGAGCCATCATGAGCCTGTTAAAGGTCAAAACAAATAGTATCCGAATTTATGAAAGTGGCAAAAACCTGCACATTGATTATATACTATCCCATGAGGATGTTGGTGAGGCCAACGACTTGAGCGTTAAGCGGATTACCGACATTTCACAGATTCTGCCTGGATATGAGCGTTATTGTACCGATGTAGAAATACTGCCCTACCCGAGTCTTGAAATTGTCAAGTATTCAAGGGACAACGCCTACAAAACAATGCCCCCACAAAACATTAGTAATGCTTTCGATGTCCACCTTAACAAAATATGGATTTCGGTAATATCTTCCAACTATCAGGCGTCTTCTGCTTTTGAATGGCAGGCCCAGTTATTGGAATTGCGTAAGACAAATCTTGATTTTGTTATGGACACCAACAGGTATATCGATCTGATCTTTGAAGGCAAAGGGGAAAAAGCAATGGCCCATGGCAAGAAAATTGACCTGGCAACAAAAGACTTGTCCAGCCGCTATGCAACCAGGGAAAAATATCCAAATTTCAATCGATCCGTAGGTCAACTTGCTAAATTCACTACAGAACAGCGCATTATTGACAAATGGCTTTCACCTATGAGCAATGTCTGGGCACAGATTCCGAATCTTTTTCTTTCCGATGATGCGCACAAGAAAAAACTTGTCCTGATTAATTTTAAGGAGGTGTTTTTGGATCTGAGGAAAATGCAGGCAGCATTTGCAACAATCGTGGAGGAATCACATGTTTACTTTGAAACTTCAGAACTGATTTCAAAAGAACTTGAAACGTATGAGAGACTCTATTATGGAATATGTTATGTATTGGAACATCCACTGCATCTGCAGAAACCTGTTATGGTAGGCAGAAAAGCTATTGCGGAATGGTGGGAGGAAAGCCAGAGTCTTATAATGGGCAGTTTCAGGCATTTATTTGCGGAGATCGAAAAAATGGGTAAGTTCAAATTCTATCTACCCAGCAGTTTCAGGGAGACTCATACCCTGACCTATGTGACTTTTGGTGTAGAAGGCAGTGATCTAAGTGACCCCGAAAACATCAGGTTGTTACTAATGTATATTAGTCCGCTGAGCCACTTTCCTGCTGATTTCTTTACGATTGTTAATGTCGTAAATGGAACTGCGAAAGGGGCTTTCCGCATACAAAAAGAAATGTTAACAGAGCTCGATAAAATCATGGATGAAAAAGAAGGTAATATTTCCAATTACATGCCACTTCCTGTCGCAGTTGACGAGCAGACGATTGAGTTACTACCGGGCGTATCCCTCCCGCTCATCGATCCAAACGCAATAATTGAATTGATAGCAATTGCTATTTCTGAGCTCTGGAAGTTAAATACTTACAGAAAAAACCTTGATATCTCCTATCAGGCTGAAGAGAAGTGGTTAGCGGAGCTTGAGAAAGACATTGGCCGGTCATTGAATACAAAGTTGGCGAAATTTTCTCACCCACGCTGCCGAAATTTTATTTCATGGATCAATCTTGGATTACAGTATAAATCCATTTATCATGAACAGGACTATGCAGAAAAGATTATTGAGATGGCGAAAGACCATGTAGAAAAATGAGTTAATAAATACATCATAAATGGAAGAGATAGACTATTATAAAGAGTTATTAGATGGTGATTTAGTCACTGGAGATGGGTCGCTAGCATTCGTGTTTCAATTCACCCGTCTAATGGGTGGAATTGTCAAGGTAAGGGACAATGTAAATGACGACGTCAAAAACGCTACGTTCGGCTTGAAAGATCAGGATGGTAAATGTTTTTTAAGGATTATTGCTAAAGATTTTTTAATTGTTTATCCCACGGGCTCGACAACGGAGATAGATATGGAGATACACGCGGTAATAGAACTTATTACAAATGGACTGTTCTCTCTAACAGAACATTAATTATTTCTGCAATACTGGCCATCGAGCTAATTGGTATCCATTCTCGCTAAAAGTCCATATATTTAAGAACCGGCTAAATCAAAAAAACACTAAACAATGGACGGACAGGAACTAAAGATATTATTTAACCACGATAAAGCATATTTGACACCAGACCGTCCAATGACCTTTGAACAGATCGGACTACCTGAGATCGCCAAAAAAGGTTTTAAATCCCCGGCATACTGGACGTTCATAGTGAAAAGATATTTTGAGCACGAGCGTAAAATATTCTGTGAGGTATTATCCTATCATACCGGGGAAACGGAATTTGAAAGTAACCAGAAAGAAATTTCTGGCATCCTCAATACCTTGAAAACAGTAACATTCAAAAGTATTGATACCGGAGGACTTCTAGAAACCTTATCAGGTGGAAGGCAAAGTTCGTTTTATCATCCTAGGTATATTCCAACAAACAGGGTAACACATTATCCTGGAGTAGAACTATTTGTACGGCCACACCAAAAACGGACTTTTACGGAAACTTTTTTTATTGCGCTAAAAAATGTACATTTCATTTCCGGCGGTGTATCATTTAATCTCACCATTCAAGGACAAAACAAGCCCTCCCAGTTCACCATTTTAAATGAGGATATCAGGGAAGAATTTGACGCGATAAAGAACTATTTTGCAAATGTCCTCAAAACAAAAAAAATCCAAGTCACTGCCACGGCAGAACTATCTGACAACGAGATCATATCCAAATTTGCCACATCACCAGAAATAGACAAGATCAACAGGGAATTGATCGAAAATGTAAAATTTGATTTCCTCAGGGCAGCTAAGAAAAAAACAGCCATAAACGTTGACAAGAATCTGTTTACGATGGAGGAATATTTCGATGCTTTTACCGACAATAAACTAAAACCAGGTACCTTTTATATCAATGACAATAATTTCCTGGAAGACCTTTTAAATGTCTCTGCTACCAAGCACTACAAACATTTGAGGTATTTATCTAGTAAACACGCCACTGAGGTGATGAAGCTCCGGTTTACCCAGAACCCTTTTTCATTCTTCTTTTTGATTCAAGGCGAAATGAACTACCATATTGTTTGGGAAACGCTTAACACGGCAGAAGCAACCTATATCTGGAGCATTGAAAAAGCCCCTGATGTTTTAAAATCAACATTAAAACAAATGGAGGATATAATCAACCTCATCAAATCTAAAGGTAGGACAGCATACCTAATCATAGAAGAAGATTCATTCAGCCGGGTCTATCATGATTATACTGAACCAGCGGATGGTTTCGTAAAATGGAAGAGTGAGATTGAAAGGATACTAACATAAAAACTCATAACCCTTTAAATTTTAAAATCGTGAAAAAGCCTGCAATAAAATATAGATGACAGAAAGCAGGAACTTATTAAGATTGTTTTCCAATTGCAAGTAGAGTCGAACTTCTAAACTTAAATCCCCTATCATCAATTGTTTTATTAACATTTCAAATTATCAATTCATCACATTTTGTTTTAGACACTTTTTATATAAACTGATGATTAAAATAGCCTTAAATGCTTTGGATATGGAAGAAAATATATTTAGACCTATCACTTTTCGTTTTAGACAGTTGTCACAATTTGTTTCGCACACTACATGTACGACCACTACAGCTTTGAAGATGCAAAATTTATATACAAACCTGTACCTGTTAGCCTCGTAGTTTCAATTCTTATAAATTCTAAATGCGCATGCAAATAATTAAATTTATCTGAATTATCATTAATTATCGTTTTAAGCAACAATAGCTCGAATTCGCTTAATTCAGTCATTTAAACCCAGTTAATTCCTTTTTTAAGTAGTTGCACCGTCTTATATTCTTCTGAATCAACTTCAGGTTGCACATTATAACCCCAGTTCGCCTGAGGTGGCAAGCTCATCAAAATAGATTCAATTCGTCCATTGGTTTCCAGTCCGAATTTTGTGCCCGAATCGTAAACCAGGTTAAACTCTACATAACGGCTACGGCGTTGGTATTGCCATTCTTTGTGTGCTTCGGTAAATTCTTTATCGCGGTTTCGATCAATCAATTCAGTATAAATCGGTAAAAATGTTTCGCCAACATTCGCAGAGAAATCTAAAATCTGCTCCCACGATAAATTGGTATTCTCAGGCTTTAATCTGTCATAAAAAATACCACCAATGCCACGGGTTTCTTCACGGTGTTTAATGAAAAAATAATCATCGGCGTGAGTTTTAAATTTCGGGTAAAAATCAGTACTGAAATCATCACAGGCCTGTTTTAATTTATGGTGAAAAAAACGGGCATCGTTTTCGAACACATAATGCGGCGTTAAATCGATACCACCACCAAACCAGCGGGTTTCTTCATTTAATTCGAAATAACGGATATTCATGTGGATGATTGGCACCAAAGGATGATTTGGATGGATCACAATAGAAACGCCTGTTGCGAAAAAATCATCTTCGGTAACGTTAAAAGCTTTTTTTACAGCTTCGGGCAATTTGCCATGTACTGCAGAAAAATTAACCCCACCTTTTTCGATAATTGCACCATTTTGCATAATCCGGGTACGGCCGCCTCCCCCACCGCTTCTCTCCCAAAGTTCCTCTTCAAATTTTCCTTTGCCATCGGCAATTTCCAATCCACGGCAAATTTCATCCTGAATTTGCTTATATCGCTCTGCTACTTCTTCTTTAAACATGACGGCTTTTTCTATTTCCATACAAATTTAAGCCTATTAAAGCAGCTATATTGATTTATGTTTAGATAGTACATTTTATTGACATTGCTGTTAGTCTGGGGAATAATCAAATGCTAATTTTCTAAATAATTAAGGTCCTTGTTAAAGCTTTCTTTTAAATAAACCACCGAAACCATCGCAATTATCGTTACAATCCCCATTACGATAAATCCGGCCGAAACTATATTGTAGCGGTGAACAAAAAACTCGAAAACCAAGGTTATAGGAATTAAAGCACCACGGACAAAATTTGGCGCTGTTGTAGTTACAGTAGACCTGATATTTGTACCGAATTGTTCGGCGGCGATGGTTACAAATGTTGCCCAATAACCAACTGCAAAACCCATAAATAAACAGATCAGAATAAAACTGCTTTCGGTTAAGCCTGTACTGGTTAAATAAACAATTACTGTAATTACCGAAAGACTTTGAAAAATAAGAACTGTTTTTCTGCGGGACTTTAATACCTGCGCCAAAAAGCCGCAAACTACATCGCCAATGGCGATACCAAAATAGGTATACATAATGCCCGTACCCGCGTTAAGCAGTTCTTTTGCACCAAGTGCTTTTCCGATCTCTGGCGATTGGGTAACCAAAATCCCTACAATAAACCAAAGCGGAAGCCCTAAACAGATACAAGCCAGATATTTTAAAAATCGCTTTCTATTCGAAAAAAGCATAAAGAAATTGCCTTTCGAAACTTCAGAGCTTTGTTCAGCATGTTTGAACATTCCCGATTCGAAAGTACCAACACGTAAAAGTAACAGCAACAGTCCCATTCCGCCACCCACAAAATAAGAAGTTTGCCAGGTAAAATGTTTTCCAATCGTAGCTGCAGCCGCTGCACCCAATAATCCGATACCCGCCACAACCATGGTTCCGTATCCACGTTTTTCTTTATCCATGGTTTCCGTAACCAAAGTAATTCCGGCTCCAAGTTCGCCTGCAAGACCAATACCAGCTACAAACCTGATAATAGCATAAGTATGCACATCAGTTGCAAAACCATTGGCTATGTTGGCCAACGAATACATTAAGATAGAGCCAAACAATACTTTAATACGGCCAAATTTATCGCCTATAATGCCCCAAAGCAATCCTCCAAGCAACAAACCGAACATCTGCATATTAATTACATACTCCCCTTCGGTACGCATGTGTTCAGCAGAAACACCTATATCAGTAAAGCTTTTAAGACGTACAACGGAGAATAAAACAAGATCGTAAATGTCAACGAAATAGCCCAGAGCGGCTACAATAACTAAGAAAATTACATTACGGCTGTTGGTTTTTGCTTGATGATCCATTTAATTATTTGGTTTAAACGCTGAAAGTACGCAATAACACAAATATTTAAAATAGATTTTTAAAAATAAAAGCCACTCTGTGTCAGAGTGGCTTTTAAGATCCTACATAGGAGGATTCTTTTTTGTAGTGTCAGGTGGCATTTTTGTTGTCGTGTCTGGCATCTTTTTAGATGTTGTATCCATTGGTGCCGTGGTTGTCGAATCCATCTTAGTACTGTCTGAAGAACCAGCCATATTTTTTGACGAATTGCATGCTGATGTGGCTATCATAAGAGAACCTGCAAAAGCAAGACTTAAAATCATTTTTTTCATAGTTTTTATTGTTATCTATCATCCTAACAACCTTATCATCATTTGGTTTTATTTTTTTTCTTCAAACCAGTTGTTTTTTAATGAATAACTTTGAATATTAAGCCATTACAAAAAAGAATAATCACTATTCGTGATGGATTTTTAATTTATTCAAGAGCTCTGGCGATACATTTTCGGCATATACACCATAGCCATCCACCAAAACCCCTTTTAAATTTCCAACATTTGATGAGATGGCATATACAACGGCGCTATCGGCAGGATCGGTCATCCCTTCAAAACGGTAAACTTCCTCAATTTCAAATTCTTCAGGCATCAGGAACAGATCAATTGATTTGCACTCCAAACCATCAGGTGTTAAATTGAAATCCAAATTGTAACCGCGACTATCTAAATCTGTTAAAGCGCCGCTAATCGTATCGTAAACATGCATAACCTAAATTACGGAAATATTACTAAAACAACATCGACAAAACTTTAAAAGGTGATAAAACTTTCTGATATTAGTAAATATGATTATTTCTCAAAACACCCTGAAATGGGTAATGCGCTTTTACCCGCCTTTGTTTTTTCAGCGCATTTGGGTTCAGAAATTTGAAAATGAATTTAGAAGCTGTACGGTCAAACTAAGTAAGAGTTTCCTGAATAAAAATTATAATGGCTCTATTTTTGGAGGAACTATTTATGCCGCAACCGATCCTTTTTATGCCTTATTGTTTGATCAATTGATGCAAAGGCGCGGATTTAAAGTGCGTGTTTGGCTAAAAAGTGCCTCTATACAATATTTAAAACCAGGCCGCTCTACCTTATATTTTACCATAACGGTAACTGACGAAATGCTGAATGAGGCTGAGCATGCTTTAAAAACCGTCGGGAAATTTGTAAAAGCCTATCCAATGGAAATTACCAACAAAAATGGAGAGTTGTGTGCTACCGTGATGAATGAAGTATATATCCGAAACCTGCACCAGGGCGAAACGCCGAGGGTTGCTTACTAATTTTTAGATTATGCCGAGTATTAAGAGTTTAATTTTGCAGGGCGAGGGTGTGATGCTCGATTTTAAGAAAACCATTACCAGTACCGAAAAAATTGCCAAAAGTTTGGTTGCTTTTGCCAATAATAAAGGTGGTAAGTTATTGATAGGCGTAGCCGATGATGGCTCGATTAAAGGCGTAAAATCGGAAGAAGAAGAAAAATACATGATTTTAACTTCTGCACACCAGTTTTGTAAACCTGCTATCGAACCACATTTTGAAGAAATTTATGTCGATGATAAACTGGTTTTAGTAGTAAATATTCCTGAAAGCGATACAAAACCCCATTACGCACTTGATGATCAGAAAAAGTGGTGGGCCTACATCCGTATTGATGATAAAAGTGTGCTCGCCAGCCGCATCATTGTTGAGGTATTAAAACAGGAATATAAAAGCAATGGTGTGCTTATCTCCTATTCTGAAAACGAAAAAAAGCTGCTCGAATACCTGGAGCAGAATGATAAAATAACCCTGAAAGAATTTAGCAAGCTGCTGCGAAGTTCTTATCGGAAAGCCCAAAAGGTTTTGGTTAATTTAATTTTAACCAATGTGATTAAATCGCATACTACCGAAAAGGAAGAGTATTTTACAGCGG
>NNBT01002274.1_pt1 | contig 20216 bp, 20 predicted proteins | sample 1173831 | NCBI WGS metagenome assembly NNBT01 (sample SAMN07173936, study PRJNA388173) | plant metagenome | isolation source: symbiotic tissue sample KVJ10 | place: Norway: Troms, Kvaloya island | reverse complement strand
CGACCTAGGCATTTGTTCGCACCAGCCGGTCGTGCCGTCCATGGTCTCGATCCGGTTGATCAGCCGCGTCGTCCCAGATCGCTTCCCGAACCTCAGAGGATGGTTGGCAGCAGCGGAATCGGATCACCCGATAATCGACATGGGCATTCCGACAGCTGAGCACATTAAATATGGACAGCATATTCACCATATGAAATCTTATGGCATACATGACAATCCACAGGGAGGGGAACATGATCTCGCGACGCAGTGCCATTGCCGTGTCCGGCCTGTTTGCCGCCAATCTCGTTCTATCGGCCGCTCCTGCGGTGGCACAGGACTATCCCACCCGCATGGTGCGCTTCATCGTGCCGCTCGCACCGGGCGGCGTCGCCGACGTGATGTCGCGGATGATAGCCGAGCATCTCCAGAAAACCTGGGGGCAGCCTTTCGTAGTCGAAAACAGGCCTGGCGCCGGCACCGCGATCGGGATGGATGCCGTCGCCAAGGCGACGCCGGACGGATACACGATCGGCCTGGGCAACATCGCGGCCAATGCCATCAATCCGGCGTTCCAGCGCGAGCGCATTCCCTATGATCCAGTTAAGGATTTCGCGCCGATCACGATGGTCGGTATCACGCCCAGTATGCTCGTCATCAACCCGGACAAGGTACCGGCGAAAACGTTGCCGGAGTTTATCGCCTATCTCAAGGCCAATTCCGACAAGTTAACATACGGATCTTCGGGCGTCGGCACGTCTCTGCATATAGGCATGGAGCTGTTCATGCTGAAGTCAGGCACCAAGATGGTCCATGTGCCCTATCGCGGCTCGGCGCCGATGCTGACCGATCTCATCTCCGGCCAAATCGACGTCGCGCTAGATGCTGCGTCGACGTCCCTCCAGCACGTGCAGTCGGGCAAGCTCAGGGCGCTGGGGATTACGACCGCCGAGCCGGCCTTCTTCGCGCCCGACCTTGCGCCACTGAAGGACACGGTTCCCGGCGTCGAAGTTAAGGCTTGGCATGGCGTTATGGCGCCCGCCGGAACTCCTCCCGAGATCGTCAAGAAGCTGGAGGACGAGATCCGGGCCTTTCTGCGCCTGCCTGCGACCGAGGCCAAGTTGAGGGATCAGGGCGTCATCCGCGTCGGCAACACCGCTGAGGAGTTTCGCGCCTTCATGGTCGAGGACCTGGCCTTGTACCAGAAGGTCATCGCCGAAGCCGGCGTGAAGGCGCCCTGAGTTGAGCCGTGAAGCGCGAAGTTGACATGGATATGATGTTCACATATTGGATATACGACAAAAGTGGATCGCCGGGGAGGCATCTAGGTGAAGCGGCTGGCAGCTATCGAGACCGAAGAGCGTGTCGACGAAGCGCGCGAGATCCCCGGCGCCCAGGCGCTGCGCCGTGGTCTCTCGCTGCTGGACATCGTCGCCGATCGCCCGGGTCTGCGTTTCGTCGAGCTGTCCGATCGATCGGGGCTGACCAAGGCGACAGCGCATCGCATGCTGTCGACGCTCGTCGAATCCGGGCTGCTGCGCATCGACGAGCGCGACCAGAGTTACCATCTGGGCTTTCGACTGTTCGAGATGGCGCACCGGGTCTGGGACCAGTTCGATCTCAGGAGCGCAGCCGAGCCTGAGTTGGCACGGTTGCGCGATCTGGCAGGCGAGACAGTGCGCTTAGCCATCCTCGACGCCGACGAGGTGCTTTATGTCGATCAGCGCGAGGCGCTCCAGACGGTTCGCCTAGGTAATGGGGTCGGTGCGCGCGCCTCGACCTATGCGAGTGGAGCTGGCAAGGCGATCCTTGCCCATCTCGATCCGCTGATCCGCGAGCAGTTCCTCAATCGCCTGCGCCTGCAGCGCTTCACGCCTAACAGTATCACCGACCGGCCGGCACTCTCGCAACATCTCGACCTGACCAAGGCGCGCGGCTACGCGGTGTCGGTCGAGGAGCAGCATGTCGGCGTCAGTTCGGTAGCGGCCGCCATCCTCGACCATCGCGCCCATGCGATCGGCTCGATCGCCATCGTCGGCCCGTCCTACCGCATGGATCTCAACCGGCTGCACACGCTGGGCCGCGACGTGATGGAGGCCGCGCGCCGCATCTCCGGCAATGCAGGACAGGTCGCCATGTCGATCACCATCAATCCGCGCCCCTTAGGCGCCGACCGGGGCGACGTCGCCTCGGTGGTCCCCACGACGGCGTTCCTCGGCGAGGGACCGACCTGGCTGCCGGCCGAACGCAGGCTCGTCTTCGTCGATATCTTGGCGCCCGCCATCATCATGTCCGATCCGCAGGATGGCTCGTTCCAGGTTCGGCCCATGCCGGAACTCGTAAGTGCGGTTGTGCCGCGGCGGCGCGGCGGCTTCCTCGCCGCGATGCAGACCGGGTTGAAAGCGGTCGATATCGACAGCGGCGCGGTGACGGCGATCGCCTCGCCGGAGGCCTCCAAGCCCGGCAACCGCTTCAATGACGGCAAATGCGACCGGCGCGGCCGGTTCTGGGTCGGGACGCTGGCCATAGACACCACGCCAGGACATGGGAGCCTTTATCGGCTCGATCCCGACGGGCGCTGCTCTCTGATGGATCAGGGTTTCACCATCTCCAACGGGCTCGGCTGGAGTCCTGATGACCGGCTGTTCTACTTCACCGACTCCGGCGCGAAGCGGATCTATGTCTACGACTTCGACGTCGAGGCCGGGACGATCGCCAACCGGCGGATCTTCGTCGAGCTGCCCGACGGCGTCGGCTCGCCCGACGGTCTGACTGTGGACGCGGAGGGTTTCGTCTGGTCAGCGCATTGGGATGGCTGGTGCGTCACGCGCTACGACCCTTTTGGCAAGGTCGACCGGGTGATCAACCTGCCGGTGCCGCGGCCCACGAGCTGCACGTTCGGCGGCCCCGATCTCTCGACGCTCTACGTGACCAGCGCCCGCATCCGCCTGTCCGCCCAGCAACTGGCGGAAGCGCCGCTGTCGGGCAGCGTCTTCGCAGTCCGTGCCGGCGTGCGCGGCCTCCCCGAACTCCCCTTCGCAGGCTGATTGGGCCATGGCCAGCATCCAACTCAAAGGCGTCAAGAAGTCCTTCGGCGCGGTCGACATCCTCCACGGCATCGACCTGGCGATCGCCGACGGCGAGTTCGTGGTCTTTGTCGGCCCGTCCGGCTGCGGCAAGTCGACCCTGCTTCGTCTGATCTGCGGGCTCGACGAGGTGACCTCCGGCCAGATCGCGATCGACGGCGAGATTGTCAACGACGTGCCGCCAGCTAAGCGCGGCATTGCCATGGTCTTCCAGAGCTACGCGCTCTATCCGCATATGTCGGTCGCCCAGAACATGGGCTATTCGCTACGATTAGCAGGAACCGATAGAAGCGAGATCGGACGGCGCGTCGGAGACGCCGCCACTGTCCTTCGGTTGGACAAGCTCCTCGACCGCAAGCCCCGGGAGTTGTCGGGAGGCCAGCGGCAGCGCGTCGCCATCGGCCGCGCCATCGTGCGCAAGCCACGCATATTTCTCTTTGACGAGCCCCTGTCCAACCTCGACGCATCGCTGCGTGTCGATATGCGCGGCGAGATCGCGGGCCTGAAGCAGCGGCTCGGCACCACCATGGTCTATGTTACCCACGACCAAGTCGAGGCCATGACGCTTGCCGACAAGATCGTCGTGATGCACGGCGGCAGGATCGAGCAGGTCGGATCGCCCCTCGAACTGTACCGCAGCCCGGCCAATCGCTTCGTCGCGGGTTTCATCGGTTCGCCGCGCATGAACCTGATCCCAGCGACTGTCGATCCAGGGCGCCGCCCGGTTCTGCCCGGCGGCCTTGTCCTGCCACTACAGGTTGGGGTCACGCCCAAAGCGCGTATCTTGGTTGGCGCACGGGCCGAACATTTGGCGCTTGTGACCGATCCACACGCTCCCGGGCTTCAGGGCGTTGCACGTGTCGTCGAGCACTTGGGCTCGGACCTCTTCGTCCATGTGCATGTCGAAAACGTCTCTGATCCAGTGATCGTGCGGTTAGCCGGCGACTCTCGGGTTGCCGCTGGAACAAATGTGCGGATTGGGTTCGATCCTGCCCTCGTTCACATCTTCTCCGAGAGCGGCGCCCGTATCGCCCCAGAGACCAGCGTCAGGAGCGCGGCATGAGCCGGGCCAATGGCGCAACGTATCCCGATCTGGCGGGGCTCCCCGTACTGATCACGGGCGGCGGCTCGGGGATAGGCGCGAGCATGGCACGGCATTTCGCTGGCCAGGGCGCGAAAGTCGCGATCCTCGAAATCAGCGGCGAGGCAATTGAGCTGACGCGCCAAGAGATCTTGGCTGAGACCGGCATTCGGATCGAGGCTGAAATTGTCGACTTGCGCGACATAGAAGCCCTCAATGCCGCCATCTCAAAGCTTACCGGCGGCTTGGGTCCGTTTCGGGCGCTTATCAACAATGCCGGCGATGATGCCCGGCTCTCCTGGGACCAAGTCACTCCGGCCTATTGGGACGATCGTTTCGCCGCCAACGTCCGTCACCAGTTCTTCGCGGCACAGGCCGTGGCCCCGGCAATGGCGGCAGCCGGCGGTGGGGCGATCGTCAATCTCGGCTCGATCTCCTGGATGTTCGGTGCGGCCGGGCTCATCGCTTACACCACAAGCAAGTCCGCGATCATGGGGCTCACCAAGTCGCTGGCGAGAGAACTCGGCGGCATGGGCATCCGCGTCAACTCGATCGCGCCCGGGATGATCTGGACGGAAAAGCAGATTGCCCGCGCCCGGGCCGAGGACCCGAGCAAATTCGAGCGCTATCTCGACCGTCAATGCATCAAGGAACATCTCGAGGCCGCCGATGTGGCGCGGCTTGCGCTCTGGCTCGCCTCTAACGAAGCGCGGCGTTGCTCCGGCCAGACCTTCATCCTCGACGGAGGCGTCGTCTGAAGCTTCCGGCAAACCGTGGCGTCGCGAACCATGGACCAATTGGCATCACAGGCCGAACGCGGGGCTTTGGGAGAGGGACAAACCATGACGAACATCACACGCCGGGCGTTTGGCGGACTGGCTGTTGCCGGAGCTGCGTCTTTGTATGTCGCACCCGCTCGTGCGCAAGCCGGCACGGTCAGCTTCATGAGCTTCACGTTCGCTGAAGAGCCAAATCGACCGCTGGTCCAAAAGCTCATGGACGATTTCAAGACGCAAAGCGGCATCGGCATTGAGCCGATCGGCTCAGCCTGGGGCGACGTTCAAAAGAACCTACTGCTGCGGCAACGGTCCAGGACGATGCCGGCAACCGCTCAGATCCAGGAGCGCTGGCTGCCCGCACTCTCCAACCTTCCCGAGATCGTCAATTTAGACGAGGTTATCGGGCGCGCTAAGCTCGAAGCCATTATCGATCCCACGGTGCTGGCGATGGGTCAGGTTGGCGGGAAGACGCTGGCGCTGCCGCTGATCACGGGCTCGCTTGGTATGATCGCCAACCGGGAAGTGCTCGAAAAGGCCGGCGTCGCCGGGATTCCGCAGACCCTTGTCGAGTTCCGCGCCGCGCTCGTCGCCATTCGTGACAAGGTGCCCAACTCGGTGCCCTTCGCCGCGGCGACCAAGAATCCCAATTCGATCCCGATCGATTTCATGCTGATGGTGTGGGCCCATGGCGGCCGCATCATGGACGAAAGCGGCAAGGTGCTGGTTTCCAGCCCTGAGGCGAAGGCCGCGATGGGCTTCATGGCCGACCTGATGAAAAACCGCCTGATGGCGCCCGAACTCGACCGTCCGGACTCCCGCCGGCTGTTCGCGCAGGGCGCTTCGGGGTTCTACATCGACGCTCCGCAGGCCCGTACTTTTGCCCGCAATTTCTCCGGACGTGGCGAGGCCGCCGATGCCTTCACCGTCCCGATGAAGACGCCCGTCCTGAAGGCAGGCGACACATCGCACTCGGTTCAGTGGGGCCATCTCGTCGCAGCCTTTAAGGGCACTGCGGCCAGCGACGCCGCTGGGCTGAAATGGCTCGATTACGTCATCTCTGACGCTGCCCAAGGATCGTTCGCGCCTGCCTTGTCGGCGCTGCCCGTGACGAAAGCCGCCCAGAAACTGCCCACCGTGCAGAACGATGCATACTTTCGCGCCTGGAACGACGCGACTGGGGTGCCCCTCGTCAACGAGATCGGAATCTGGTCGAACGCGCCCGAACTGTCGAGCATCCTGTCGGAAGAGGTGCAGGCGGCGCTGCTCGGTCAGAAGGCGCCGGACGCCGCGATCGCCGCGATGCAGTCGCGCATGGAAGCGTCCATGGCCAAGCGCGGTTGAGGCCGGTCGCGTGAGCACTGTTGCATTCGAGAAAGCAATGCCGGACGTGCCGATGCGCGTCTCGGCCTTTGCCCAGCGCGGCGGGCTGAAGGCCCGCGAGCGTCGCATTGGCTGGCTGTTCCTCGCGCCGGCGCTGGCCGCCTTCGCGCTCGTGATCCTGTATCCGTTCCTCCGCGCGCTTGGTCTTGCCTTCACGCGATCCGATCTCCAGACGCCGGAGCCTGTCTTCATCGGGCTGGCCAATTTCCGAGCGATCCTCGCATCGCCGGAGATCCTCGGCGCGTTCGTGACGACCGCGATCTACGTTGTGCTCGCCACGGCCGGAACCGTCGTGCTGGGGCTGACTTGGGCTTTGATCCTGAACCAGCCCTTCAGGGGTCGCGCCGCGCTGCGAGCGCTTTCGCTGATTCCCTGGGTGCTCCCGAGCACCGTGACCGCCTTTGTCTGGGGCTGGATCTTCAACAGCCGCTTCGGCGTGCTCAACGCGGTGCTCGTCAGCGCTGGCGCGATCCCCTATCCGACCGCCTGGCTCTCGACCTCAGCAGGCGCGATGACAGCCATCGTCATCACCAAGATCTGGTTCTCGATCCCGCTCTTCATGTCGTTCTTCCTCGCCGGGCTGCAAAGCCTCGACAAGGAGCAGATCGACGCCGCTCGCGTCGACGGTGCGAACAATTTCGCCGTGCTGCGCGACCACATCCTGCCGCATCTGCGCCCGGTCCTGCTGGTCGTGGTCGTCCTGGGCGTCATCGGCAACCTCCAGCATTTCGACACGATCTATGCGCTCACCGGCGGCGGGCCGGTGCGGGCGACGTCGGTGCTGTCGATCGAGGTCTATCGCCGAGCATTCGACCAATGGGACGTCGGCATGGCTTCGGCTATCGGCCTGCTCTGGGTCGCGACCATCATGCCGGCGGCCTATTTTTACCTTCGCCACCTGCTCAAGGGGGCCTGAAGCCATGTTCGACCTATCCTCACCGCTCGCTCGCGGCATCTTCGGCCTCGTCATGGCCGCGATCGCGCTGTTTCTGTTCTTCCCGATCTACTGGCTCGTCATCTCGGCCTTCAAGGCCAACGGCGAACTCTATCGCATCATCCCGACGCTCTATCCGCACGAGCCGGTGTTGACGCATTTCAGAACGGCTTTCGGCCAGGGCAACCTGCTGTTGCATCTCCAGAACAGTCTGCTCGTCTCTTGCGCCTCGGCGGCGCTGAACACCTTGCTTGCAATCTATGCCGGCTATTCCTTCGCTAAATTCCGCTATGCCGGCCGCCGCTTCGTCATGGTGCTGCTGCTTTCGGCCCAGGTCTTCCCCTTCGGACTGCTGCTGATCAGCCTCTATCCGATGGTTACGAGCCTCGGCCTGATCGACACGCGCCTGGGGCTGACGATCTCCTATATCGTCTTCGCCCTGCCGGTGTCGACCTACATGCTCTACAGCTATTTCAGTCAGGTGCCGTCCGAGATGATCGAGGCGGCGCGCGCCGATGGCGCCAGCGAGCTGCGCATCTTCCACACCATCGTGCTGCCGGTCTCGATCCCCGCCGTCGTCACCGTCTTCCTCTACGGCTTCATGTGGTCGTGGAACGACCTGCTCTACGCGCTGACGCTGATCGTCTCGGAAGACAAGCGCACGATCGGGCCAGGCATGCTCTTGAGCTACCTCAACGAGATCAACGCGGACTGGGGCGGCGCGATGGCGGCCTCCATCGTCGCCTCCTCACCGATCGTCATCGCCTTCGCCTTCCTCCAGCGCTGGTTCATCCAGGGCGTCACCGCAGGAGCGGTCAAGTGAGTCGGCTGTCGGGCGTCTTTCCGGTCCTACCGACGCCGTTCACGCCAGGCGGCGAGATCGATGCCGAGGCGCTTGCAGGGCTCGTTGCCTTCGTGGTCGAGGCCGGCGTCGACGGCGTGGTCTATCCCGGCATGGCGAGCGAGGTCGAGACAATGAGCGCCGAGGAGCGCCTCGCCATGGTGCAGGCGCTCGGCGCGGCCTTGGCGGGCCGCCTGCCCTTCATCGTCGGGGCCAGCGATGCCGATCCTGCCAAAGCGGCCGCGCGCGCTGAGGAGGGCCGCGCCGTCGGCGCCAGGGCCGCGATGATTATGGCCCCCGCCGCATGTGGCGCCGATACCGCCCGGCACATCGAGTTCTATCGCGCCGTGGCGTCCGGGACCCCACTGTCAATCATGCTGCAGAATGCGCCGCAGCCGATGGGCGCTGCTCTCAAACCCAGCGAGATCGCCGAGATCGTCCGTGCCGTTCCTGTCATCCGCTTCGTCAAGGAGGAGACACTTCCCTGCGGCCAGCATGTCAGCGCGATCCTGAGCGAGGTCGGCGACCGGCTCGACGGCGTTTTCGGCGGTGCGGGCGCTCGCTACGTCATGGACGAACTGGCGCGGGGCGCGGCTGGAACGATGCCGGCCAGCGAGATGGCCGATCTCCATGTCGCACTCGTCGCTGCCTTCCGGGCCGGCGATCACGCCGAGGCGCGCCGGCTCTATTCCCGAAGCCTGCCGATGCTGCTGTTCCAGGCGATCTTCCGCGTGCGTCTGACTAAGGCGGTGCTCTACGCGCGCGGGCTTCTGAGCTCGACTGCCGCCCGCGCGTCCGGCCCCATCTTCGATCCCGCAGACGAAGCCGAACTTACGGCTCTCATCGCCGAGGCCGCCGACCTGTTCACCCGACATCCGATCCGATGAGAAAGCCCGCCATGCCGCCACTTGACGCCATCACCAAGGTAGAAAGCCTGATCGTCTCGATCCCGCGAGAAGTGCCCTATCTCGGCCCGCTTCGCGTGGGCGAGCACATCAACGAGAAGGGCTACGTGATCCGTAAGGGCAACCGCTCGATCTACCCGACGAGCGACATGTCGGTGCTGGTGAAGGTCACCGCCGAGAGTGGCAAGATCGGCTGGGGTGAGACCTACGGCATCGTCGCGCCGCAAGCCGTCAAGGCGATCATCGACGAGGTTCTGGGACCGGCTATCATCGGCCGTGATCCTGGCGACCCCGTGGTGATCCATGAGGATCTATACGACCTGATGCGCGTGCGTGGCTTCTTTGGCGGCTACTATGTTGACAGCCTTGCGGGCGTCGATATCGCCGTCTGGGACCTGTTTGGAAAATGCCTCGACCGTCCGCTGTCCAGCCTGCTCGGCGGGACGCGGCGGGCGACGATCCCGGCTTATGTGTCCGGCCTGCCTAAGGCGACGCTGCAGGAACGCTGCGATCTTGCGGTCGAATGGGTTGGCAAAGGCTTCCGCGCGATCAAGTTTGCCGCCGCGATGTCGGACGACGGCATCGTCCAGGAAATGGCAGCCCTGCGCGAGGCAGTCGGTCCGACGATCGACCTGATGGTCGACCTGCACTGGAAGTTCACCGCAGGCGAGGCGATCCGCCTGATCCGCCGACTCGAGACGCACAACCTTTATTTCGCCGAGGCGCCCTGCGAGCCAGAGGACATCGAGGGTCAGGAAATCGTCGCGCGCGGCATCGGCACGCCGCTGGCTCTCGGCGAGGAGTGGCGCACAGCCTATGAATACCGGCCGCGCTTTGAGCGGCGCTGCATGTCGATTATCCAGCCCGAGATGGGTCATACCGGCGTGACCGAGTTCCTGCATATCGGGCGGATGGCGCATGCCTTCCATGTCGACAACATCCCGCACGCCTCGATCGGCATCGGCGTCTTCCAAGCTGCCAGCCTTCAGGCGACCGCGACGCTCAAGCGGGTTCCTTATCACGAGTACCAGCACTCCATCTTCGACAAGAACCTGCGCTACGTCACCGGCGACATGTCATGTGCGGGTGGGTTCTATCAGGTGCCGAGCGGGCCTGGCCTTGGCGTCGAGCCCCATCCGGACGTGTTCCAGTACGTCATCGCCGCCTGATCCCGGGAGGACCATATGAGCCACAAACGCTTCAAAGGGGTCTACCCGATCCTCTACGCCTTCTTCAACGGACACGGTCAATTGGACCACGGCGCGATGGGCGCCCAGGTTGAGCATTGCATCGAAAACGGCGCTCACGGCATCGCCGTGCTCGGCCTTGTCACCGAGGTCCACCGCATGACCACGGCCGAGCGACAGGAGGTCGTCGAGGTCGTCGGCGCCGCGATAGCTAGGCGTGTGCCCTACGCCGTCACTATCGCCGAGCAGGATCCCGCCGCCCAGATCGCATTTGCTACCATGGCGGAACGAAACGGAGCGGACTGGGTCATCCTGCAACCACCGCCTGGCAAGGGGCATTCGGAGGCAGACCTTCACCAGCATTTCGGCGCGATCGCCGACGGGCTGGCGCTGCCCGTCGCGATTCAGAACAACCCAGTCAATCTGGACAGCTATCTGAGCCCCCATGGACTCACGGCTTTGGTCAAGCGCCATGCCAATGTCACGTTGCTGAAAGCCGAGGGCTGGTCGGTCGACATCGCCACCGTCTTGTCGGAACTCGACGGCAGCGTCGATGCGTTTGGCGGTCACGGTGGTCTAGAATTCATCTCGCTGCTCGCCAGCGGAGGAGCCGGCTTGATCCCGGCGCCCGATTGCCTGGCCATTCAGGTCGCGATGTTCGAGGCTGTGCAATCGGGTGATCCCGAAGCGATCCTCCTGGCGCAGGCTCTTCACAAGGAGATTTTACCGCTCGTCGTCTTCATGACACGGGGCGTGCCCGGCATCCTTTGCTATGGCAAGCGCATCATGGCGAAGCGGCTTGGGTTCCAACAAGTCCATGACCGCCATCCGTCGATCGCGCCGACGCCGTTTGGCCTGGCTGAGATGGAGCGCGTTTTTGCAGACGTGCTAAGGGCAGAGCGGAGCCTGCTGCCCACTCTGACAGCTGCGCTTGAGAGTCGGGGCACCGAAGCGATGGTGGGCTGAATGCTGCCTGTCGATCCCGCATTGCCCTTGTTGGAGACCGACCAAAGTCGCGCTTCACGGATCACGATCGGGAACGATCGCCTCAAAGTCGAAATATCGCCTGTCGGCGCCGAACTGACCTCGGTCCGCGACAGGCTCGATCGGGAGTGGCTGTGGCAAGGCGACGCCGGATCGTGGCCGCGTCAGGCTCCTGTCCTGTTCCCAGTGATCGGGCGGTCGCGTGGTGGCGTCGTTCGACACGGCGGCATGGCCTATCCGATGCCAAGCCACGGCATTGCGCCAAATGCGAGTTTCGAGATTGTGGCTGCGACGGGAGAGGCGTGCAGTCTTGTCCTGAAGGACGATGCCGGCACCCGTGCGTCTTATCCGTTCGAGTTCCAGCTAAAGGTGGCTTTCGAAGTTTCGGGCGACACGTTGATCCAGTCCGCGGAGATCACGAATACGGGCGATGTCGAGCTGCCCTACTCGTTCGGGTTTCATCCTGGCCTCCGATGGCCCCTGCCCACGACCGCAGCAATCGGCCGAGAGCTCCATTGCATCCATTTTAGGTCAGAGGAACATCACCGCGTGCGGCGGATCACCGAAGATGGTCTTGGGCCGCCGACTCAGCCCTCTCCGATCGTCGGCCGCACATTGAACTTGAGCGATAGTTTATTTGCCGAGGGAGCCGTCGTATTCGACAAATTCGAAAGTCAGGCCGTATGGTTCGGCGTTCCGGGTCATGATGGTGTGCTGGTCGAGATGGAAAACCTGCCGCATTTTGGCGTCTGGACGCGTCCGCCCGCCGCATTCCTATGCCTGGAACCGTGGCAAGGTTATGCCGACCCGATCGGGTTCGACGGCGACCTCATCGACAAGCCCGGATCGCTTCTACTGACACCGGGCCAGGCGTCTTCGCACACCATCCGGATCTCATTCAGCGAACACGCGCGGCCTTGGGCTCTCACGAAAAAGTTGCAATTCTGATGCTGCGGTTCCCGAGCAACTCTCAGCAGGCAAAGGATGAGGCGAGCCGTTGACCCCGGCGTCCCATCTAATCACGTCGACTAGGGTACGTCGTCCTCGCGGGCGGCGCTGGGGTTGAGGCTTCGAGTCGAGCGGAGACAGGCCAATACGGCAGTATGGCGATGCAGGGCCGCGACTGAGAGACGGTCTATGGCGAATTGTTCCGTCCCCGGCTCGCGTGGCATCCGGGCACGATTGTGCTGGGTTCGGCATGATCGGCGGCCAGCAGGGCTGGCTCGAAGCGCCCTATGTCGCCTGTCCGGCGAGGTTCGAGGACGGGCGGCCGCTGCGTTGTTGCGATGCTCGTCTATGGGCCTGCATCTACGCTCACTTTGCGTCGGTGGAGCTCCCAAGCCGTGCCTGCGAATGTCGGGTTTTAGATGGCCCTCCAACATCAGCGGTTGGCGCGTTTCGTCCGGGAGTTGGGAGGGCGGTTTTGGCGCGAGGCGAATCGTTCGTGCGTGTCGCACGAAATTCTAAAGTCTGCGCCTCCCCCCAAACCGAAACAGAAAAGCGCCAGGTTCATCGGGGGGCTCGTCGTTGAGTGCCTGCGAAATCGAGTCGACCTGATCGTCAAATCGACCATACGGAAACGCGAGCAGCTCTGCGACGAGCTCTGAGAGCCATGGTGCTTTCTGTGGGAAGAGAACACGGCCGCTTTCGAATTTTGGCGTGTGGACCCTCATGCGATCCGACTTCGACATTGTCGCCAGACAGGCTATCGCATCGATGCCCTCGCCGCGCAGGTCAGCAAGCAGCCCAGTGCCGATGCCGGCGTCCTCGACGAGGACGCGCCAGGGAGAATGAGCCTTGGCGAGCGAGACCGCTTTGGCTCGCAGCGCCGGATATTCGAGTTTTCCCTTGAAGAGATCCAGAAGATAATAGTGCCCGCCCTTCACAAGCCAGGTTGTGCAGACGGACCAGTCGTTCTCGACTGCGATTTTGGAGGCCGTATCCCAGCTTTGGAGAATGTGCCCGCCGCTGAAGTCCGGGAAGATATCGTATGTGCCTAACCAAGCGCGCTTGATGAGTGCCCCCCCGGGCGGCACAGGCGCTTGTAAGTATTGAGCGTCAAAAACCTCAGCGCCCATGTCGCGACGCATACGCGCGAGAGTCTCGATCGGCTCACGCGCTGGATGAAGAGCCTCTCCCCGAAGAAAGAGGTGATGCCTATTCCACCCAGTGGCGATCTGCATGTCATGGGAGGCGATCGCGGGCAGATTGATGACGGTCCAATCGCCTGGGGCGCGATCGAGCATGTGACCGACCGGGTCATCGACGTGGAGGCGCTGCATGACGAGGATCACGACACCGTTCATCTTGTCGTCGAGACGGGACATTGCTGTCCCCGTCAACCAACCGTTGCAGGCCCCGCGTTTCGCTTCAGAGTGTGCGTCCTGCGCTTTGAGAGGGTCGTCGATGATCAGGATATTAGCGCCGCGGCCGGTGAGCGTACCGCCGACGGACGCGGCATAGCGAGAGCCATTCCCTGCGAGAATGATCTCTTGCCCGGTGTCCTTCCATGGACCAATCCGCGCATCGGCGAATACGGCTCGATACCAGTCCGCACCGATGACCTGCCGAAACTCGTTATGGAATTTCGTGGCGAGGTCCTGCGTATAGCTTGCGGCGATAAGGCGATTGGTCGGGTCATGACCCAGAACGAAAGCTGGGAAGGCAACCGACGTGATCAAAGACTTCAGGCTGCGCGGCGGCAGGGTGATGATCAAACGCTTCACATGGCCGCGATGAACTCGTTCAAGGGCATGCGTGATGGCATCGAGATGCCAATTATGCGCAAACCCGCTACCTGGATTGAGTTCGCGGAAAACGAGGCGGCAGAAAATGGCAAAGCTTTTCCGCGCAAGCGCGAGTTCGATGGGTTTCAAATCCATAGGACGTCCTTTGCGCGCAGCGGCGATATCGAACGCTCAAGGCATGGTAAGGTCGGCACCGGCTGCCTCGGAAGCTGCGGCGGCCGCGTCTTCGCCGTCGACCACGTCCTGCAGGTAATCGCGCAGAGTTGCCGAATCGAAGGCGCCCAAAGCAGCTGGATCAATAATCTTGGAGCGCTGGCTGCTGCCCATTTCCAGGAGGTTCAACAGGAAGGTCGCCGCGCGAAGGTCGCCCTTGAGCGCATTATTTGCGATGGCCATCAGCATGGTCTCCTGGACCGTGCGTGTTTTCAGAATTCCGTTTTCTGGCACGCGCAACTTGCGCGCCAAAAGCTTGGCGACTTGGTCATGAACGGATGCGCCACGCTTAGGCCGCCCCGCCGGATTGCCGCTTCCCCCCTTCTTGAACTGGGTATGGCGCGGTGGCCGGTTTCTACCGACCCGGTAGTCGACATGTGAATGATCGAGGTCTTCTGGCTTTGTCATGTCATGAGCCCGTCGAACGAGCGTGAGGCGAATCTGAACCGGTGTTCAAGGAGTCCCCCTCATCGGACGGCTCCGCCGCGATGTCGTCGAAGGTCCGGCCGGTGACGGCGCAATAGGCGTCGAGCTTGGTAAACGCCTGCCAGCGGCGGATGGCGAGATCGACGTATTTTGGCTCGAGTTCGATTCCGAGACAGCGGCGGCCAATCTTCTCTGCGGCGAGCAGCGTCGTGCCTGACCCTAAAAATGTGTCGATGACGGCGTCGCCTGGCAGCGTGCAATCTTTCATCGCGTCCGCGACGAGCGATACCGGCTTCACAGTCGGATGAGCACTCAGGTCCTCCTGCCGGCCTTTCCGGAAGGTATTAGCGCCGGCATAGGTCCAAACATTCGAGCGGTTGCGACCGTGCTTGCCGAGCTCAACGCCGTTGCAGTGAGGCGCCTCGCCGACCTTCAGCACCAGAATCAGCTCGTGCTGCGACCGGTAGAAACTCCCCTGCCCCGCATTTGTCTTGTTCCAGACGACGACGTTGAGGATGGCGCCAAACAATTCGCGGGCAACCGCCATGACCAGATCGACGCTTCGCCAATCGATGCAGCAATAAACGAGGCCGCCGTTCTTAATGGCCCCGATCAAAGGGATGAAAGCCGCGGCAATAAAGCTGCGGAACTCGGCCAGCGACATCTCACCTGAGGCCATGGCAAACTCGTCGTGATGGGTTTTGCCCCGCCCGACGACGTCGCCGATGACCACGTTATAAGGCGGATCAATGAACCCCATGGCTGCCACGACGCCGTTTAGCAGCAATTCCAAGTCAGTTTTTGACCTCGCATCGCCGCATAAGATCTCGTGGTTCAGCTTGCCCAGGCGCCAGCGAGAACCAGGCTTCGATGTCAGCGGGAGGCCCTCAGGCGGAAGTTCATCCGAGGGGTCTCCCCGCTTCTGGCCAAGATCGGCGTGAAGCAGATTGATCTCGCCGAGAGAAAACCCGAGGTCAGGTAAATCAAGCCCAAATTCCTCGAGCTGAGGCGCCAGATCGCCCAGTTCAGCCAGCAACAGCGACCGATCCCAACCAGCAAGGGTTGCGATCTGATTATCTGCGAGCATGAAAGCCCGTTTTTCGGCTGCACTCAGATCGCCTATGACGACGACTGGCACCTCCGTGAGCTTCAACTCTTTGGCGGCATCCAGACGGAGATGCCCGGCTAGCACCATCATGTCGCTGTCAACGACAATCGGCGAGGTCCAACCGACGGTCCGGATCAGTTTAGCGAGCAAGCGCTTCTGATGCCGGTTGTGTGTCCGCGCATTGCGCGGATTAGGTTTGAGCTCCTGGATCGGGCAGAGCCGGGCGTTCCGGACGACAACGGGTTTCATGCTCGATCCAATCGCGAACCTCTTCAGGAGAGGCGCGACTGAAATATGAGAAAATGACCGTCTGGGAGAAGGTAGCGCAGAGTTGGTAGAATCCGGCTGGTTCTACCAACTCACGGCTATTTCCGCGATTTGGCTTGAGGTTCCTGCTCTTTTTCCCATCGCCGATAGCCCCTGCGCAAACGCTCTACTACGGATTGGGGAGTCGATTTGGGGCGTCGGGCGGCATCCGGCTCGACCCTTTCCGCCGCTTTAATCACGCTGAGTCCCTCGCTGATAAGACCGCTCATCCTCGTGAATGATGCGTGATCCTCATCCTTGAAGGAAGACGTCGTGGGCTTGAGATCACGAGCGGCAGAAGGTCCCTCGATCGTAACCGAGATGAGCGGGCCGCCGAAATCCGGCAGGATCTGATTATTGGAGGGCTTCAGCCGAGCGCTGCCGATGAAGAGCTTCGCAGGCACGCGGCGAGGGTCATCCAAAGGACGCACCGCCTCCACTGCCCATGCAGTGAGTTGCCCGGTGCCAAGTGCATGCTTGAGTTGCCAATCAACTTTATTCTGAACCAAGATCACGGCGGACTGGAACAACTCTCTGACTTGCTTAAGGCAGCGATCGTCGGAAGGCCGTGCTCTTAACGCAGTAATCGGGTGATTTTCGCGCCAGGCCGGATCGCTCATCGGCATCGCAAGATAATTCCCAAGCCGCTGCTCAAGTGATATTTCGGGTTTGTCGTGAACGATAACCTGGAGATTTACGGTATTGTTGACCAATTGTATGGCGACCACCTCTCGAATTTCAGCAGCAGAAGCTCGAGAGGGGTGGCGTATGTCGGTGTCTTTTCCAGCGTCCACAAGATTTGCTAAAACCCAAATTTCAATGCTCTTTGAACGCGTTGGGTGATCAGGGAAAAGTACCGTCCAAAATGTTTCCGCGGCCGACGCTAGCGAAACCCTCTGATTCATCGCGGCCTTCTTTGTCCGCCCGCTCCCGCTTTGCATCGTCATGACGGTGATCCTAGCGGCGGGCGGCGACAGGTTTGATCGACAATAGCTCAGAGATGCAAAAGGTAAGAGGGGCGGAGCAAATCTATAAGCCGCTGCCTTTTAGCGGGATCGAAATCCCGCTTCGCTGTTACACCAAATCCGTTCCCTGTTCGGTGAAGACGATCGCTTCTACCTAACCCATTGAATTTAATAATTTAATGGTGACGGATTTGGCGTTTGCGGGAGGCAATATCATTGGGCTTCCCTGTTTTTTCCCAGTTAGCAGGGAAGATCTGGCCCAGACCGGTTCGCCTCGGACTGCGTCGTCAGCCAGTTCAAGCCACATCAGTGAAATCATTTCCTTGATGCGCCGGCACGGTCCGTCATGGGCGAGCCCCAAGCGGGCCGAGCCGCTCAGCCGAACATGTCGGCGGTGATGGCGGGATACCAGCCCATGTTCTCGGCCTGATTGTCCTTGCGCAGCGCGTCGCTTTCGCCCGGCTGCGAGACGAAGGTTTCGGTCGCGGTGATCTTGCCGTCCTTGGGCTCGTAGCGGCCGCCGACCTTGATGGTGTCGTCGGTGTCGACCAGCGACCAGCAGGTGTTGACGTAGCGCGCCGGGAAGGTGCGTGCGCCGGTCAACTCGCCCCGGATCGTCATCGCGGCGACCTTGGCCTGGCTGTTGGCCGAGAAGGCGGATTTGGGCATGTCGCCGGCGATGCAGGCGTCGCCGAGCACGAAGATGTTGGCATCCACGATCGACTTCATCGTCGCGGGTTCGATCGCGCAGTAACCACCGGCCGGTGCGAGTCCGGCGCTGCGGGCGATCTCGCCGGCCATCTGGGCGGGGATGACGTTGACGAAGGCGCAATCCTTGTAGGTCTCGAAGCCGGTGACGACCGTGTTGGTCTTTGGGTCGACCGACTGGATGCCGTCATGCACCTTGGGTCCGAGCCATTCGATCATCCCGCCATAGCGCTTTTCCCAGTCGGCCTGGAACGCTCCTTGCTTGGAAAAGGCCTCCTTCGGGTCGAGGATGATGATCCTGGCTTCGGCCTTGCCGGCCTTCTTCAGCGCATGGGCGAACATCGAGGCGCGCTCATAGGGGCCGGGCGGACAGCGGAACGGGTTGGGCGGGGCGATCATCACGATCAGCCCGCCATTGGGCACGGCGTCGAGCCTTTCTTTGATCAACTGCGTCTGGCGGCCGGGCTTCCAGCCATGCGGCATGGTCTCCTCGTCCTCCTTCGACCAGCCGGGAACGGAATCGTATTTCAGGTCGATGCCCGGCGAGACCACGAGCCTGTCGTAAGCCAGGCGCTGGCCGCTCGAGAGCACGACCTCCTTCCTGTCGCGGTCGATCTGGGTGGCGCGGGCGCGGGCGATGGTGATGCCATGGGTCTTCGCCAGCGCGTCGTAGCGATGGACGATCTCGTTATATGTCTTGAAGCCGCCCACATAGAGGTTGGAGTGGAAGCAGGTCTGGTAGGTCTCGTTCTCCTCGACCAGCGTGACCGCGATCGCGCCCTGGCTGTCCTTGGCGAGATAGCGCGCGGCCGTCGCGCCCCCCGCGCCGCCACCGATGACGACCACGCGCGGCTTGCCCTGGCCGAGGATCGCCGGCGCGCCCAGGCCGAGCGTCGCGGCCCCGGAGAGGCCCGTCAGGATGAGGGAGCGACGATCGGGTTGCATGGCTGATCTCCCGTTTTTCGGTCTGTGTGTGGGCCGCGCACCGTAAGCGCCGCTGGGCACCTGGCCGAGACTAGCCCGGCGGCTTGAGGCTCTCGTAATAGGCGGCCAGCGCGAGCAGTTCCTCCGCGGTCAACCGCGCCGCGATCGTCTGCATCACGACATTGTCGCGCTGCCTGGTCCTGTAGGCGTTCATCAACGCGACGAACTGGTCGGCCGGATGGCCGACGATCGCGGGAATGCCGCCGACCTGCCGGCCGCTGGTCTGGTGGCAGGCCGTGCATTCGGCGGAGAGATACTCACCCAGCGCCCTGTCTCCGGCCGCCAGGACAGGGCCCCCGGACAGCGAAGCCGCGAAGGCCACGAGGCTGAACCAGCCGCGAGACTGCCGGGGCCCCAGCATCAATCGACCTTCGGCGCCGATTTCGAACCGGGCGTAACGTCGCGCACCGCGGCACGCCCCGTGATCGTCACCTTAGACTTGCCGTTCGTCATGCAGGCCTCCTTGCCGGCGCACGCCGTCCCGGCCGTCCCGCGTTCATCGTCGCAGAAGGCGCCGGAATGGGACAGCTTCACGGATGTGAAGGTCTTGTCCGACAATTCGAAGGTCTCGTCCTTCACGATGTCGTTGAGAATGGCGGCAGCGTTCCGTCCGTGGCCTGGGAGACGTCATTGAAACAGCCGCGCTCCCGAGAGCTGGCTTAAACATACGAATATGACCATGTTTCGCGCTTGGCTGGAGCGGGCTGCCGTGAGACGGGAACGACCATGAGCACGATCGAATCCAAGTCTCCCGAAGACAAAGCGCGCGACGGCGCGGTGGTCTCGGCCGAAGTCGACATGATGATGCGCAAGGCCCGCAAGGCGAGCGACTTCCTCAAGGCGCTCTCGCATGAAAACCGCCTGCTTCTGCTCTGCCTGCTCGCCGAACGTGAGCGCACCGTCACCGAACTCGAGACCCTTCTGTCGCTGCGCCAGCCGATGGTGTCGCAGCAGCTGGCACGACTTCGGCTCGACCGCCTCGTGACGACACGGCGCGACGGCAAGGCGGTCTATTACAGCCTCGCCAATGACGATGTCCGCCGGATGATCGCGGTGATCTACGACATCTTCTGCGGTCCGCCGAGGCCGCCCGCTGCCGAGTGATGCCGAGGCATCAGCCGAAGACGGCTGCGTATCCGCGCGCCACGACATAGACCCCGACGATCGCCACGATCGAGGCGAAGACGCGCGACAGCAGCGATTTATGGCCGGACAGCCTCTGGGCGAGCCAGGTGCCCCCGATTCCACCTGCGACGCCGCCCGTGACGAACAGGAGCGCGATGCGCCAGTCGACGAGCCCCGACAGCGCATAGGAGATGGCGGTGGTCACCCCGAAGGCCGTGACCGCCACGAGCGAGGAGCCGATGGCCATGATCATCGGCATGCGCGCCGCGCCCATCAGCCCGGGCACGATCAGGAAACCGCCGCCGATGCCGAAGAAGCCCTGATAGGCAGCCGACGAGCCCACCCATGCCGAACAGCCGAGGCAGCAGCTTCGGTGCGGTCGACCGTCCCAGCGGCTTGAACGCCGCTCCGGCGCCGCCCTTGCGGACCACCATCAGGATGGCGATGGCGAGCATCAGCGCGCCGAACCGGAGCAGGA